>JGI24721J26819_10007398_pt1 | contig 10406 bp, 7 predicted proteins | sample YelNatPaOPGAMG01_FD_26819 | JGI IMG/M metagenome (IMG submission 26819)
CGAGCGTGCGCATGCCTTCGGGAGTGGCTCCTGCGCTTATACTCGATCCGGACAATGCAGCCCTTTTTGCGGCAAAGCTTTTTGCGCTTGAAAATATCGAGCTTCGCAGGCGAGTCACGAGCTTTCAAAAACAGAATGCAGACAGACTTGCTGAAGAAGATGACAAAGTGACGAAAGCGGGGCATGCTGAATGAACCTGGATTGTGAGCGGTTTTCACATGAGCCGCGCCATTGCGGGGGCAGCGCCAATAGGTGGCGTTCGGGCAAACCGCGTTTGGGCGAGCCTTATCCGGAGGACTCGCAGCTGAGGGAATCCTGCGGCATCGTTGCAGTCATTGCCGATGAAGCAGCGCGTGTGGCGTTTTTCGGACTCTTTGCGCTTCAGCATCGAGGGCAGGAATCGGCAGGGATTGCGACGCTGGACAAGGGTTCCATTCATGTACACAAAGATGTAGGGCTTGTGTCGCAAGTATTCAGGGATCAGAATCTTTCTGCTCTTGCCGGCAGCATCGCGATCGGGCACACGCGCTACTCGACCACAGGAAAATCGAGCGCACGGAATGCCCAGCCATTTGTCATCGATACCCAGTACGGACCGCTCGCCCTCGGCCACAATGGCAATATCGCTAATGCGCCTGTCCTGCGGAAAACGCTGCTGTCGCGCGGACTCGGCCTTATGACAGGCTCGGACAGCGAGCTTCTGGCCATGATGCTTGCTGGTACGCAGGGCTCGGACTGGATCGAGCGAATCGAAGCGGCAATGAAAGAATGGGTTGGCGCCTATTCACTTGTGATTCTTACAGCTGAAGGTGTCTATGCGGTGCGCGATCCATGGGGCTTTAGGCCCCTCGCATGGGGGCGTATCGATGCGGGAGGGTTTGCGGTTGCTTCGGAAACCTCAGCGCTCAGAGTGATGGGCTGCTCATTCTATGAAGAAATTGCACCAGGCGAAATCTTGCACTTTGATGCGAAGGGGCTTGTTCAGCGGGCTCGTGTCGACATCGATGTTCCGCATGCAGCATGCAGTTTCGAGTATGTGTATTTTTCGAGGCCGGATTCAGTCTGGAATGGAAAGAATATCCATGCGGTCAGGCGCCTGCTGGGTGAGAATCTTGCGAAGGAGGCACCGGTTGCTGCTGATATTGTTATTCCAGTACCGGATTCTTCGATTGCAGCCGCGATTGGATATTCGCGGCAATCCGGTATTCCATTCGGCGAAGGCCTTGTTAAAAACCGCTATATCGGGCGCACCTTCATCGAGCCAACAAAGGCATTGCGGCGCCAGGGCGTAGCGCTCAAGTTCAGCCCCTTGAGAGAAACCCTCGAAGGAGCCCGTATTGTACTTGTCGATGATTCCATTGTAAGAGGCACGACAACCGCTCCGCTCGTAAAGCTCTGCAGACAGGCGGGAGCCCGCGAAGTGCACCTGCGGATCGCTTCGCCGCGCATACTGCATCCTTGCTATATGGGAGTCGATATGGGAACGCCTTCAGAACTCATCGCAGTTGGCAAGGGAGAGGACGAAATCGCTCGTTTGCTGGGAGCGGATTCGCTTGCGTATCTCAGTATCGAAGGGCTTTCGGAAGCGATCGGTGTGAAAGGGCTCTGCAGAGCATGTTTCGACGGGCAGTATCCGATTCCGATAGACGAAGGATTTACCAAGGAGAGCTTCGAAACCGAGAGAAGCGCTGAGGCTTCTGGATACCAGGAGATAGCCGGGAGGGGGCAGATATGAAGGTGCTGCTTGTCGGATCGGGTGCACGCGAACACGCGCTTGCCATGGCAATTGCTGCATCTCCTTTGTGCGAAAAGCTCGTTATTGCGCCGGGGAATCCTGGCATGGCGGGTGTCGGCGAACTTGCTGCGATCGGGCTGAGCGATATGGATGGACTTGTTTCGCTCGCTGTGGCAATGAAGGCTGACCTGGTTGTGATAGGGCCTGAGGCGCCGCTTGCGGCAGGGTTGGCAGAGCGGGTAAGGGCGCAGGGAATTCTGTGTTTTGGCCCTTCAGCAGCAGCNGCGCGGATCGAAAGCTCGAAAGCCTTTGCAAAGGCATTTATGAAGCGGCACGGCATACCGACAGCCGATGGAAAAAGTTTTTCTGATGCCGAGCAAGCCAAACGCTGGGTTCGGAGCTTTGACAAGCCTGTTGTCGTGAAGGCATCGGGGCTTGCTGCTGGCAAAGGCGTCATTGTTCCATCATCCCTCGAGGAGACAGAGGCGGCCATCGATACTCTGCTCGAGCGTGGCGGGGACATTGTGATCGAGGAAAAACTCGAAGGCGAGGAACTTTCGCTGATCGCTCTGTGCGACGGGACATCATACAAAGTTCTGCCGGCAGCCTGCGACCATAAGCGCCTCGAGGATGGGGATAAAGGCCCGAACACAGGCGGCATGGGAGCATTCGCTCCTGCCTGCACAATAGAAGAAGCTGAGCAGCTGGCTCGCATTGTCATCGAACCGGCAATGAGAGGGCTTGCGGAAGAGAGGACTCCTTTTGTAGGAGCTCTCTATGCAGGGCTCATGCTCACCAGAGAAGGCCCAAAGGTGCTCGAGTATAATGCCCGCTTCGGGGATCCGGAGACTCAGGTCATTCTGCCGCTCATCAGGTCCGATTTGCTCGTGCTTCTTGAAGCGTGCGCGCGTGGGACAATCGGCGTAACACCCCTGGAACTGAGCAATTCCAGCGCTGCGGTATGCATCGTTCTAGCTTCCAAAGGGTATCCTGAGCGGCCTGTGACGGAAAAACCAATTCGCATCGGAGTGCTTCCTGAGCGCGCTTTTTGCTTGCACGCGGGCACGAAAAAGCCTGATGCGAAAACGTCTAGCGCGAACAAGCCTGGCACGAAAAAGCCTGACACGAACAAGCCCGGCGACGAACTGGTCAGTGCGGGGGGCAGGGTGCTCTCGGTTGTCGGCTTGGGCGCTTCGCTTGAGGAGGCGCGGGCTCTTGCTTATGAGGCTGTGGCACAGATCCATTTTGATGGAATGCAGTACCGAAGCGACATCGGAAATCGAGCAGACAGGGTTGCAAAAGCCATTCGCGCAGCGCTCGGACGGGCTGCGCTGCACGACTGCAAAAGCGCCGAAAGTGCCTATGCAAGAGCTGGTGTGGATATCGATGCGGGCAATCGGGCAGTCGAACTCATGAAAGAAGCGGTACGCTCGACCTATGGGCCCGAGGTTGTTGCCGGTATCGGCGCGTTTGGCGGTCAGTTCGACGCTTCAGGGCTCAAGAGGTTCGCAAAGCCTGTGCTGGTTGCATCCACCGACGGCGTCGGGACCAAGACGAGTCTTGGACTTGCGCTCGGCCGCCTTGAGGGGCTCGGCATGGATATTGTCAATCATTCAATCAACGATATTCTTGTGCAGGGCGCCAGGCCACTTTTCTTNATGGATTACATTGCGGCGGGCAAGCTCGATCCTGAGCATGTCGCTAAGGTGGTAAGCGGCATGGCGCACGCATGCCGGCTGGCTGGATGTGCGCTTCTTGGCGGAGAGACTGCAGAAATGCCGGGCACCTATCAAGCTGGAGAGATGGATATTGCGGGGACGATTGTGGGTGTAGCGGACGCAGAGAGACTTTTGCCTCGCAGTGATCTTTTAGAAGGCGACATTCTTTTGGGCCTCGCTTCTTCCGGGCTTCATACAAACGGATACTCGCTGGCTCGTGCGATTGTTGCAGACAGGGATCTCGAAGCAGTCCAGCCAGCATTGGGCGAAAGTCTTGCCGATGCGCTTTTGCGCCCGCATCGATCATATCTTCCTTTGCTTGCGCGCGCACTCGATGCTCAGCCCAGCCCTGTCAAGGCACTTGCACACATTACCGGAGGGGGAATGATAGAGAATATACCCCGAATTCTGCCACCCCATCTCGATGCGCGCATCCGCGCAGACAGCTGGACCTGGCCGCCGCTATTCAGACTTCTGCAAGCCTGGGGCTCGGTTTCGGATGAAGAGATGCGCCGCGTTTTCAATCTGGGGATTGGCATGGTTGTGATTGTTGGGGCGAATGAAACAGATCGAATGCAGGCGTTGCTCCCTGAGCCGGCCTTTGTGATTGGCAAACTTGTTCCAGGCAGCGGAAAGGTGTTATTCGCATGAGCAGCGTGCTGCGGCTTGTGGTTCTGGCCTCTGGCGAAGGATCGAATTTTCAGGCTTTGCTCGATGCCATAGAATCAGGCAGCATTCGTGGCGCGCGCATCGAAGGGCTCGTTTGTGATGTCCCCGGAGCCGGCTGCGTGCAGCGAGCCGTGCAGCATGGCATACCTTCATTCATTCTCCCAGGACCGGCGAGAGCAAAACGGGGCTCCCCCGAGCGGCTTGCCTACGATGAGCGGCTTGCTGTCATTGTGCGATCGTGGAGGCCTGATTATATACTGCTCCTCGGCTGGATGCGCCTTCTGAGCCAGGCTTTTTTGCAGCATTTTCCGGAGAGGGTCATCAATCTTCATCCGGCCTTGCCGGGAACATTTCCGGGAACACATGCCATCGAGCGGGCATTCGATGCGTTCCTCGAAGGAAGCATTGAAAAAACTGGCGTTATGCTGCACCTGGTACCTGACGAAGGCGTAGATGTTGGTCCAGTTCTAAGAGTTGCGGAAGTACCTATTTATAAAGAAGACACCCTCGAGATTCTCACCATGCGCGTGCACAGCGTGGAACACCGCGAAGTCGTCGCAATGGTAGAGGATCTCGCGCGGAGCAAAAGTATCAATTATTTGTTTGAAAAGGAGATAGCCAATGCCTCTCGTGCTGATTTCGGTCTATGACAAAAAGGGTCTTGAACAATTCGCCCAAAGATTAGCTCGGCTCGGCTGGACATTCCTCGCTTCCGGCGGTACCGCAGCGGCACTGCGCGGCGCTGGCATAGAGCCTGTCGATATCGCTGAATATACAGGGTCGCCCGAGATGCTCTCCGGCAGAGTGAAGACATTGCATCCTGCAATCCATGCAGGCATCCTTGCGCGTCCTGATCCTGCCGATCTCGAGGAGCTTCGAGTTCATGGCTACAAACCTATTGATCTCGTTGTCGTGAATTTATATCCCTTCGAGAAGACTGCGGCTCGAGCAGATGCTACCGACAGTGAAATTATTGAACAGATCGATATCGGCGGCGTTGCGCTCATCCGCGCAGCTGCAAAGAATTTTGCGCGTGTGTGCGTTATCTGCGATCCTCAAGATTACGATCGCATTGCGCTGGAAGCGGAGAGCGGCGGGATAGGTGCTGAAACGCGGCGCGAGCTTGCTGCAAAAGCCTTCGCGCGCACTGCGGCATATGACAGAGCGATAGCCGAATGGTTTACTCAGAAAGCCGGCGGCGCTGCAGAGCGCGAAGATGCAACCGGCGCTGCAAGGCATGAAGATACAAGCGGCGCCGCCAAAGATCGCCAAGATACAAGCGGCGTTTCCGCAGAGCGCGAAGCCGCGACCGGTGCGTCGCTCGCAAGCGGCATGCTGCCTGCCAGCTTTGAATTCAGAGGCATCGTGGAGCGGATTTTGCGCTACGGAGAAAATCCACACCAGAAGGCATATTTTGTAATTCCTGAGGGNGATGGGAACGGCAGTTCTGCAAGCGCGCAGAAAGAAGNTTCTTTTTCAAGCGAGAACGGCAGCGCCGTTTCTCCAATCATGGAAAGTAGCGGCCCAAGGCCGGGGCAGCNGCACACGGGTGGGGCAATTGGCGAGCGTTCCNACTCCATTCAACCTCAGGTACGCGGCCCGCTTGGCGAGCGTTCCGACTCTATTCAACCTCAGGTGCGCGGCCCGCTTGGCGAGCGTTCCAACTCCATTCAACTTAAAGTCCGCGGCCCGCTCGGTGGGCAGGTTCTCGGCGGTAAAGAATTATCATACAATAACTTGCTTGATCTTGACGCCGCATGGCGCGCAGTCCTTTCTTTCGAGCAGCCTGCCGCAGTCATTGTCAAGCACCTTTCGCCCTGCGGCGCAGCAGAGGCGGAGAACCTTAAGGATGCCTATGAGGCTGCGCTTGCCTGCGACCCTGTTTCAGCATTCGGCGGGATTGTGGCGCTGAATCGCCCGCTCGATGTCAGCACCGCGGAAGCCTTGAGAGAGCTTTTTCTGGAATGTATTGCTGCGCCCAGCTTCGAGGAGGAGGCGAGGGATGTGCTCAAGGGGAAGAAGAATTTGCGCCTGGTAGAGGCTGATCCTTTAGTGTTCTCAACCTTGTGTAAAGAACTAAGATCGGCAGCAGGCGGACTTTTGGTGCAAGAGCCTGATCGTGGTGACCCCATCGATACCGCATGGCGCGTCGTAAGCACACGCCAGCCGACAGAAGCAGAAATGGAAAGTCTGCGCTTCGCATGGAAACTTGTCCAACATGTTAAATCGAATGCGATAGTGCTTGCCAAAGGGCATGCATCGGTTGGCATAGGCGGCGGACAGACGAATAGGGTTGACGCGGTCCGGCAGGCGTGTGAGCGGGCAGGGGCGCGGGCGAAGGGTGCGGTTATGGCTTCGGATGCGTTTTTCCCGTTTGCGGACGGCATAGAGGCCGCGGCGGCAGCGGGGGTGACCGCGGTGGTGCATCCGGGTGGGTCGGTGCGGGATGCAGAGGTGCTCGCCGCGGCCGACAGGCTTGGGCTGGCAGTGCTGCATACTGGAGTGCGGCACTTCAGGCATTGATCGAGCCATCAAACGGGCTGCCTCATAGGCTGTGAGGCTAGTGCAAGAAGAAGCGGCCGCCCGGTCTGCGTTTTACACAAGGTTCGGAACACTACAAGGAGGATACCTCTATGGGTTTGGAATTATTTTCAGATGGAGCAGAAGGACTCACCTTCGACGATGTCCTCATCGTCCCCGGCTACAGCGAAGTATTGCCTTCCGAAGTCGATATTTCAGCAGAATTGGTGCCAGGCATCCGGCTCAAGGCCCCTGTGCTCTCCGCCGCAATGGACACCGTCACCGACTCGCGTCTTGCAATTGCGATTGCGCGCATTGGGGGCATTGGCATCATCACCGTAACATGTCGCCTGAAGCACAGGCTGCAGAAGTGTACAAAGTCAAGCGCTCCGAGTCAGGCATGATTTCCGACCCCGTCTGGCTCCCCGAAACTGCGACGCTTGCCGAAGCCGAGCACCTCATGGAAACCTATCGCATTTCCGGCATTCCTGTGGTCGACCCACAAACGGAGCGGCTCGTCGGCATCATAACCAACCGCGACAGGCGCTTTTGCGGTCCAGAGGATATGCAGAAACCGATTTCTGAATTCATGACAAAGCAGAATCTTGTCACCGCCTCCGAGGGTACTTCTATAGAAGAAGCGAAAGCAATCCTTCGCCAGCACAAAATCGAAAAACTTCCACTTGTGGACAGCGAGGGTCGCCTCAAAGGCCTCATCACAATCAAAGACATTTTCAAGAGAGATGAATATCCCGATGCCGCGACCGACAGCCGTGGAAGGCTTCTTGTGGGTGCAGCAGTCGGAGTGGGAGCCGACCTCGAGGAACGCGTCGCCCTCCTTGCATCTCGCGGCGTCGATGTGCTCGTTGTCGACACCGCCCATGGCCACTCGAAAAAGGTGATCGATGCTATCCAGCGCATCGAATCAGCCGCTCCGCATATTCCTGTCATCGCGGGCAATGTGGTCACAGCCGAAGGGACAAAGGCGCTGATTGAAGCGGGAGCTTCAGGAATAAAAGTCGGCGTCGGCGCTGGCTCCATCTGCACAACGCGCATCATTTCGGGAGCCGGCATGCCTCAACTGTCCGCAATCTATGAGTGCGCCAAGGCCGCCCGTGCCTATGGGATCCCCGTCATCGCCGATGGCGGTATCCGCTATTCTGGCGATATTGTCAAAGCCATCGCTGCAGGTGCGGAAACTGTGATGCTCGGCAGCCTCCTTGCCGGACTTGAGGAAGCGCCGGGCGAGCTTGTACTGTACGAAGGACGACAGTTCAAGAGCTATCGTGGAATGGGCTCGGTTGGCGCCCTCCAGGGCTATGGCCGCGACCGCTATGGCTCCGGTCAGAACAACGGCAAGCTTGTGCCTGAAGGAGTGGAAGGCATGGTTCCTTACCGCGGCAGGCTTTCGGACTACATGGCACAGATGCTGGGCGGCCTCCGCTCGGGCATGGGCTACGCCGGCGCCCGCACGTTCACTGAACTCCGCAAAGCCCGCATGGTGCGCATAACCGCCGCAGCATACGCCGAGAGTCATCCGCACAGCATCGTGATCACCAAGGAAGCGCCGAACTACCAGAAGAGGGATTGAGCGTCTGCCTGTGCCTGTGAGCCCATCTGCGTCCACCCGCCTGCGACTCCGAGCCAGCCTGAGCCCCTGCTGACAGTCGAAGCGCACAAGATGCCGATATTGCTTTTGCCTGTTTTCAAAGTGTATAAAAAGCTGTGACCTTCAGACAATTTTCCGGCATAGTGGAACTCCGGACCAAGATCGTAAGTGCGTCGACCTACAGCATTGGCTTTTTGTATGCGCTTGCCGTGAAAGGCTCCGTCGATCCGCTCAAGGCGCTACTGCTGGGTGTCGCGGGCTTGCTGGTGGATATGGGGACTACTGGGTTCAATACGTATTTTGACTGGTACCGTAATGTGGACAATCCCCGCTTCAACAGGGAAGAGGCGAAGGTCCTGATTCACGAAGGAGTTTCCCCCGGCTCAGCTTTAGGAATAAGCCTCATATGTTTCGGGCTTGCAGGCGCTATCGGGTTTGCGCTCACTTTGATGGTCGGACTGCCACTTATGGTGCTGGGGTTCTGCTCGATGCTCGTAGGTTTCTTTTACAGCGCAGGCCCAAAACCAATATCTAGTACGCCGTTTGGTGAGCTTTTTGCAGGAGGTTTTCTGGGATCTGTCTACTTCTGCATATGTCTTTATGTACTTACAGGCACTTTCTCCGGCCGGTTTCTGCTTGTATCCCTTCCCCAGACTCTTGCAATTGCCGCGATTCTGTCCGCGAATAATGCCTGCGATTTAGAGGGCGATTCAGCTGCAGGACGGAGGACCTTGGCCGTCGTCCTTGGGAAGGCTCCTGCTCCTTTGCTCATTTATGTTGAAATGGGTTCTGCGCTGCTCTTGCTCATGATTTTCGGCTTTTCCGGGATTCTCCCTCTATATTCAGCATGGTGCGCAATGTTGGGAGGTATTGGTGTGGTTTTTATTCTGATTCAGATGCATCGTATTGGCTATTCGCATGAGACAAAAGGTGCAATCATGGGGAAAATATCACTTGCTTTCATGGTTCAGTCAGTAATCCAGATTGCTGCCTTATCCCTAGAGATCTTTTTGGGCAAAGCTTTTCTGAAATAATCCGGCGAAGAGGACATTGAATAATGAACAAAAATGAGGGATTCCCATCGGCCCCATACCTTCATTCTTTATTCTCTAATATATTTTGAGAATTAAGAAAAATAGAAAGGACAGGTCTTCCCTTTTGATGAATATTTCTTTTATTTATAATGACTTAATTTAGCCGAGACCGGGAATCGAACCCGGTACCTGCGCATTACGAGTGCGCCGCTCTGCCAAATGAGCTATCTCGGCCCAAAACAATCGGGCGTACTATAGCAGAAAGCGCAGGCCGAAATCAAGGCCGCGCATTGCATCTGGGCCGCACACTGCTGCTTCAAGGTAGCACACTGCTGCTTCAAGGCCGCTTCAGGCGAAGTCGCTTGAGAAAGCGGCTTCCCAGCCTAGATATGCAGCACCGAGAATGCCAGCCTCTGCACCAAGGGCGGCGCGAACAATGCGGCGCTCAGATTCATCGCTGGAACCTTCTGCCCTGTATGCATCGAAAGCCCTGATATATCCAGCCAGAAGGGCACGCACCTGTTCCTCCACGATCTCGACAAGGCCTTTATGCAAACCTATGCCGCCGCCCACTACAATTTTGTCCGGCGCGACGGTCAATACGATATTTGCAAATGCTTGCGCAAGGTATTGGGCTTCGAGGTCCCATGCAGGATGGTCGGCTGGCAAGTTTTCCGGCAAAATGCCCCAGCGTGCCTGCATCGCAGGTCCGCTCGCAAGGCCTTCCAGGCAGTCTCCATGATGAAGGCATATGCCGCCAAAATCGTCGCCTGGAACTCTGGGAATACGCATATGCCCAACCTCGGGATGATAACTGCTTCTCAGTGGTTTTCCATCGAAGAGGATTCCTGCACCGATTCCAGTCCCCACCGTCACATAGACGCAAGTTTTGCTTCCCTTGCCTGCTCCCCACATCCATTCGCCTATTGCTGCTGCGCCGACATCGGTTTCAAGCCTGATTGGCACACCGAGCGCGCTCTGCAGTCTCTGCGCTACATCGATATCGATCCAGCCCGGCTTGGGAGTATTGAGTACATACCCCCAGTGCATACTCGCTGTATCGCATTCGACGGGACCAAACATACCGATACCAAGCGCCTGAATGGCTGCTTTGGAGCGTA
>JGI24721J26819_10007399_pt1 | contig 10406 bp, 13 predicted proteins | sample YelNatPaOPGAMG01_FD_26819 | JGI IMG/M metagenome (IMG submission 26819)
ATCCCATGCACAGAAATTGAAGGACATGGCAAAGGAGAATCCTGATTACAGTAAAGACGCAAAGGAATCTGAAAGTCACAGAAAAAGGTTGTTCGCCTATTCCTTTGCCATAATGGATCTTGAAACCAGGCTTTACATAGCCCCGGGTTCATCCATGAAATCTGAAAGGGAGGCATATGACAGGGCAATGGATCTTTTATCATCCCTGGGCATCGAAATGGATTCCGTCCGTCTTGACAGGTACTATTCATCTCCGTCATACATGGATAGACTTGGAGATACCAGAGTCTATGTAATACCAAAGAAGAATGCCACATTGAATGGATCACAGAAATGGAAGAATACCATGAGGGATTTCGTGGAGAATACAATGCCATACCTGGAACAGTACCATCAGAGAAGCAATTCTGAATCGGGATTTGCAGCTGACAAGAGGATGCTTGGATGGAACATAGCACAGAGGAGGGATGACAGAATAGACAGTGCACTATTCTGCACTGGCGTATGGCATAATCTGTTCAATATGGGCAGGTCTTAGAATTGTGTCCCACACTCGGATTATTACTTTAATAGGTACGCCCGAGCCGGGATTTGAACCCGGATCTGAGGCTCCGCAGGCCTTCAGGATATCCAAATTACCCCACTCGGGCATCGAACGGAAACTATTGACGGCATAATAATGTTGATATTTCTTCGGTGCGATTGCACCAGTCCATTCCTCCTCGTATGGTAGAAGCCTGACAATGTGGCAGAAGCAGTATGNATAGTTTTTATTGGCGGTATTTATTGTGTGCTCTTGANGCTTGCGAGAATAATTGAAAACGAGAGGATTTAAGATGGGTGTTCACAAGGTCTATTCCTACAGGCAGGATGAAGTTGAGATTCCTGATGATCCACAGAGAATAGTTAGCTTCAGCCCTTCGATAACTGAAATTCTTTTTGAATTGGGTCTTTCCGATCAGATAGTTGGTATTTCTGCATTTTGCGTCAGGCCTCCTGAAACATCGAGCAAGAGAAAAATAGGATCGTACGGTTTTGTAAGGCGTGAATTATTGGACGAAATCAGACCAGACCTCATATTCACCATATCTGGCTACCAGGACAAGTTCACTGCCGAACTCGCGAAAAATTATCCTGTGGTCTGTGTTGAGCTTCCAGTGAGCCTTGCTGGAATAATTGACCTGCCAGTCAAGATAGGTGTTATAACTGGAAGGCAGGATAATGGAAGGAAAATTTCTCATAGTCTTATTAAAAAGCTGCCTGAGCCGAGAATGGAAATTATAGGATCTTGCTATCTTGAGATAGATCTCGCTTCGCCTATCGCCTTTGGCGCCTTCAGTTATATCACTGATGCTTTGAGATACATGGGTCTGCGAAGCATATATGGTGATCAGAACAGGGAATGGATATCGTCGTCATTGGATTTTGTGCACTCTGCAGATCCTGACATGATAATCTACGAGGCAAAGATGTTTTCGAAGTACACGGAACAGGACATGCAAGAAACGATCAGAAATCGCGGATGGTCTGATATGAAGGCTGTTAGAAACGGTATGGTCTTCAAGACTCCCGGCAACCTTGACTTTTTTGCACATCACGGACCATCNTTTGTGAGGGAAGTTATGCCATGGCTCGAAGATAAGGTAAGGAAGTTACAGGAATCCTCTGGGAAACAGTGAATCGTAGATATTTTCAGCCTTCACAAGGTCCCCTGGGTTATCTATATCTATGAGGTACCTGCAGTCTACAATATCAACATATCTTGAATCGTGGAAATTATCAGAAATCACAGACTTGGCGCCAGAATCTCCAGTCATGCTCTGCATGAACTGAAAATATTTGGACACAAAGTATGCAGGGTTTCCATAGCGTTTCTCACATTTTGTATATACGATGCCAATATTATCTCTCCTTGCCTTTTGATAAAGAGAGCGGATATGGGAAGCGGGAACAAATGGCTGATCTGCGAGCATTATTATGCAAGAATCATGGGATCTACTGATCCTCGATACCCCCACACTTATCGAAGATGATAGCCCTTCTTCGGGCGAAGAATTCACCACCTTTGTCACAAGGTGGTCATAATAGGAGCCAAAATCCATGTTTCTTGAAGTCACTATGAAGACGTCACCGACATCCGCAACAATTGCGGTATCCAGGGAATATTCAATCAGCCTCTTCCCCCTGAAATATTGCAACAGCTTGTTATCCCCGTAGCGCTTTGAGAGGCCAGCAGCTAGGACCAGTACACAATTTTTTGCCAAAGATCACCTGAANGACTTCTTAAAATTCCCGATAATTTTTTCAACGTAGTCGCGGGCTGCCTTTTCTANTACTCTTTGACCCATGGTGGCAGCATTCCCTGCGACGTTTACATCTGCGTCATAAGTGATGGTGCATCCTGAAGATGATTCATCGAACCTTATATTGACCGTGAATGAAAGTGAACTGTTTGATCCAGTCCCGTTTCCACTTATCTTCACATTTTCTTCGCTGCTGTCATCAGAGATAATTATTCTTGTCTTGAATTTTCCCTTTATAAAAGCAATGCCTGCCTTTATCGTTGCATCTACTTCTCTTGGATTCACGATCTGTGACTCAACGACATCAGGAATGTATTTCAGCAAATTATCGGATGACAGTATTCTTGCAGCTGCATCCTTCCTGCTGGATGTTACATCAAAATTTCCGTTCAGCTTCATACATGTATATTGCTTCCTGATATGAGAATTGATCCATTCCTTGAATAGGAAATGATATTAATTACCATACCTATTAGCAAACATGCAAGACGAGGATTTATTCAGTTTTGCGGGGAAGCTGTCTGGTTCTGGACAGCCTTTCGCAATTGCGACTGTAATAAGGGCAGAAGGTTCCACGCTTGCCAAACCCGGGTTCAAGGTTATACTTTCAAAAGATGGCAGGATCCTTTTTGGATCCCTGGGTGGTGCATGTCCCGAAGGAGCCATTGCAGGCCCGGCATCAGAATGCTTGAAGGACGGAAAGTCAAGGATCGTGCGGGTACATCTTGAGGAGGCTGAAAAATCAATGAAAGAAATGCATCTGAATACCAGCCCGGACGAAATATTCGTAGAGACATTCTGTGGGGGCACGATGGAACTCTTCATTGAACCATACCTGCCAAAAAAGAGGGTAGTTGTGATAAAACCTGCAGGGAAGGATGATATTGCCGACTCCATAGTGAAAATCGCCACCACAGTCGGACTAAACTCGGAGATCCTTGACCTTTCAGCAATGAGCTTCACTGAGAAGGGATCCGCCATAGATCCACTGACAAATTTTCAGTTTACTCCGAACGATTATACTGTTGTCCTTACTAAAGGTTCAGATGACGTCAAGGTGCTGAGGCACCTTGCCAGGGAGAAGCTTCCATACGTCGGGCTTATGGCAAGCAGGAAGAGATCGACCTTCGATTTCAAGGAGCTCAATGGAAGCGTGGATAATTCATATATCAAAAACATTCATACGCCAATAGGCATTGATATTGGTGCGATCCAGCCCCAGGAGATCGCTCTAAGTATAATCGCAGAGATAGTAAAGGAAATAAGGAAGGATTCAGGTCAGAAACATGAAAATTAAAGCATTAAATACGATTCTTTACTATTCTGGCTATGTATCCGCAATCTTTTGAATATATTAGCCCGCGAACTTTGAAGGATGCCGTAAAGTTCCTGAAGGAGCATGAGGGCGAATCAAAGATTCTGGCAGGTGGCCAGAGTCTTATACCAATATTGAAAATGCGATTTGCATCTTTTGGCTATCTCGTTGATATCGGAGGACTTCAGGACCTTAGCTATATAAAGAGAGAAGGCGACAGCATCAGGATAGGCGCGCTTACCAGAACAGGAGAAATTGAGGAATCCCAGGAAATACGCATGAATAATATACTGCTTGCTGAAGCAGCCTCACAGGTTGCCGACTCACAGGTCAGAAACATGGGGACGGTAGGAGGAAATTGCGTTCATGGAGACCCGGGAAATGATCTTCCCTCCGTTATGCTAGCCCTTGATGCAACTTACAAGCTAACTGGCCCCGACGGATCTCGGGAAGTGCCTGCATCATCCTTCTACAAGGATTCCTATTCCACTGATCTCGGAGATGCTGAAATTCTCACGGAGATAACTGTGCCTGTAATTGAGCATGGGTCCGGTGGAGCTTACGTGAAGCACAAGAGAAGATCAGGTGATTTCTCTATTGCAGCCGTGGCCGCCTATGTAACAATCAATGAAATGGGAAACTGTGGAACTGCGAGGATTGCGGTGACATCGATTGGCCCAATAAATTTCAGGTCAAAGGAAGCAGAGGATTTCCTTATCGGGAAGAAGCTTTCAGACCAGAATATTTCAAAAGCAGTTGATTTAATGGTTGATTCTGCTGAACCGGCAGCTGATCCATATGGATCTGTAAGCTTCAAGAAAGAGATCCTCAGACTGGTTGGAATTGAAGCAATTTCGAAGGCAACTGACAGGGCGCTGGGAGTGTGAATATATGTCGACGAATAAAATAAGAGTTACAGTAAACAATAAGGTGTACGAAAAGGAGATAGACTCAAGAACATTGCTTGTAGACTTCATTAGGGAAAAACTCGGTCTAACCGGAACCCATGTGGGATGCGACACAACAAACTGTGGTGCTTGCACGGTCCTGCTGGACGGGAAGCCTGTCAAGTCATGCACAGTTCTGGCAGTGCAGGCTAACGGAAAGACCATTACAACAATAGAAGGTCTTTCTCATGGAAAGGAACTACATCCACTTCAGAAGGCATTCATAGACAAGAATGGTTTACAGTGCGGCTACTGTACTGCGGGCATGATAATGATGGCACACTGGATCATCAGGAAGAACCCCGAAGCAACAAGGGATGAGATAAGAGAGGCGATTTCTGGTAACATATGCAGGTGTACGGGTTACGACAGTATTGTTGATTCCATCCAGGAAGCGTCCAGAGAGATGATCCCTGAGGAAGAAGAGGATCTCGTAACGAGGCAGAGGGGGAGATAAGTTGAGTACAGTAGAGGAAATAGTCCAGGGTAAGGGAAAGTTCGTTGATGATGTGGTTCTTCCCGGAATGCAGCACATGGCTGTTGTAAGGAGTAATTATTCACGCGGCAGGATCGTCAAGTTGAAAGGCGGATACACGTTCAAGGACTTTCCAGCTTATATGGCTTCAGTTGGAGAAGGCGCCACAGAGGGGGAAAAGGGATTGATTGAGCCCGTTCTTGCCGATAAGTATGTCAACTACATCGGTGAACCTATGGCTGTTGTCCTTGGCAAGGACAGGTATGATGCAGAGGATCGCACTGAGGATGTTGAGGTTGAAATAGAGCCACTTCCACCTATGATGGATCCGGAAAAATCACTGGATTCGCCCCCAGTATATCCATTTATGAAGAGCAACGTTTACAGGAAAGTTGTATTAGGCAGCGATTTCAGGACAGACAATTTTGAGATTGAAATCGAAGGGCACTTCAACAACAGACGTGTTGCCACGGATCCAATTGAGACAAGAGGGATTGTTGCATCATATGAGAAGGATCTCCTTACCGTATGGATATCGACGCAATCTGTCCACAGCATAAGGGAGGGGCTTGCTGAAATCCTGAATATGCCGCAGGAGAAGATAAGAGTCATACAGGCAGACACAGGTGGAGCCTTTGGACTTAAAGGCGGGGTTTATCCAGAATATGCACTCGCAGCTTTCCTTGCTATCAAGACAGGCAAGCCGGTGAAATGGATCGAGAACAGGCATGAGCATTTAATGGCTAGCAGGCCGGGTAGAGGAACTTCAGCTTATATGAAGTTATACGCAAACAAGAACGGCAAGATACTTGGAATGAAAGGAAAAGTTATTGTTGATTCTGGTGCTTATTCAGGGGGCAGCGGAGAATTTGCAGCAAGGTTTGTGGGTATGCAGATGACCGGCCCATACAAGATTGACAACGCTTATGTTGAAGCATATCCTGTGTACACAAACAAGGTTGTCCAAGGACCATACAGGGGTGCAGGAAGACCAGAAGCTCATTTCTTTATTGAAAGAATGATCGACATGCTTGCAGATAAGCTAAAGATGGATCCTGTTGAAGTCAGGTTGATGAACACTGTGGACAAGGCTTTCAAGTCACCTTTAGGTATGGATGTCCCTCCGGCTAAGACCTTCCTTGAGGATGCAATCAACAAGCTCAGCTACAGGAAGCTCTTGAAAGACAAGCCCGGTTTTGCCTTTTTTGTACTGGTTCCAGCATTCCAGCCGGGCGAAACTGCGCGGGTAAAGATAGAGAACGGAGAAGTTAAGGTCTGGCTCGGCGGAGATGCACATGGTCAGAGACATGACCTTTTTGTAAAGACGCTCGTAAACGAGGGTCTGGGTATAGACAGGAACCTTGTACATCTGCAGCTAGGAGATACAGCGATGCTAAAGGATGGAATAGGTTCATGGGGCAGCAGATCGGCAATGGTGGGAGGAATGGCTGTGCATGAAGCATGCAAGAAAATAAAGCAGGCATTCACTGCTAAACATGGAATCTACTCTTCAACCGCACTCCTGCAGGAAGGTGCAGATGAATATGTACACTGGAGGGGAGAGGGAAGCATGGATTCACTCGGTTGTAACCTGGTCACTTGCGAGGTCAACAGCAGGGGACAGGTAAAGGTAAAGGAATGCTCCGCCTACTATGATGTTGGAAGAGCGCTTACACCCGAGGTCGTTAGAGGGCAGATAGCAGGTGGAATGGCGCAGGGAATAGGGCAGACACTCTACGAGGAGATAATGTACAGTGAGGACGGCCAGCTACTGACCGCTTCCATTGCGGACGCGGGTGTGCCAATTGCAAACCAGCTTCCTGAATACAAGGTTTTCCTCGCAGATACAAGGTCAAACCTCGCCATTGGAGCTAAAGGAGTTGGAGAATCTCCAACGATAGGTGTTCCGATCGCCTTATCGAGGGCCATTGAAAATGTCACTGGAGTCAAGATATACGAGACACCGATAAAACAGGAGCTACTAATCTCCACAGCAAAGCACTGAGGCCATGCTAAGGAAGCGGATGGAAATCCAAGCCGGAATATCTGCTGTCAAGATATGAATAATTCCCTCTGACACATGATCTGCACTGCGGATTTCTCTTAATGAGAATCCGATCGATTGACGGGGGCCACGCTTCCAAATGATAGAGGAAGTCGCCGGTCTCCTCCCCGACAATCATCCGAACAAGGGTTGAGAAGACGAAGCCTGAAATGATGCTTGGAACAGATGAAAGGACTCCTACCTGGGCACACGTTGGAAATGCTTCCGGGACTCGGTCGTTAAAACATGCAAAGCACGCAGTTTTGCCCGGGATTATTGCCTTAAATTGCCCATAAGTCTCAAGTGCGGATGAGAAGATCCAGGGTTTGCCGAGTTTCACGCAAGCATCATTTATGATCAACCTAGACGTGATATTATCGGTGCAATCAAGGACATAGTCAACGTTGCTGAATATTTCTGTCGCGTTACTTGAGTCAAGCGTGCCGAAAATCTTCGTCACCATGGTGGATCGGTTTATTTTCGATATTCTATCGGAAGCCGCGTCAACCTTGCGCCTGCCTATATCTTCTTCGCTGAATATTATTTGCCTGTGCAGGTTGCTTTCTTCAACATAGTCCCTGTCGACTATGGTGATTCTTCCAATGCCGTTGCTGGCTAGAATCTCAGTCACCAGTGATCCTGTGCCGCCGATGCCGATGACAGCAACAGAAATAGACTGCATCTTCCGCAGGTTGTCCGGACCGACTTTTTTCAATCTCTCGATCCTCGAATATCTTCCTTCTGGCATGTGAGGAAGATGGGATTGTCTGAAATAAACATTCTTTCCATGAATTTCCGCGTTGTTGTAGTCGTAGACGCAAGATAATGATTAATACTAATAATCCATGTTGATACCAGATGATTCAGGATCCATTCGGTCGCCAGGTCTCCAGCCTGAGAGTTCAGGTAAATACAACCTGTAACTTCAAATGCTTCTTCTGCCACATGGAAGGCACCGGCATACAGGCAAACCAGTTATCCAGGGAGGAGATAGTCAGGATTATCAGGGTGGCAGCGAAGCTTGGTATTAACAAGGTGAAATTTACTGGTGGCGAACCTACTCTCCGTAATGATATTCTGGACATAATACGGGAAACCAGGTCAATTATCAGCGGCGAGATTTCCATGACTACTAATGGAACGCGACTTACAACCATTGCACCTGAACTCAAGAAGGCTGGACTTGATCGTATAAACATATCCATGCACTCGATAGATCCCGGCGCATTCGAGTTTATAACCGGCGTGGATGCACTGGAAAATGTTATACAGGGCATAAAAGCCGCCCAGCATGCCGGCCTGAATCCTGTAAAGGTTAACTTTGTTGCCCTAAGAGGAATCAATGAGGATCAGATATGGAAGATGATAGAGAGTTCAGCAGATCATGATTACACTCTCCAGATAATCGAGTACGAGGTACCAAGGGAACTGGAGCAATCGGATGATTTTTTGAAGTACCATTATCCACTGGATTCGCTGGAGCATGAACTGTCCAGTCGATCAATCAAGACAGAACATAACTCTTTGCATGACAGACCGCTGTTTAATATTCCTGTTCCTGGAGGGGTTGCGAAGGTTGAGATTGTCAGGCCAATGCACAATTACCATTTCTGCGATAACTGCACAAGAATGCGCGTTACATCCCTCGGCGAACTGAAACCCTGCCTGATGAGAAATGACAACTACACAAGCGTATTTGGCGTTTCGAGGAAAGAATATACTGATATTGACATGGAGAAGGCATTTATTGAGGCTACAAATAAGAGAGAACCATACTGGAGAAAGGAGGAGATCAATGAAAATCAGGTACTTTGCGACACTTCGTGATCTTTCTGGTGTTGAAGAAGAGGAATATCTTGTTCTGAAGGAACCAACTGTTGAGAAAGTTTTTTCAGAGCTCAAAGCCAGGCATCCTGCTCTGAATAGTCAGAAAAATGTTCTCTTTGCGGTCAATGAAAAATTTGCTGATCCAAAAACCAAGGTAAAAAACGATGATGTTCTTGCTGTCTTCCCACCTGTAAGTGGTGGCTAGTTTCATTCATGCCAGTGTGATTTTCCAGAAGAGAGTATATCCTTTTTCCAGATCGGGACGTTGCTCTTTATTAGGTCAATTATTTCCTTGCATGCACTGAAGGCTTCTTGTCTGTGCTCTGACCACACTGCAACTAGTACGGATGGTTCCCCTGGCAAAATTGTTCCTATACGGTGGACTGCAACTGCATCGATTAATGAATATTTCTTCTTTGCATGAAGAAGTATTTCCATCATGCTCTTTTCCGCCATTTCTTTATAGGATTCGTAGAACAGAGATTCGATTTCAATATCTCCTGTTCTGCGTCTGACAATACCCTCAAAGAATACAAGTGCACCGGAATTTTCTCGCCCTTGAAGCATATTAAGGTTTTCGATAGATAATGGATCAGACTGAACTTTTGTGATCATTCTTGATCCTGGGGTAAAGCATTGATTAATATATTGCTCTTTCCAGGAATATCACTTTTAATTGTAAAGAAAAAGCTACCCTTTTTAATAAGTGAGAAATGCATCTGTGGTCCTGAATGATAGACATCTCACAGAAGGAAGTCGTAGATCGGTTGGCAGTTGCCTCTGGAAAAATTCGTTTGAAAAGATCAACTATCGAGCTTATAAAGAAGGGTCAGATAAAAAAAGGAGATGTAATATCTACTGCCAGAGTTGCCGGAATCATGGCAGCAAAGCATACTCCAGATCTGCTTCCACTCTGTCACCAGATACCAATCGAGAAAGTCGAAGTAAAATTTGAGATCAATAATGAAGAAATTATGGCAGCCTGTGAGGTCAAGGCATCTTATAAGACAGGAGTTGAGATGGAAGCGCTTTCCTGTGTAAGTGTGGCCCTCCTGACAGTATGGGACATGACAAAGTATCTCGAGAAAGACATAAGCGGGAATTACCCTGACACTAGGATATTTGATTTGCATGTAGACAGGAAGGTAAAGAGTGATGCATGAACTTTTATACTTTGGTGCAAGACCTACCGTTGCTGAATTGATATCAACTATAGATGGTGCGTTGGCAGATTTTGATCTATCTGCGTTGGCCTATTTTGTCCCTCTAATTGCAGATGCTATAGCGGCCTCAGGAGCGGTATCCATAGGTTCAATAGCTGATATAATATTGACAACCATTGCTGGTGTCTCACTTGGACCAATTTCATTGACAGCTATAGGTGCATTAGCTAGTGTAATTGTAGGTTACTAATTTTTATTTTTTTATGTGATTCTATGAAATCTAAAATTGCAACAATAATTTACTATTTATTATTATTAATCATTGTCGACGG
>JGI24721J26819_10007406_pt1 | contig 10401 bp, 9 predicted proteins | sample YelNatPaOPGAMG01_FD_26819 | JGI IMG/M metagenome (IMG submission 26819)
TTTTTTTCACCGTCCGCGAATTGGGGGTGCCCTTCCTTTCGTGACGGCGTGAGAAGCGTGACCTCGCTCATATGGAAAAATCGCTCTCTTATCCCATGTTTCACGCTTTTACCCTGGACCGAAGGGCGATCCCTCCCTTTTTGCAACCCCTCGGCGAACCCCGAGGCATCACGCGCATGGTATGGAAAAATCGCTATTTGATCCCATGTTTCACGCTTTTTACCCTGAACTGAAGGGCGATCCCTCCCTTTTTAGAACCCCTCGGCGAACCCCGAGGCATCGCGCGCATGGGTTTGGCGTTGCGCGTTCAAGTGGGCGGTCCCAAGGTTGAAGCAGAGCCTCAGGGCGCCATTCGTCTCCCTAGGGGTCTTCCCGGAACAGGCGATAGGACCCGGGATCAAGAACGGTTGACAACGCGCAAGAACCGGGGTATAAAATCATGCATCGGTAAATGAGTGAGTACTCACTCTACAAATGCAGGCCGGCTGGAGGGACGAACCAGGGGTTCCAGGCCGGCGTTTGAGGGGTAGGCGGGAGGGCACGTGCCCGTGGATTTGCCCCGGGAGGGCGGTGCGCGGAACACGGCCCCTCTCCCCGGTGCGGCGCCGGGTCTGTCCTCTGCGGCCGCGCATTTCTGGGGCAATGTGGTGAACTGGCGTGAAGCGGGCTACGGCGAAAAGCGGCGGAAGCAGGGTTCGGAAGGGGGCTCGCGTCAAGGAGGATGAACTCCGGGAGGAGTCCGGGGGCGCCCCCACCGCGATCGACCGGCGCACCCAGATAATCCTCTCCTGTATCGACGTCTTCTCGCGCACCAATTACGAGAGGGCCACCACGGCCATGCTGGCCCGCGAGGCAGGGGTGGCGGAGGGGACCATCTACAAGTACTTTTCCAGCAAGAAGGAGCTCTTCCTCGCCTGCTGCCGGTACATAGAGGACCAGCTCCTGCAGCGTTACCGCGCCGTTTACCGCCAGTACCGGGACCGGCCCCTGGAGTCGCTCAAGAGGGTGGGGCAGAGCTACCTGGATTTCATCCGGGAGAACCCCACCATGCGCAAGTTCCTGGCCTTCGTCCTCAACAACAGCTACGACGAGGATTTCCTGAGGGAGCTGGAGGGTTTCCTCACCGCGAACCGCTTGGCTGTGGAGGAGGTGATCAGGGAGGCCCAGAAGAGGGGGGAGCTCCGGGAAAGCATCGATCCCCGGATAGGTGCCTGGTTCTTCGTGGGTGGATATTTCACCCTCATCCTCATGGCCGAGATGGACGAGGAAGCGGTGAACGACCCGGAGTTCATGGACAAGTACATGGCGCCCATGTTCTCCTGACCGGGCCGTGCCCAGGGATGGTGGCCGGGCGATACGTCCCCAGGGGGCCCCAGGTGGGGAAGGGATGGGGCGCGACGAGGACCCGAGGCCCGCTCTCCGCCCGGGGGATATGGACGAGGAAGCGGTGAACGACCCGGAGTTCATGGACAAGTACATGGCGCCCATGTTCTCCGGGGCATTCACCTGGGGAATGGGAAAGGGGTGATGGCATGACTCCCGAGGAGAGGAAGATGTACCTTCGTCGGGCGTGGCTGGCCTGGCGCCTGGCCCGCTCCCTGGCGCTTTTCCTGGCCGACGAATACCGACGCGGTACGCTGCGCGAGAACCTCCGCAGCATACGGGAGGCGAGGGGCCTTTCCCTGGCCCGGGACATGTCCCACGCCGAGCTCCTGGAGGAGAAGGCCGAGAGGCACGGCCACCGGCCTTTCCTCCGCTTCCAGGACCGGGTTTTCACCTACCGGGAGATGAACCTCAACGCCAACCGGGTTGCCAATTTTCTCCAGCAGCTGGGTGGCGGTCCGGGGGTGGGGCTGGCCATCATGATGAAGAATTCACCCCGCTGGCTGGACGTCTTCTTCGGGCTGGAGAAGCTGGGGATGTACGCCGTGCCGGTGAACACCGCCCTGCGGGGGGACCAGCTGGCCTACGTCCTGGACAACTCCGACGCCTCCATGGCGGTCGTGGACCACGACCTGCTTCCCTATTATCTCGCCGTTGCGGACCGCCTGGCGAAGGTGAGAAAGGTGGTGGTCAACCGCGAAGGGGCCCCACCGCATTTCCTTTTGCCCGAGGGCGTGGAGGACCTCGACCGGGCTTACGGGCCGGGTTCCGACCCTTCCCAGCCGGCGGTGGCCTACAACCCGGAGGATTTATGCGTCATCATGTACACCTCGGGGACCACGGGGCTCCCCAAGGGGGTGGTCTACCGTTACAAGAACACCAACGTCAAGGCCATCTCCATAATAGGCCGCCTGCTCACCGGCCGGAGGGACGTGGCCTACACCTGCTACCCCCTCTTCCATGCCAACGCCCTCTTCCTCACCGTGACCCCGGCCATGCACTGCGGGGGGCAGGTGGCCCTGGGGGTGAGGTTCAGCGCCAGCCGCTTCTGGGAGGAGATACGCAGGCATGGCGCCACCACCTTCAACGGCCTGGGAGCGGTAATGCCCATCCTCATGAAACAGCCCCCCAAGCCCTCGGACCGGGACCACCGGGTGCGCTTCGTCCTCTCCGCCGGTTGCCCGGCGGACATGTGGGAGGATTTCGAGGACCGCTTCGGGGTGAAGATCTTCGAGGGTTACGGGGCGGTGGACGGCGGCGGGGTGGTGATCACCAACTTCGGGACCGCCCCCGTGGGTTCCATGGGCAAGCCGCTGGGAGCCAGGTGCCGGATCATCGACGCCGAGGGCAATGACGTGCCCCCGGGAACCCCCGGCGAGCTCATCTGCTACGTGGGGGAGCGGAGGGGATCGGTGGAGTACTACAAGAACCCGGAGGCCACCAGCGACAAGGTGCGGGACGGCTGGCTGTACACCGGGGACCTGGTCTACGCGGATGAAAGGGGCTACATCTACTTCGTGGGGCGCAACACGGAGTCCATGCGCGTCAAGGGGGAGAACGTCTCCGCCTACGAGGTGGAGCAGGCCATACTCCAGCATCCCGACGTGTTGGAATGCGCGGTTTACGCCGTGCCCTCCGAGCTGGCCGAGGACGAGATCATGGCCACCGTGGTGCCCGTGGAGGGCAAGACCCTGGACCCCAGCGCCATGCCCGGATTCCTCTCCGACAAGCTGGCCAAGTTCGCCATCCCGCGCTACTGGCGGGTGGTGGAAGAACTTCCCAAGACGGAGACCCACCGGGTCATAAAGAAGGAACTGGAGAGGCTGGGGGTGACCCCGGATACCTACGACGCCCGGCCGGGCGGGAGGTGACGGGAAGGGCGAAGCCCTCGTCCCGCCGGGGAGGTCCGAGGCCGGAGCGGAGAGGTGGGCGGGAGGATGGGCGGAGGCGTTTCGCGGCCCGGGAGGCTGGAGGGGGCCACGGGGAGGCGGGCACGGGTACCGGGAACGTTGAGGGACAAGGAGGCGCAATGGGAAACGACGTTTACATCCTGGGCGTGGGCATGATCCGCTTCGGCAAGTACGCCGAGAAGGGCATCAAGCAGCTCACTGCGGAGGCCCTGCAGGCCCTTTGGGAAGATTTCCCAGTGGACAAGAAGGACATCCAGGCGGCCTGGTTCTCCAACTCGGGGTGGGGGATGAACACCGGGCAGCACTGCATCCGCGGGCAGGTGGCCCTGGCGCCCCTGGGCATCCAGGGCATCCCCATCGTCAACGTGGAGAACGCCTGCGCCGGGGGCTCCACCGCCCTGCGCGAGGCCTGGTTGAGCGTCAAGGCGGAACAGTTCGACCTGGTGTTGGCGGTGGGGGCGGAGAAGACCTGGTTCCCGGAGGACAGGGCCAAGATGTTCGAGGGTTTCCTCTCCGGCATGGACGTGGAGTTCGCCCGCAAGGTCATCGAGGCCTTCCAGGCCGACGCCGCCCGCAAGGCCCGGGAGGCGGGGGCGGAGGGCAAGGAGAAAAAGGGAGGCCATTCCGGCTTCATGGACGTCTATGCCATGGGGGCGCGGGCCCACATGCAGAGATACGGGACCACCCAGAGGCAGCTGGCGGTCATCGCCGCCAAGAACCACCGCCATGGTTCCCTCAACCCCCTGGCCCAATACCAGAGGGACATGAGCGTGGAGGAGGTCCTGGAGGACGTCCTGGTGGCCTATCCCCTCACCCGTTCCATGTGCGCGCCCATAGGTGACGGGGCGGCGGCGGCCCTCCTCGGCTCGGAGAGGGCCCTCAGGAAGTACCCCCAGGCCCGGCCGGTCCGCATCCGGGCCTCCGTCTTGGCCTCGGGCTCCCTTCCCGGGTCGGGTTTGGAATCCATCGGGCGCCGGTTGAGCCGGGAGGCGTACGAGAAGGCCGGTTTGGGGCCGGAAGACGTGGACGTGGCCGAGGTGCACGACGCCACGGCCTTCGGGGAGCTCATGCAGTACGAGGAGCTGGGCTTCTGCCCCGAGGGGGAGGGCGGCCCCTTCGCCGAGAGCGGGGCCACCGCCCTGGGGGGGAAGCTGCCCGTGAACACCAGCGGGGGCCTGGAGTGCCGCGGGCATCCCATCGGGGCCTCGGGTATAGCCCAGGTTTACGAGCTGGTCCTCCAGCTCCGGGGTGAGGCGGGGCCTCGCCAGGTGGAGGGGGCGCGCATCGCCCTGGCGGAGAACGGCGGCGGATTCATCGGCCTGGGCGAGGCGGCCATGTGCATCCATATCCTGGAAAAAGCCTGAAGGACCGTTCGCGCAAAAACGGCCCCGAGGTGCTTGTGGGAAATATTGGTATAACGCGAGTAGGGCTGCCGGCTTCGGATCGTTTTCCGTGAATGAGAGGGGTGATGGGATTGATCGGCATGAGCGAGGAACTGAGGCTGCTGGAGGGCATGGCCAGGGACTTCGCCCTCAAGGAGCTGGTGGAGGGGAGGGAGGAGCGCGACCGCTATCCCTTCGCGCCCCTCTTCGAGGAAGTCCTGGCCAAGGCCCATGAGGTGGGATTTTTTTCCATCTTGTCCCCGGAGGAGGCCGGGGGCGCCGCGGAGCCCGTCCAGGCCCTCTGCCTGGTGCTGGAGGAGCTCTGCCGGGAGGACGCCAGCCTGGGAGGGGCCGTTTTCACCGCCGCGCTTTCCCGGGAGCTCCTGCGGCAGGCGGGGTCCGAGGAGGATTTGAAAAAAGCCTGCGCCGGGACGGCTTCCCCGCGGGAGGCCCTGCCGGCCGGGACGGCTTCCCCGCGGGAGGCCCTGCCGGCCTTCCCCTCCTTCCACAACCCCTCGGACACCCCATTATCTCTTCGGGCCGTTGAGGAGGGCGGCGCCTACCGGCTCACCGGGAAGGCGGAGTACGTGGTGTTGGGGAACGTCGCCAGCCGGGCCCTTCTCCCCGCGGGATCCGCTGACGGCGGTTGGTCGCTGTACCTGGTCGATCTGAGGGGGGAGGGGGTTGAGATCGGCGAACCCGTGCTCAGCCTGGGGCTTCACGCCTGCCCGGCGGTGGACCTCCTTCTCCACGGCGCTCCCGGCGAGCTGGTGGGGGAGGAGGGCAAGGGGGAGGTATATTTCGAGGCCGCCGTGGACCGCCTGAGCGTGGCCGCCGCTGCCGCTTCCTGCGGGGTGATGAAGGGCTCCTTCGAAACGGCGCTGGATTACGCGCGCCAGAGGATACAGGGAGGGAGGGAGATCGTCAACTGGTCGGAGGTGCGCATGATCCTCTCCTCCATGGCCGTGCGGACCAAGGCGGCGGAGATGCTGGTGCGCGGGGCGGCCGCGGCCGTGGACGCCGCAAGCCCGGGATGGGCCCTGGCCTCCCGGGCCGCCGCCCTGCAGGTCCAGGAGGCGGCCACGGAGGTCACCTGCGACGGCATACAGCTCCTGGGCGGCAACGGTTACATGCAGGACTACGGGCAGGAGAAGCGCTTCCGCGACGCCAAGCAGCTGCAGGCCCTCCTGGGGATGGCCCCGCTGCGGAAGCTCCGCTACATCCGGCGCGTGGTGGACGGGGAAAGGCCGTGGGCCTGAGGGGGTGAGGGAGATGTCGAGAAAGGGCGAATCCTCGCTGTTGCTCCGGGAGTTCCCGGATTTCGCGGAAACCATGCAAGGCCTGGCGGCCATGGAGAGGATGCCCAAGGGAGTGGTGGAGGAGTGCCGCGAGGCGGTGGCTCTGGCGCGGCGCTTCAACCGCACCGTGGCCCGAAACTACGCCCTGGAGCTGGACCGCCGCATGCAGGAGGACCCCACCTACCTTCCCTGGGAGCTGGTGGAGGAGGCCAACCGCTGGGGTTTCTTCACCATGTGGATCCCCAAGCTCTTCGGGGGCAAGGGGTGGAGCCTTTCCAGCATCGCCCCCTTCGTGGAGGAGCTGGCCTCGGAGTGCCTGGCCATCACCAACCTTATCGGCGTGCATTACTTCGGCTTTTCCATCCTGGCGGCCACCTGGAACGTACGCCTCATCGACATGATTAGCCGCGAGGTGGCGGAGGGCGAGAGGACCGGGAAGCCCTGCCTGGTGTCGGGCGCGGTGACCGAGCCGGAGGCGGGGACGGACGCCGAGGAGGTGGAACTCCTGGCCCGGGCCAGGGTGCGCTGCCAGGCCCGTAGGGTGGAGGGGGGTTACGTGGTCAACGGGCGCAAGATCTTCATCTCCAACGGTCACCTTTCCACCTGGCACATCCTCATCGCCTACGAGGACCTGGAACGCCCGGACGAGACCATGATCGCCTTCGCGGTGAAGAACGGCACGCCGGGGTTCTCCTTCGGGCGCATGGAGAAGAAGATGGGCCAGAAGGGATGCCCGGCCAGCGAGCTGGTCTTCGAGGACTGCTTCATTCCCGACGAGTACATGCTGGTCGCCGCCTCCCGGCTGGGGGAGATGGGATTGCTCTCCAGGGCGGCCAGGAAGGCCAACAGGGGCCCCAGGGAATTGGGGATGCAGCTCATAGATTTCGTGGTCTCCGCCACCCGGCCGGGAGTGGGGGCCATGGGGGCAGGCGTGGCCCGGGGGGCCTTCGAGCTGGCCCTGCAGTTCGCCAGGGAGACGGAAGTAGGAGGCAAGCCGTTGGTAAACCACGAGTGGGCCCAGTGCCTGCTGGCGGAGATGTACGTGAACGCCGCCCTGGCCCGGCTCTCCTACATGGAGGCCAATTACGCCAACAGCATGCACGGCATGGCGCGCCTGCTCGGATTCAAGCCCCTCTATTACTATCACCGGGCCTTGCCTACCTCCGTTTTCGACCGCTTCATGCCCGCGGCCAACAGGAGGGACGCCGTGACCACGGCCTTCCGCCTCCTGGTCATGGCGGGGCAGGGAGAGGAACAGGAGCGGGTGGCCTCGGGATGGGCTTCCCTGGCCAAGGTGGCGGGCACCGACCTGGGGGTGAGGAACTGCCAGCTGGCCTTGGAACTCATGGGCCAGGCGGGCCTGCGCCACGACCGGCGGGCGGAGAAGTGCCTGCGGGACGCCAAGCTCCTGCAGATCTACGAGGGGACCAACCAGCTCAACCGCCTGAATATCTTCAAGTGCCTGGTGGCGCCGGCGGCCCCGGAGGCCCGTGCCTTCGAGGACTGAGGGAGTGGAAGCCGGCCCGCGGGAGGAGATGGCGGCCTTCGCTGGTGGTGCATGATGGGGGATCGGGAACCGGCGCGGCGCGGACCGGGCTCCGCCACGGTACACCGGGGATCCACGGAGCGGGGCCAGGTGCGGTGGAGTCTGGGCACGGAGCGTGCGTCCTCGGGAAAGCGCCGCGGTGGCATTGCCTCCCGGTTCGAGGCATGGATCTAAGGAGGGATCATGGCGAGGACGTTAACCGGGGAGAAGGGCGGCAGAAAGACCTCGTTCGGCGAGATGTACACCTGGCACGAGGGCATGGACTGGAATCCCGTGGAGAGGGTCATCCTGGAGAGGCGCAGCGTGCGCAAGTACCGGGACGAGCAGGTCCCGGAGAAGCTGGTGCGGCGCGTCCTGGAGGCGGGCCGGTTCGCTCCCTCAGCGGGCAACGCCCAGCCCTGGAGGTTCGTGGTGGTGCGCGACAGGGACATGCTGGATGAGATGGAAAAATATGTAAGATTAAGGTGCCGCATACTCAAGTTCATGCTGGACTGGGAGAGCAGCCCCCTGGGAAGGCTCTCCTGGTTGCTGGCCCAGACCTACATCCGCCTCATGCCCAACGAGCTGCACCCCATCCCCTTCGGGGCCATCAGGCTCATCGCCGACGGCAAGCTCAAGCTCTTCCACGGTGCGCCCACGGTGATCTTCATCCTCATGGACAAGCGCGGGGTCTCCAAGCCCCAGGTGGACGTGGGCATCTGCGGGCAGAACATGGTCCTGGCGGCGCACTCCCTGGGGCTGGGCACCTGCTGGGTGGGGTTCGTGGAGCTCCTCAAGTTCGGGAGAAAGTGGAAGAAGATGCTGGGCATCAGGTGGCCCTACCGCCTCATGGAAGCCATCGCCCTGGGATACCCCGTGGGCCAGCCCGACGGGATGGTGGCCCGGGAGCTGCACGAGATCGACTGGTGGGAAGGCGGCCGCAAGAGGACCGTGTTCTAGGAAGGGGGGATGCGCCATGGCCTACCTCACCATCAAGGAAATCCTTACCATACCCACCTACACCGACCCGCAGACCTGCCGGGCGGGCCGGGTGGTCATCGACCATGAGCGGTGCAACGGCTGCGGCGATTGCGCCCTCATCTGCCCCGGCGCCTGCCTCTACGTGGCCGGGGTGGGCAAGGACCGCAAGGCCTACATGATCGACAAGGCGGTGCCGGATTGCATGTCCTGCAATGACTGCGCGGCCATCTGCAGGCGGGGAGCCATCCGGGCGGAGCACGGTTACGACTTCGGCGGCTTCTACAAGGCCCTCCACCGCGCGGAGCTGGTCCCCCCCAGGAATTTCTAGGGGGTCAGGTCTTGAGATTTGATACCCCTCGGGTTATGGGTTCGCGGGCGCTGGACACGGGGACGAAGGTGGGGCGGCGGCGAAGACCCGTGGTGTCGAGGGCCATCCCGCCGGATGTCGTCCAAGGGTTATTCCCTGCCCGTCCAGTGCCATCCGGTCGGAGGTGTGAGCCGGCCACGTGATTCGGCTTGGCGAGCGTTTTTCGAGAGGGGGAGGAAGGAGATGGAAGAGGAACGCCCCTACTGGAACATGGAGATGGAGCCCATCCTCAACACGCCCCAGATGAGGGAGATCCAGCTGGCCAAGCTGAGGAAGCTCCTGCAGCGGCTATACGACAGCGCGCCCTTCTACACCCGGCAGTTCGACGAGCTGGGGGTCAGGCCGGAGAAGATCAAGAGCTTCGAGGATTTCTCCCGCGCCGTTCCCCTCTTCGACAAGGAGAGGCTGCGGGCCATGGTGGTGGAGTTCGGCGGGGACATCCTCAAGGTCATCGACCAGATCATTCCGGTCTCCGTGGACGACCTCATGATCATGGCCACCACCACGGGCACCACCGGTGTCCCCACCCCCTACCCCATGACCCAGCGCGACATGGAGGAGGTGTGGGGAGAGGCCATGGTGCGCGGGGCCTGGCGGGCGGGCGTACGCTCCCGGGACCGGGTGCTCTTCTGCTTCGCCCTCTCCATGGTCATCGCCGGCATCCCCACCATGATGGGCATGCGCAAGCTGGGGGCCATGGCCATCCCCGTGGGGGCGGAGGCGGGCACCGACCGCATCCTCCTCATGCAGACCCTCTTCCGGGGCACGGTCTACTCCGGGACTCCCTCCCTGGCCGAGTACCTCATCGAGAAATGCCGGGAGCAGGGGCGGGACCCCAAGGACCTGGGCTTCCGCCTGCTCATGTGCGGAGGTGAGCCGGGGGCGGGGATCCCCGAGGTGCGGGAGAGGCTGGAGTCGGCCTACGGTTGCCGGGTCTTCGACGCCGGGGCGGGTTTCGGCTTCTCCTGCGACCACGAGGAGTACCAAGGCATGCACTGGACGGCGGACGACCTGGCCTACTACGAGCTGGTGGACCCGGAGACCAAGGAGCCGGTGCCCCTGGAGGACGGGGCGGAAGGGGAGGCCCTCTTCACGGTCATGGAGGGGGACGGCATGGCCTGGCTGCGCACCAGCCTGGGGGATATCCACCAGGTCTTCGTCTCCCCCTGCCCCTGCGGCCGGACCGGCTTCCGCTACAAGGTGGTGGGCCGCACCGACGACATGCTCAAGGTGAAGGGGGTCATCGTCTATCCCTCCATGGTGGAGGGGGTGGTCTCCTCCTTCGTGCCCCGGGTCACCGGGCAGTTCCGCATCGTGCTCACCGAGAAGCCGCCCCGGGTGGTCCCGCCCCTGAAGATAAAGATCGAGAGGGGGGAGGAGTTCCCCGCCGAAAAGCTTTCGGAACTTGAGGCGGAGATGAAGGAGGCCTTCCACGCCCGGGCCAAGTTCACCCCGGAGATCATCTGGGCGGAGCCCGGCGAGCTGCAGCGCTCCACCTACAAGGGCCAGGTCTTCGAGAGGCTCTACGAGCAGCAGTGAGGGTTTCACGGCGGCT
>JGI24721J26819_10007407_pt1 | contig 10400 bp, 7 predicted proteins | sample YelNatPaOPGAMG01_FD_26819 | JGI IMG/M metagenome (IMG submission 26819)
CCCAAAGGCAAGCAGTTTTGTCACAGGCGCGGACATCCGAGTTGACGGCGGATTCCTTGCCCAGACAATTTAATCAAAATTTAGATCCAAAATTTAAATTAACCGAAATGCGGGGTCTGAATTTATGCCCCGCATTTTTATTTGATTCGTTTGAAGATAATTTCGTGCTGGATAAGTTGCGGGGTATCACTTTGTTTTTCAAAGAAATTCAATCCTTCAACCTCAGGAATCTCAACAATCAATCCGTAGTCGCTCTCATTAATTTTGTGGTATCTGAATTCCTTTCCATCGAAGAGTGAAACGGGGATGACCATTATGTAATCAGGCGTCAGTTTCGAGAGGTCTTCCGGCAAATTGCCTTTATCGAGTCTGTATCGTTCAATTGCGCAGGCAATGTTGCAGAGTTCCGCAGCTGTTTGCGACGCGCCAACTCTGTAAAGGGTCCTATCCATCGGGATTGCAAGAAATCCGGCTAAAACACTATAAGGCGACCTTTTAATTTTTACGGATAGTTTTTCAAAATATGCAGACATTGGCGAGCTCCGCCTGTCCCTAATAATGTTATCGAGGATTTGTTTTCTTTCTTCAATAAGATTACAATGAGTTACCGCATTTTGATAAAACCAGCCTTTCGGTATAAACCAGAAAGACGTAAAGATTTTAGAATTAGATGAATCGTCGCAGCAGGTTGTGCAGACGGGAGATGAGCCAATGTTTAAGTATTTATTAAAATATTCCCTGTCCTGAATTAACATCATTATCTCTGCGCCAAACGCCTGTTCTACTTCTAAACTGCGGCGCAAATCTTTTAATAAATTAATGCTGGATAAAATATTCTGAAACCCGGCAATCTGCTGTTTTGTCCATACACCTCTTGCCATACCTTCGCGGATGTTTTGCAGGGAAATATTCAGAACGCTTACCCGAACCAACTGAGATATAATAAAAGGTTCGTCCTTGAGTAATTCGGCAAGCCGAAGCCCGAGTCTGACATCTTCGAACGCCGCATCTCCTTTGTTTAACTCCATAAAACAAACAGCCCGCAACTGAATTGCCTCACATATTTTCTTGATATATGAGAGATGCGGCAAAAGTATTGCTGCTGGGTCTTTGCCATCATAATAAATCGGATATCTGAAAAATTCTCTCCGTTTTGATTCAGCAAGAATCTCGTCCAGATACGGATTAATTTCGCTCATTGCCTTTATCACGCATTCGGCGTCATTAGAAACGGAACCGCAGTTTTTATAATTTATCTTTCTTAAAGTCTCAGCCACAGCCTTAATGTTGATGTAATTTGTAGCGAATATAGAAATTGGTATCTCGACGCCCTTTTTACTGTTTTCCCGGAGTTTATCGGTGAACTCATTGGATTCGGACTCAAACTTTGTCAATTCGTTGACTGCATTTGTATTGTCTTTTTTGTCTTTGCCATATACATCGGCAACAACTTTAAAAATGCCACTCATTGCGAGGTTCTTATCGTCCGGGACAGGGGGCGGAAAGTAATGTTTAACATCAAGCACAACGTCCTTGTGTTCGTTTTTCCATCTTTCGAATGCCAATCTGCCCCGAACGTTCTCTACAATTTGGAAGGTTATAAAAAGCAAGATGAGAACGCTGAGAATAATGACAACCGCATTTAAGATTTTCTTAAATGGTATGCCTAAACTGAAATTAATCTTTTTCTTCCAGATACTTTCATTATACTGATTTTCCATATTATTCTTCTTTCGCACAAAATTTTTCTTACCAATCTATTAGACACCACCGCTCTAACAACATCACGAGGTTTTTAAAATCTTCTTTAAAATGTCATTTGACATATTGGAATTAAGGATGAAGTTTTTATAAGGAAATGAAAACGAAAACAGTAAAATCTCTTATGAATACTTCAAAGTCATTATCCCGTCGCGAGTTTATCTTAGCATCATTGGGAACGCTGGCGTTTGGCGAGTTCATTCTGAAATCCCAGCAGCCACATCCGTCCGGCATTCCCAGGCGGCAACTCGGTAAAACCGGTGAGCAGGTCTCGATAATCGGCATTGGCGGATGGGATATTGGGAATGTAAAAGACCGCAATGAGGCAATCGCAATTATGCACGAGGCGATTGACGAAGGGATAAACTTTTTTGATAACTGCTGGGATTATCACGATGGAAGAAGCGAAGAGGTTATGGGCGAGGCGCTTTCTTCCGGCGGCAGACGCGATAAAGTTTTTCTTATGACAAAGGTGTGCGCGCGCGATTACAAAGGCGCTCTTTTGCAACTTGAACAAAGCCTGCGCAGATTAAAAACCGACCGTATTGACCTCTGGCAGTTTCACGGTATCAAATGGGATGATGACCCAGATTTAATCTTTGACCCGGACAACGGCGCTCTTAAAGCCGCCCTTGAAGCTAAAAAGGCTGGCAAGATCCGATACATCGGATTTACCGGACACAAAGACCCGAAGTATCACCTCGCAATGTTAAAAAAGCCTTTTGAATGGGACACAGTTCAGATGCCGCTGAATGTGCTGGATCAATATTACGCAAGTTTCAGATACAACGTGCTGCCTGAGTGTGTGAATCGGAAAATTGGGGTTATCGGGATGAAAGCGCTTGCCGCCCAAAACGGGATAATTGTGAGAAAACTCGGCGTTAGCGCCGAACTTGCAAGGCGGTATGCGTTGTCGCTACCCATAAGCGTCCTTGTCTGCGGCATTCAATCCCGCGAAAATCTGCGTCAGGATATTCAGATTGCCCGGAATTTCAAGCCACTTTCAAAATATGAATTAAAACTACTTGCCGATAAAGTTTCTGAACCTGCAAAAGACGGCAAACTTGAGGCATATAAGGTCGGCAACTACGGTTGCGACTGGTATCACAATCAGAAGCGAGGATAACCAGAAGTGATGGTAGTAACGGGTTTTACCGGTTCTCCGGAAAAATCTGCAAAAACTTTAACTATTCAATTATTAATCTGAAAAACCGGCAGTCTGCATCGGGCAGAACAATGAATGTGTTGAATCCTCCCGACTGCATAATGTAAGGACTCATTATTGTCCATTCATCGGAAAGGGATTTCTGTTTTGTCTGGATTTTTATTAATGGCGAGAGGTTCGGATAGGATAGTTTTACTGAACCGTCAGCCTCGAGCCATAAAGAGAGTTTTAACTGCGGTGTTTTGACCTCGCCGTAGATGTAGGCGTCGAAACTTAGATCTGAACTCGACGGCGAGTTCTGATGGACTTCAACGGCTATTAGGTTTGTGCCTTTACGGAGGATTTGCGGGGAAATGTTCCTGACAAAGAATTTTGATTCGTCGTCTCCGACGACTGCGCTCACTGCAAGTGTCCTATAATTAATTTCTCCTGCCGGCATATTGTCGCGGAAAACTTCAATGCCGTTAATGTAGACTACTGCCCCATCGTCCCGCTTTAAACCGACAACAAGATTTGTGATGGATTGCGGGTCATCAACGGTAAATGTTTTTCTGAAGTAAGTTGTGATGTATTTATTCTCTGGGTCATCGCCAAAATTAACCACTGTTACAGGCGCATTGCTGTATCCGAGTTCTGCCTGACCGCTTTTCCAGTTTGAATCATCGAATTCAGGCATTCGCCACGAAACGCCTGCATCTGAACCGTCATCAAGGTATTTCCAGACTGACATTTTTTCTACAAGCGGCAAATAGATGACAATTCCCACAGGCAAAGAGCGGTAGGTATTTGTGCCTGCTTCTGCAACTGCTGTTATCTCGTAAGTCCCAGCAGGCGGGTTCTGCCATGTCAGGTCGTATGGCGGCGATGTTGCTTCGCCAAGTCTAAACGCGCCGTTATAAAAAACGATTTTTGAAACCGCTCGCGAGGGGTCGAATAAATCGGCGGAAATTTTTATCTTTCCCGCAGCGGTGTATTGCTGGTTTGGTGCAGGCTCAATAATTGAGATTACAGGTTCAGGCGGTTGAACACTCGGGGCGGACTGGAAAATCCCTTGACTCAGATTGTAATACGAACCGCTTGCCGATGTCTCTGCTTTGACTGCCCTGACCATGTAATAATTCCATAATCCCGGATTAACGGTAAAATTCGTTCCTGAAATAAATCCGTCGTGGAGTCTTGTGTAATTACCGGTTAACTCATCAGCTCCATAGACAATGTATCCTACGACATTATCCGTCGAGCGTTCCCATGTAAGTTGAACAGCGCCATCGCTTAATGCGTATGATTTAAGACTGGATGGCGGCGTTACTGTGTGCAATCTCAATGTGGGATCGCCCATCAAGGCTATGTGAATGTATCGTTTAAAATAAGATGAGTCTTCGTATTGTGAATCGCTGTTGTTCTGTGTAATCCACGCGCTGTAACCGATTGGGAAGCCCATAGCCATGTGATGGCAGTGCCAGTGCGGTCTCCCCGACCATCCGCAGACCAGTCCATACGACGGATAACACAATGCTGCCCGCATGAAATTATTCTGAGAATCCCAGTCGCCATGGTAAGAACCAAACAGCATTGTGAACACAGTGTAAACGGGTTTTGCGGCGAACTGATCAGTGCTGCCCACACCACTTGCGGATGTGTAACTGCCGGCGCCGCATCCATAACTCCACAGGTAAGTCCCCGCATAAAGCGTGGTGAAATAGTCACCTGCTGTAACATTGCCCCTCCCGAAAAACGCAGTAAAATCGCGCCATGCGCTTGCGGAAAAAGCCTCGCCGCTAAACTCGCCGAAATTATCGTCAATCACTCCTTTTCTCTGGAATCTGAATATATTGAATCTGAAATTGTGGTCTTTCCACAGATATTTACGGATGAGCTCCGTTTCGGTTAGCCCAAAGGCGGGCATGTTGGAAAGGTCAACCCTGCCAACCCACAACTCAGTGTCCGAAGGCAACTGGTTCTGGTCGAATTTTCCGTCGTCGGGGATATTTGTTAACCGCTGGCTGGCGGAATTTGTGTGGTTTGCTAAAAAATCAGTCCACGCCCCATCCACGTCGCCATAATAGACATCCGCAGGCCATGCGCCGACATGGTCAGAGTGTTCGTCTGGCGCAATTGTGCCGGAATACGGAACAGGAATCCGCCCCAGCAGGAATAGCGCTTTTACCGGCACAGACGAGTTGTAATAAATATTTGTGATAATGGATTTGACCTCCTGTGGCGAAGCCGAACGCTGGATTTCGCGACGGATAACATTCCAGCCGTCGCCGGTAAGGTCAAGTTCGAGTCTTCGGATTTCGTTAGTCAGCGGTTGCGCGAGTGAACTATCCACAAGCAATATTAAGCCACCGCGATTTTCTGCTGGCGGAATTTCTATTCCGCTGAGGATGTATGAAATACCGCGAAAAGCCTTGTTATTCTCGATGCCTTCGCGGATGATTTTATACTCGTAAAAAATCCCTTTCTCTACATTGATATCCGTAAATGAAAACGCAGTGGAAGGAAGGTTTGTTAAAGGTGTCCATTGGTTTTCTGCGTCTTTGCGGTAGATTATGTAATTTGTGGCGCGGGAGTCTGCATTCCATTTAAGGGTTATTGACAGCGGATTTGTGGAAACTTCTGCCCATGCAGAGACTGCGTAATCTGACGCGCTTAATCCAAATCCCCGTAAGTAACACAGAAAAATGCCTGCAAACAGTGCTGTTACAAGGACAGCATGACGGATTATCAGATTCGGTCTTCTGCCATTGTTTGCAGCCATTTACTTTGTTAATCCGGTTTAAACAAATACCCCCGCGCCATCTGCTTTTTTAAGGTGTAAGCCGGCGCGTCTCTGAATAAGTTTACAAGTTTTGATGGTTCTGGTTTACGACTAATGATTATGATTTATGACAAACCTTTTATTTCCCATCCTTTTCGGTATTGCCTTCGGATATACTGGTTTGCCTCGTTCACATTTGTGAATTTAAGCGCCTTTGCGTTCCACTCAAGCGTGGTTTTCGGGAAATGTGTAGCCACGCTTCCAAGCAACACAGATTCGGTTAGCGGACCGGAATAATCAAAGTTTGCCCATGTTGTCCCGTTGCCGCGAACTGCTTCAAGGAACTGCGTGTAATGATTCGCCGTCTCGACTTTGGGCGGTTTGAACTCTTTAAACTGATCCTGTGGGAAAAGAATTGGACGCGCAATGTGTGGCAGAAGCATCACGCCTTTTGTTCCTATAAAGATTGAGCCTTGTCCCGGAATTGGGTTCGGTCCAACGAGCGCCTGAACATCCTTATCCGGCTTTGCATCGCCGTCATACCATGTGATGTTAATGGTGTTGCCTTCCGTGTATTTTGTTCCGGGGAAGACATAGTGAATTACCGCGTTAATTGCCCAGTTCCATTTGTTCGGCGCCGGTCCTTCGGAACGGACGCTCAACGGCGCCGTGAGGTCGAGAGCCTTAAACACGGGGTCGAAGATGTGGCATCCCATATCGCCAAATGTGCCTGTGCCGAAATCGAGCCGTTTTCGCCAGTTTGCCGGATGATAGTAACCATTGCCGATGAACGGACGTGTTGCGCAAACGCCTAACCACAAATCCCAGTCGAAGTTTGGCGGAACCGGGTCTGTGCGGTCGGGCAACGGCTCCATATCGCCCCATTTTTTATTGCTCCACGAGTGAACTTCTTTAATTTTTCCGATAACTCCATCCTGTATGAGTCGCACTGCAAGCCGGTATTCAAGGGTTGAGTGAATCTGTATTCCCATCTGAGTTACGAGTTTCTTTTCCCGAGCAACCTCAGTAAGCCGTCGCGTCTCATAGATATCATGTGTCAGCGGTTTCTGGACGTAGACATTTTTGCCCAGTTGCATTGCGGACATTGCGATTGGTCCGTGCATGTGATCAGGCGTGGATACATTCAGCGTATCGATTTCCTTGACTTCATCGAGCATCTTGCGCCAGTCCTGATAAACCTTGATATCTGGGAACTGTTCTTTCCAGCGTTTAACGTTATTGAGGTCAACATCCGCAACCGCAACAAGTTTCACAAATTCATGGCGTGTGATTGTGTCGAGGTCGGATGCTCCCATTCCGCCTCCGCCTACGCCGGCATGATAAATTGTCTTTGAAGCCGGCGCAGAAATCAGGTTCCGCGCAAAAATAGGCAGGGAAATTATTACACCTGCCTTTTTCAAAAATGACCGACGGGATATTTTATTTTTAATCGTGTTCATACATTGCGATTATGCCGATATCCACAGATTGTGTAAATTTAAAAATATTTAACTGGATTTAGAGGAACAATATGATTTTAAAAATTTTCGTTTCACCCCAGAGGTTACAAATATTTTTAACCACAGAGAACATAGATGACAACAAAAGGACTAATTTAATAACCACAGAGGATGCAGAGGACGACAAAGGGACTAATTTTTTGACAGGGTAGGTAGGGTTTTAATTTTTAAACCGCAGAGGACACAGAAATCCACAGAAAGAAAAAACAAAGAGATTCAAAAAAACAAAAATATTAAACCACAGAGGACACAGAGGAATTAAATTATTTTCTAAAAGGATAAAAAAGATTTCAATAAATTTTTATTTAACCACAGAGGACACAGAGGACACAGAGAATAGAGAGAAAGAATTTTAATAAGATGGTTAAAATTAGAATGAAATATTAATTTCAAGTTTATGATTGTCGGTTTTAAATCCTGCTTATTCTATTAATTCTGTGAATTTATTTGCTCTAACAATCCATCCTGTTAATTTCATAACTCTGCATTTTCCCTCTGTGTTCTCTGTTCCCTCTGTGGTTTATTTTTTCTGTTTTTTAAACCTCTTTGTTTTCCTCTGTATTTCTCTGTGTCCTCTGTGGTTTTTCAGAGTTGTTTGTTTGCGGATTTTAAGAAGCGGGGTGGACGAGGGGGGCGTTATAATCGCTTAATTCTTTTTTCAATTCAGGATATTCATTCCATTCTTTTCCCAGAAATATTCTGCCGTTAGNTTTTTTGTTGCGTTTAATTTCGTCAGCGCCCCATGTGCCCCATTGTTTGAAGAAGAATGCAACTTTTTGTTNCTTACACTGTCTGAAGATTTCTTCAACCCATTCTTTTTTGATAGGTCGCGCCTTTATACCAGACTCTCCGCCTACAATTGCCCAATGTATTCCATCTAAATCTAATTTTCCGACCGGACCAATGAGTGGCTCAAACGAAATGAACCGCACGGCAGCATTAACCTTTCTNAGATAATCAATCCGTGCCTTGTAGTCTCCGTTTTCCACACTAACGCCAAGCCATACATTTTCAGGGACATTGCGTGTTGAAAAATAACCAATATCCGAGCATTCTTTTTTCTCTCTTAGTAAGTATCTGGTAAATGTGTTGTGGTGTTCTTTTAATGATATCAAAAATCTCGTCCAGATATTCAAAGGGCATTTCCTCGTGGAATAAGTCGCTCATTGAATTGACAAAGAATTTTGTAGGTCTTTTGATCATTAACGGTTCTTCTAATCGGTGGGGCAAAATCTTAAATTTGAATCCATCGGCGTAATCCTTCATGCCAATTGCCTGTAAACGTTTTGCAAAAATTTCAGCATAACAATATTTACAGCCGGCAGAAACCTTATCGCAGCCAACGCTTGGATTCCAAACCCTCTCCGTCCATTCAATTTTAGTTAGTTTCATTGTTGTTTCTTTTCAATTATTTGAGATGCAATATTACATGCTGTCTTATTGTTTATTATAATACCCGTATTCATCAATTACTTTATCAAAAAACGGTGACAGTGGTGGAATTATCCAACCTCCATTTCCCGATTGTTTTAAGTAGTCGTATCTAATTATAGTAAATGTTGTCTTTATGGAAATCTCGAAGGAAAGTTTGTTGGGGAAGTTAAGATTTGTGTGNGGAGTTATTGGTGCNGTTGCGATGTTAAACGCGACTTTGGTGTTCTCTGGTGAGANNTCAACGCGTCCGACNGTTGGGGCGATTCGCTGGGATGCGTGGACGGGCGGGGGTGTGACTGCGGAAGTCGAACGAAGCCTGGGACCGGCGAAATATCATGACCGTTTGCCGTGGTTCGCAAAGGTTGAAGGGGACGGTCGTGTGTGGATTGATGGTAGTCCTCAACAGGTTATGGACGAGGAGATTGAGTTTGCAGCCGGCGCAGGGCTTGATTACTGGGCTTTCCTGTTATATCCGGAAGACAGTTCAATGAGCCGTTCATTGAAAAACTATCTTAACAGCGGAAAACGAAACAAAATAAAATTCTGCTTAATACTCCACAATTCACTTACTGTATCAGAAAAGGATTGGCCACGGGAACGCGAACGCGCCGTTGCGTTGCTCAAAGAGCGCGGATACCAGACAGTTCTGAATAACCGCCCGTTGGTTTTTGCATTTTGGGATAATTTTCCGGCTNAACGTTTTGCCGAGTTTCGCCGCGCTGCGCAGGCGGCAAATCTCAATCCTTATTATGTGTATATGGGATGGAACCCGTCGGNGGATTTTAAGATTGCTTCGGCACACGGATTCGATGCAGTCTCTGCATACGCTTACGGCAGTGCTCAAAAGACGTTTGCCGAGCTATGCGATTCAGTGGAAAAAAATTACTGGCAAAACGCACTTTCCGCAAAAGTTCCCTATGTCCCGCTGGTAACCACAGGGTGGGATAAACGGCCGCGAAAAGACAACCCCGTTTCGTGGGAGAGAAATCACGCCTACCACCAGCAGACTGTTTTCCCATCAAGGGCAACACCGGAAGAAATTGCTTCGCACCTTAAACGTGCGCTGAACTTCGTAAAAACAAACCCGGATATATGCGTTGCAAATACCATCATCATTTATGCGTGGAACGAACATGATGAAGGCGGATGGCTTGAACCAACATGGACGACCGACGGCAAGCCGGATACATCACGCCTTGATGCAATCAGAAAAGTCCTGAAGGGCAACGACAACCACGCCCGTTAAACCACTGATGCCGCTGATGTAATTTAACCACAAAAGGACGCAGAGGACAACAAAGGGATTAATTTATTAACCACAGAGAACACAGAGAGCACAGAGAATAGGGAGAAAGAATTTTAATAAGATGGTTAAAATTAGAATGAAATTTTAATTTCAGGTTTATGATTGTCGGTTTTTAATCCTGCTTATTCTGCTAATCCTGTGAATTTATTTGCTCTATCAATTCAATCTATTCTGTTAATTTTTAAAATTTTTGATTTCCCCTCTGTGTTCTCTGTGCTCTCTGTGGTTGAATATTTTTTGTTAAATATTTTCTTCCTCTGTGTTTCTCTGTGCTCTCTGTGGTTTATTTTTTCTGTTTTTTAAACCTCTCTGTTTTCCTCTGTATTTCTCTGTGTCCTCTGTGGTTTTTTATTTAAATCCTGCATTTCTTTTTAATTTTAAAACTCTTTATTTCTCTGTGTTCTCTGTGGTTTTGTTTATTTATTTAGTCTTTTTTGTCCTGTCCATTCTTTT
>JGI24721J26819_10007417_pt1 | contig 10393 bp, 8 predicted proteins | sample YelNatPaOPGAMG01_FD_26819 | JGI IMG/M metagenome (IMG submission 26819)
TTTGTTCACCATTTAACATAAATTTCTTCGATAAAGTTATTGAGGAAATAAAGAATTTAAAAAGAAGATTCCTTTTAGAAACATCCTTTCCTGTATGGTTTCAAGGACAATTATATAAAAATTTGAATTCTTCATATAATGGGGTTAATGAATTTAGGAAAGCCTTAATAAATTTTATTCCAAACATAAAATTGACGATTGCAAGTAAAAAAAGCGCTATTTCTAAAGGTAGAGAAGTTTTCTATGGTTTGCTTAAGCTTTGGCTTAAAAATCCAACTCATCAAGTGGTTCCATGCGAAGCTGCAAAAATTAGATTTTTCCTAGATCCTTACGGTAATGTATATCCTTGCACAATATTTAATTTTATAATAGGAAACCTTAAAGAATATGATTTTGATTTTAAAAAGCTTTTTAAAAGTAGCATGCGAAACAAAGCAAGGGAACTGATTGAGCATGAAAAATGTCCTATATGCTGTAATACATGCGAAACAATACCATCTATGATGGCTCATCCATTACATACATTGTTAAGCTGGATTAAATCTAGGAGAAAAGAAAATTGAAATGCTGCATAGTTTCTCCCTATCCGCCTGATAAATGTGGAATCGCATTATACACTTTTAAATTAGCTAATGCATTATCTAAATTGATTAATATAATCGTTATAGCAAATAAAGAAAATGAAATGAATGCAGAAACCAGTTTAAGCAGTAAAGTAAAAATTTTAAGATGCTGGCGCAGAAACACATTTTCATATCCATTTAAAATTTTTAAAGCCATTCTTAAGGAAAAACCTGACATTATTCATATTCAACATGAATTTTTAGCTTATGGCGTTAGAAAGTATAGCGCCATTTTCCCCATTTTACTATTTCTAATCAACCTATTGTTTAAGCCTATAGTAATCACTATGCATAGCGTAGTTCCGCTAGAGGAGCTTAATGAAGAATTCTTTTCAAAACATGGAGTTGGAAAAAAATTTGCTTTACTCAAAAAGTTTGCTATGATTTTTACAGTTAAGTTGATTGGGTTATTTTCTCGCACCATAATAGTTCATAACGCTTTAATGAAAAATTATTTAATTCATGAATACGGTATAAAAAAACTTAAAGTAATTGTTATTCCTCATGGAATAGACTCTATATCCATAAAAAACGTTGCAATCGAAAACAGATACCCCAATAATAATCTTATTCTGTTTTTTGGGTTTATTGCACCAGGAAAAGGTATAGAAATATTAATTGACGCCTTTTCAAAATTAGTTAATATTTTACCAAAAACTAAACTTTTAATCTTAGGAAGCTATCACCCTAGGCTTTTTAAAGAGAATCCTAGCTACATAGGTTCAATAGAAAAGAAAATAAAGGAAGCTAAGCTTGAAGATAAAATCCTATTTGAAAATAAATTCGTTAACGATGAAAATCTTCAATCTTGCATTCAAGTAGCAGACGTGATAGTTTTCCCATATACGGATAAAAGTGTAATAGGTGCAAGTGGAGCCTTAGCAAGCTGCATAATATTTGGAAAACCAATAATAGCCACTAAAATTCCCAGATTTAATGCAGAGTTAAAAAATGGTGTTAACGCCATACTTGTTAACCCTAACGATAAAAAAGAATTGCATAAAGCTTTGCTTAAGCTATTATTAAATGAAGATTTACGAAAAAAGCTATGCTTAAATTTAAAAACTCTCGCGAGTAATAGAAGCTGGCAAGATATAGCAATAAAAACAATAAAAGTTTACGAGGCGGTCTTTAAGTTAATTAAATAATAAAGCTTTTATATCTTAAATTGTCTTTAAATATTTTTTAATGAGAAAGAATTTAAAGAAAGGCATTAACACGGTTATTTCATCTCTTCTTCTTATTTCTATAGCTATTGGAGCCGCTATGCTATCATATTACTATATTATGAATTATACCGCTCCTCCATCAACGGGACCTGTTGAAATTATTCAAATAGACAGCATTGTTTGGTCTAACCCAAATAAAATTACCGCTTTTATTTCTAATCATGGCTCTGTTAAAAGAATTGTTGATGTGGCGTTTATTGATGGAAATAGAGGTTTTCCTAATACGCCTATTGAAGTTAACCCTGGCGAAACCAAAATTATAGAGTTCACCTTTGAAAATAATATTCAACCTGGAGAGCATTTAGTAAAGGTTATATGCCAAGATGGAACCATGGGCGTATTAACCTATCGTTTTTCAGAATTAGCTGCTACCACAATATTTACTTCCTCAACAACTTCAACCACCACAACAACAACCACTACAACTACAACTACCACAGGATGCTTTATTGCAACTGCTACCTATGGCTCCGAGTTAACGCCTGAGGTTCAATTTTTAAGAAGCTTTAGGGATGGTAAGGTTATGCGAACTTTCGCTGGAAGCCAGTTTATGGTGGTGTTTAACGCTTGGTATTATTCGTTCAGTCCCTATATAGCCAGGTTTATAGCCAATAACCAGCCGTTAAGAATAGCCGTTAAAGCCGGTTTATACCCGCTTATAGGCATTTTACGCTTATCAGCCCAAATCTATGATCCTTTAAGCTTTAATCCTGAAGCCGCTGTTTTAACGGCTGGATTCATAGCTTCATTCTTGATAGGTTTTATTTATTTTTCTCCATTAGCTTTAGCTCTATCGGCTGCTCGGAAGAAGTTAAATATTAAATGGCCATTAACATCAACATTAATAAGTTTATTCATAATAATTGTGGGGGAATTCGCAACCTCTCAATTAATAATTAGAATAGCTACCGTAATGTATGTTTTATCCACAATATTACTAGCAACTATGACTATGAATACATTAATAGTTAAATCTAAAGAGGAGCGCGCCATCCACTGAGGAGAGTAACCAATTGGAGAAAGACCTTCTTTTTTTATATCGTTTATTTTTTCATCATTGCTACGTATATACTCTTCTATAGGAGACATAACCACTACAACTTCAGTAACCATAGTGACAACAATATTCACAACAACAACGAAACTACCACTCTATACTTTTGTGCTACAAGGATTTTTCCTTTTTCTCGTATCATTCTTCGCTGGAGGCGCATCTATACGCCTCGCATTGCGTATTGGGCCATCTATTGCCCCATTAGAAAAGAGGCTTCACCTTCATATAGGCGATAGGTTTCTTTGAATTCAATAATATGGATTGCGCATATTCGTATAGCGAGCTTTGCAAGATTGTTAATGTTCCAAAGAAAGCTTTCAACACCATTTATTTTATCGAAATTGTCGAGTTATTGCAACAGCATAACTCCTTATTCTTAAGAAGCTTCTTTAGCTTCCTTCATTATATAAAGCCTTTCCACAAATATGCACTACAACCAATATTTATTTAAATCCATCTATATTGAAACTGTTAACTACGGCAATGTTTGTAAGCATCTATTTAACGTTAAAAGGATTTTGGGAAAATTTGCTAAAGATTTAAATTTTCATGAGTGAAAGTTAATTTAATATTGTGTGCCAAATTTATATTAAAGGTGACTTTATGTACTTAGGTGAGTTTAAAGATAGGTTGGTGAAGGATTGGTCTGGAAGCTTATTTAGCTTAAGCTTTATACGAAAAATCCATCATAGAGCTAAGGAATATTTACATAGGTTAGTTAAAAGTGATGGAATAAAGCGCATAGCTTGGGGTTGGTGCTGGATTCCAACAAGCTATAGGGATGCTTGGGAATTCTTGGCTAGGGATAAAAGCTTTAAAGTAGTAATTAAGCAGACTGCTGCAAGCATATGGAATTACGATTTTATTCATCGGAATGTTTTTCATTTAGCGGTTAACCATTAATCTTATAAAAGAGCTTTAGAAGCTTTCGCGAAAAGTATGGGCTGGAATTTTGAAGTTGAATATTATAGGAAAATACCTTATGAATATAAGAAGATTGATGATTTATTTGTTGAAGCATTAGAATCTTGCATACTTAATTGCTTAGCTGATTGGTCATTCATAGATGCCGTAGTTAACAGTTTCAATATAGATGGATTTAAATAGACATAAATTGTAGTGTATATCTATTTATGGAAGGACTTTATTAGGGTTACTATTAGGGCTATTTAATGTTGGGGTAATTATAGTATAAAATAAGGGTTGTTGGAAGGTGTTAGGAAGCTTATATCAAGTTAAAGCTTACAATATAAGGCATGATAGGCTTCAAGCAATTCATTAAGCCTTCATAAACTTGGCATGCGCATTAATATGCTATAAAAAAGCGAGAAAAAGGAGAAGGTTTTGAAATATGCTTTTAATACGTCGCCTTTTGTCTAAAATCAGCTTCAAGGTTAACTAAGCTTTTTCTTAGGCTTTAATTCTTAGGAAGGAATGCAAGCGCTTGCTTTCGCATAATTGCTTATAATGGAAGAAGTAAAATTTCTTCTTTCATTTTTAGCATAAATATGTCGATCTCTGTGTGCATTAGAATATACTGAGCTAAAGCCCCTTCCTACTCTTTGAGTATGGTTCCCACCTGAATCGCCATAAACCGCGACCAAAGGATTCAACCGCTATTTCAAGATCTTCTGCTAGCGCATCGCTTATTAATGGCTCATCTGCCAATGGTGATACGACTATATCTACATNCACATCTTTTGACCTTGCATCGACAGCTAATACTTTAACTTTACCGGCCTTAGGGAAAAGCCAAGCTTTAAGGATCCCTCCAGCTGTTTCAAATTCAACTTCAATGGATTTCTCCGGAGGCCATAANCCTAANNTTTTAGCTGTAGCTATAGGTATTAAAAGTTGAGCTGAAGGNGCTTCATATCCGCTGTTAAGCAAAGCCACTTCCTCAACTTTTTTTTCGCCCACAACAATCTCAAGCCTTAACCTCACGGCCAATGCGAAGCACCTTAATTCTACCAATTCTACCGATGCGCTTAACCTTTATTCTACCAATAAAGGCTTTCGTCAATTTTTCCACCAATTTTTATGAGCAAAGAATTTGCTTAAAAAGTTTCCTTAAAACTTACAGCAAAAGATTCCATCCAAGCTAAAGCCTTTAAAAAATTCTTCCAATTGCCTAAAAGCGTTATAAAACTCCAAGAATAAAGATATTTTCATGCTCTTTTTCCTTTATTCCAATTTTCTAAAAAATCAAAGCATATAAGAATTTCTCTACGCTTTACTAACGCTTCATTATAATTAACCCAATTTCTAGCCATAAGGCATCAAAAGGCTTATAAATAAAAAGGCAAGCCTTAACTAAGCCTTTAGAGAAATCAAATGTAGTTAAATCTAAAATTGAAGCTTTAAAAAGTATAGTTAAAAGCCTTCTTGGAAATAGATTGAAGTAAAAATAGCTAAAGAATTAGAAATTTATTTATTAAGCAGATCCAATTTATAGCTACAATTACCAACATATGCCTATCGAAGACTATGGAGCTTAAACCCTTTATGTTGCTAATTCCTTAGCCTCCTCCAGCATAAAAGCCTAAAAATTATTCAATACAGCAATTAATTCTTAAAATTTTTATCTAAGCAAGCATTAGCTTTTCAGATATTGCATAATTATTTTTTTAATAATAGAGGCTTCTTACAATGAATAGCAACGAATACATAAAGGAAGTTTTCGCTTCCATAGGTATTGGCCTAGCTGTTGGAATATCTGTTGCAATTCTATTTGAGTTATACTTTTATTTAGAATTGCTTAGGCAATTTCTAACAAGCTTTTCAAAGCTAACAACAATACCTTGTGTACTTGCTGGAATTTTTGCATCTTACTTTATTGTTCGAAAGTTAGCTGTAGTAAAGATTGAAGGATGCGGAACTTCTCAAGTTATAGAGGCTTACCATTATAGAATGGGGATAATCTCAATTAAAGATTCTTTAAGCAAAACTTTAGCCTCAGCTGTTACCATAGGGTTTGGAGGAAGTGCAGGTTTAGAAGGGCCCAGCTTGCTTTTAGGAGGAGGTATAGCTTCAACAATTGCTCAAAAAATACGCTTAGAAAAGATTCAAACTTTTATGCTTTCTGGAGCTGCTGCAGGTCTAGCGGCCATCTTTAAGGCTCCATTAACGGGAATTCTTTTTGCTTTAGAAATTCCCTTTAAAAAAGATTTAGCGAAGAAAGTTTTTGTTCCAGCTTCAATTTCTTCTGTAACCTCATATTTAACTTTTGTATCTATTAAAGGAGGAGAAACCTTATTTCCATTTATTCCTACTGTCAGCATATCTTTAAGCAATGTGCTATATGCTGCAATAGAAGGAATCTTAACAGCAATTGTAGGAATAATTTTCATTGCTTTCTTTAAAGCAGTTGAGTTAAAGATGCTTAAGGTTAAGAATCGCAGCTTACTGCTTCCATTTGTTGGAGGCTTTATTGTTGGTGTCATAGGCTTAATTTATCCAGAAGTTTTAGGAGTAGGTTATAGCATAATTTCTTTATCAGCTAGCGGGAAGCTTTACAAAGCTTCAATGCTTTTTCTATTAATGCTTTTAATTTTAAAGATTATAGCCACAACAGTAACTTTAAACTTTGGTGGAAGCGGTGGACTTTTTATTCCATCTATATTTGTTGGTGCAATTCTTGGATCAATTTATACAAAGCTTCTAAATTTAGGGTCGAATGAAGTATTAGTTATGGCGGCTATGGGTGCAGTAATAGCAACCACAAATAAAACGCTTTTAACAAGCATAGCTTTTGTTGCTGAAACTTGCGGTCCATCATCTATAATCCCAACGGTAATAGCTGCATGCATAAGCTATTTAATATCAGGTAATTGGAGCTTCTATGAAGCTCAGCTTCTTAAGGAACCTGAAGANGAAGAAAAAGCGCTTAGTGAACTTCATTATTTAGCTAAGCATGGCTTTCTAAAAGAAGCTGAAAAAATAAAGGTGGAAGAAATTATGAAGAGAAATCCCATCGCCATATATGAAGGCATGAGCATTAAAGAAGCATTTACCATAATAGATCGCTATGAATTCAGGGTGTATCCTGTTATTAACAATGAGGGAAGCATTATAGGCATCATAAAGATAGAAGATTTATTAACAATACCTATAGAAAAGTGGCATTTGCCTATATCCCAAACAACTATAGAAACAGTTTTAGTAACTTTAAAGGAAGACTCTATCTGCAAGATTATGGAAGAAATGATAAAAAAGCATCAAGATCATGCATATGTGGTTTCAGATAAAAATTCAATGAAGCTTATCGGCGTAATTTCAGGAATAGACATAATTAGAAAATTGCTGAAAAGAGTTGCAATTCAGAAGGATTCTACAGACTCAATGAATTAAACGATAAAGAAATAAAAACAGGCTTATTTCGTTAAGGGCTTTAAAACATTATAATTTAAGATCTATGAAGCTTTTAGTTCTCTCTAAAAAAGAAATTAGGCTATTTAATATCTCTTCCCCTCTTCTCTTCATTAAATCTATGGCCTTTAGGCAAATTCAACAACCTTCTCTACAGCTTCATTTACCAATTCTTTAATATCAGCCTGCTTTACTTCAATAGTTTTAAACCTAAAAATTTCTTTTCTCAAATGTTTATTGAATATTTGCAGCCATATTTCATTAAAGTTCAAACTCTCAAATCTGTTTTAGATAACTCTCTTCCATCTTTTATTAAGTTCAATTAAAAACTAATATTAAACTCAATAAGCTTTTGATTTTCTAGAGGAAATCAAAGAAAATCAAAATTTTACGCATAGAAGGCTTTTAAAAATCAAAGAAAATCAAAAATTAATAAGGTTTTAATGTGGAAGGGGGCCCCCCTCCCCCCTCAAGTTTTACTTTCCCTCTATGGAGCGAAGCTTTTTTGCTTTAAGGTTTTAGCTGCAGTTAACCCCTTCATAAATCATTTTTTGCAATTCATTGCAAAAATATTTTAAACTACGAGAGTCGTTAACCCTCTTAGTTTTTGGCTCACAATATTTTTAGTGTTAGAAATTTTATCCGTTTGGTTTTCATCCTTGAATACTATCAGGAGACATTCAAAAGGCTTATGAGAAGCTTTTCTAGTCTCTTGAATAAGGATGCTAGCGTGAAGTTGCCATTTGACACTATCACACGCGATAAGTTTGCTGAAATAACGCAAGCAATTGAAAAGATGAGTCAATGATTTAAAGCCGGGAAGGAATCACATTGGAAAATACCGATTCGTCCTAAAGAAGGACCATAACGGAGTCTTTGAGAAATATTAGAGTTGCTTTTGTTGTTAACACCAAAAAGCTTAATGTTTAATAGAATCTTAATTAAGATAAAAGGTAAAAATAAATACCAGCAAAGCATATTTTAATAAGGGATAAAAAAGGTGGATAGCATAAGTACAGTCTAAAAAGAAGCAAAAGGTTCCTTATTAATTCTTTTTTGGAAATTGCTTGTAAGCAAGAAGGAGCATATTAAGTGATTTCTAAGAGGGAAATTACAGTCTCATTTAATGTTTTAAGATGAGTTCATAATATGCTTTCTTGGAGTAAATAATTGAAATATTAACATCGCTTCCACTACGTGTGGATTTGAGTTCCCCACTTTCTCTAGGTCTCAAAATTCATAACCGTATGGTTTACACAAGTGTCTATAAGGATGCTCTTCATATTCAAGACATCTTTAGAATCTCTGGCATCGATATGTATAGTTCCTATTGTGGCTCCAATGCTTTACACTTTTGTATACACTTCTATGCCTAACTGTTTTGAGGCTTCTATTGCTTTTTCATCTATGTAAGGCGTTACAATCAATAGTCTATCTGGTTTTCTTCCAGTTTTCTCTTGGTATAGCTCAGCTTTCCTTTTGAATTGGAATATATCTGATGCTTTTGTATGCGATGATACCTCAATCAATATAAGTTTCTTATCACTCATTGTAATATCTATTTCAACTTCGCTTGGATATCCAAATACTTTTCCAAATTCATCATAGGTTTTCCATTTCTCTACTTTAAATCCTAATTCTCTTTCCAATAGGCCTCTTAAGCCTTCCCTAAAGGCTTCCTCAGCCATTAACCCCCATCTAGCTCCTAAAGCCGATATATGCCTATTAACAAGCTCAAAACCTTTATTCATATCCTCCCTAAGCTTGGCAATTTCTTCATCATGCCTCTTAAAGCCCTTATTCATGTCTTCCCTAAGCTTATTCATATCTTCCCTAAGCTTGACAAGCTCAGACTCATGCCTATCAAGCCTTTTTAGTACTTCCTCTAACCCTATCAGCCCTGCCACTGTATAGCGAAACTCCTCATCCTCCTTTAAAAGCCTTAGGATTTCAGACTTCAAATTCCTCATACCCATCTCCACTTTAACTATAAAAGCTTGCTTATAATTTTATCGATAGAATAGAAAGCTCTGTAAAGTTAAGGCTTATTTTGAGGTTCTTTCACAATTTAAGCCTTGATAAAGCATGAAAAGCTTGATTATACGTAAAAGAACCTCTATATGGTTTATGCTTTATGGTGTATATTTATACTTTTGCTCTTTAAGCTTATTTATATGAATGTTATATGAATGGAGACTTATGGTATCCATTGGCTTATAAATGGGCTAGGTTTGAGCATTATCGTTATGGTGATGAATGGAAGAATTTAATGGAAAGAGCTATTCAAGCCTTAATTTCAAAATTCCTTTGATTACAATGAAATACTGCAAAAAATATTCAGGTCGCAATAAAAAAGCTGAAGGAATTTTAAGTCGATAGAATTAAGAACTATTATTGCCTTAGCATCTTAAGCTAGTGAAGCGAAGGCATAGGTATTTAGTGGTTAGATGAATGCTCTAACGCTAAATATAATCTTAATTTATTTCGCAATTGGCTTTAAACCCAGTAGTGATAGCTTTCCTTGCTTGTATTTTTCATAGCAGCTTTGAAGCTATTCGTTAAGAAGAATCCTTCAAAGATGGTTGAATGCTTGCCTGAAAGAATAATATGATACGATCTAGATCCTAAGTAAAACTTTTTTAAAGCAATTAAAAAGGTAGAAAAAGAAGGAGCCAAGCTAAAGCGGTGATTAAAACCCAAATAATTGGTTTCCATTCAAAAACTTTTTTTCCATCCATAGGTCCAAAAGGAAGAAGATTAAATGCAGCTAGCCATATGTTTATTCTAAATCCTATCAAGCTTATGCTCTCTAATAAACCCTTATTAAAGATTGTTAAGGAAAGAAAGGTTAAAGCAAGAATAATGTTTGCTAAAGGACCGGATAAAGCTATTTTTCCATATTTATCTTTGGAAACTGGAATAAAGAATTTAGGCGTTATATAAACTGCGCCTGGAGCTGCAAAAATAATTTTTCCTCCGGAAATTAAAGCGAAAATTAAAGCCATAATTAGCCCTAATGGCCAAAGCTTAAATTCTGCAAAGCAACCATAAAACCTTGCTACATTTCTATGGGTAACTTCATGCGCTATAAAACCTAAACCAAGCGTAACAAGCGAAAT
>JGI24721J26819_10007419_pt1 | contig 10393 bp, 9 predicted proteins | sample YelNatPaOPGAMG01_FD_26819 | JGI IMG/M metagenome (IMG submission 26819)
CAAAGGCCACTGATAATGGCACACCGGCACTCAGTGCCACTAACTCGTTCACCATCACTGTCAATGAGGTCAACTCGGCTCCGCAGTTGACACCAGTATCAGATCAAATAGCTATCGTGGGTCAACAATTCCATCTTGTAATAAATGCTGTTGATTACGACGTGCCATCTCAAAAGCTTACTTATGAACTTATTCAAGCTCCATCGGGAGTAGTATTAAACAGTGGGACTGGAGCTTTAGAGTGGACTCCAGAATCAACTCAGATTGGGACAAACCAAATAACAGTTAGAGTTTCGGACAACGGTCAGCCATCTTTAAGTGATCAAATGTCATTTAAGATAATTGTAAAACCTGGTAATGAGGAACTGAAAATAATTTCAATTGCGGTAATGAATCAAAATTCAATACAACTTACGATTAAAGTCAAACCTGGTGCTTCATACAAGGTTCAGTACAAAGATGATATTAGTTCATCTTCCTGGGTTGACAGTCAGACAATTACACCAACAACAGACATCTTAAATATTACCAATAATATAGGAACGAACAGACTCAGGTTTTACAGAGTTGTCGAGATAAACAAGTAAATTGTACTATCAAGTTTTAGCGCAGTCGATATCCCAAAAATACTTGTGGTATATCGTCTTGCATTCAAAAATTTAATAACCCGGATAAATTAAAATTTTGATTATTGATTAAAAAGACCGATCAGATGTTTGATTGATCTTTTTATTTTCTGATATTTCGCGGTTATAGTATTAGTATTTCGATGGGGAATGATTACATATTAATTCAAGGCGCCAGAGAACATAATCTAAAGAGCATTAATTTAAAAATACCGCGGGGCAAGATTGTAGTAATCACTGGTCCAAGTGGTTCTGGTAAATCCTCTCTGGCAATTGACACTATTTTCGCCGAGGGCCAGCGCAGATATGTAGAGGCTTTATCTGCTTATGCGCGGCAATATTTAGAGCTCATGCCGAGACCAGAAGTTGATTTTATAGATGGACTATCGCCGGCTATAGCAATAGAACAAAAAACAGCTGCATCAAATCCTAGATCCACAATTGCTACTACCACAGAGATCTATGATTATTTAAGATTNTTATTTGCTACAATTGGTGAGCCTCATTGTCCGACGACTGGTAAACCGTTAATAAGGCAAACCAGCAGTGAAATAATTGATCAATTATGTGCTTTGCCTAAAGGAACTCGCGTTATTATTCTGGCGCCTGTAATTTCAAACANACAATGTAATATAAGATCCGTTTTATCTGCATTCGAGAAAGAAGGCTTCATCCGTGCGCGAATTGACGGTGTTATTTATGAACTGTCAGCTCATAATAACATGAAATTTGATGAAAACAAACCACATACTGTTGAGATCATAATCGACCGACTTATCATTGATGAAAATTCACGGGTACGGATTGCNGATTCTGTTGAAACAGCTTTAAAGTTTGGTAATGGCAGGATCGTGGCCTCAATTCAGGGTGCACCCACAAGCACGACTAACAATGTTAATACTAATTCTTATGAAACGATCAAAACCAGCCATACAAACTCATGGGAAGATCTTTTGTTCTCAACAAATTACTATAGTCCCGAAACAAATGAATGGTTCGAAAAGCCAGAACCACGCGACTTTTCTTTTAATGCGCCATATGGGACATGCCCAAACTGTGCTGGACTTGGATACCAATTAAGTTTTGATGAAGAGCTAATAGTAAAGGACCCCAAAAAGTCATTATCCGAAGGCGCTATCGCACCTTGGTACAGAAAATCTCCAAAACTAAAAAGATTTTATGAAATTATTATTCAAGACCTGGCAAGACATTATAAGCAACGACTGGATACCCCATTTAAAAATCTCTCAGATGATTTCAAAAAAATTCTCTTTTGGGGTTCCGGCGATGAAAAAATCGAATTCCACCTTTTAGCTAATAAAGAACCTATTATAAAGCCATTTGAAGGGCTTATACCTTTACTTGANAAAACATTTAACGAGACCAANAGCACAGAAAAAAAGAGTTTTTTAAAAAGATACATGTCGTTGTCTACATGCAAGGCATGCAATGGAACAAGGTTAACCCCAAGAATACTCGCCGTTACACTAAAAAGCAAAGCTGCTTTTCAAGATTCAATTGGCTTTAAGAAAATCAATCCTCATATACCCGGTTTATCGATTATAGACGTGTGTAGACTCACAATCAGTCGCGCGATAGATTTCTTTGAAAACTTAATTCTTTCCGATTTTCAAAGCAAAATTATCAAGGAGATTCATAAAGAAATCATTACTCGATTAAGATTTATCGCTGGAGTCGGACTAGGTTATCTCACCCTTGATCGGGAATGCGGCACATTAAGTGGTGGAGAATACCAAAGAATACGAATCGCATCACAATTGGGTTCTTCTCTCACAGGTGTTATCTATATCCTGGACGAACCATCCATTGGACTGCATCAGCGTGATAACGAATTACTAATTTCTACGATCAAACAACTTAAAGAATTGGGAAATTCAGTAATTATTGTAGAACATGACTCGGAAATAATTCTAAATGCAGACTATATAATTGATCTTGGGCCTGGAGCCGGTGTAAACGGCGGAAGACTAGTCGCCTCAGGAACTCCAGCAGAAATTATTAACAACCCAGATTCCCTGACCGGCCAATACTTAAGCGGGAAGCTAACCATCACAAGCCCTAAACATAAAACTGTCTCTTTAAACTCTGATAAAATTCTGAAAATTATAGGCGCGAAACAAAATAACTTAAAGAACATTGATGTCACAATTCCTTTGGGAGTTATAACGTGCGTGACCGGCGTCAGTGGTTCCGGAAAAAGCACCCTTATTGATGAAATTCTGAGAAAGGAATTGTTCAGGATATTTTACGGTGCCAAAGAAAAGTCAGGAGCACATGATGCAATATTGGGGACCGAGTTCATTAACAAGGTTATCGTAGTCGACCAAAGCCCGATTGGAAGAACACCCCGGAGTAATCCAGCTACATACACAGGTTTGTTTGACATAATCAGGGAGATTTTCTCGCAACTGTCCGCTTCTAAGATCAGAGGATTTGGACCAAGTAGATTTAGCTTTAACACTAAGGGCGGGTGTTGCGAAAAATGTCAGGGCGACGGCGTAATCAAATTTGAGATGCACTTTCTTCCACCTGTTTACGTCACCTGCGATAAATGCAACGGTAAACGATATAACAAGGAAACACTTGAGGTGGTTTACCGCGGCAAGAATATTGCCGATGTACTGGAAATGAGTTTTGATGAAGCATTTAACTTCTTTAAATCGTTCCCCCAGATAACAGAAATCTGCAGGACATTGCAAGAAGTCGGCTTAGGTTACTTGAAGCTCGGACAGGCCGGAACAACTCTNAGCGGTGGTGAAGCACAAAGATTAAAACTAGCAAAAGAACTTTCGAAAAGAAATACCGGCCAAACCTTGTACATTCTAGACGAACCAACAACCGGACTGCATTTTCATGATATTAACAGACTTATGGATGTGCTTTTCAAGCTCCGCGACCTGGGCAATACCATCATTATTGTGGAACATAATATGGACGTAATTAAATGCGCAGACTGGATAATTGATCTGGGACCAGAAGGCGGGGACAAAGGTGGTTATGTTGTAGCTCAAGGACCACCGGAAACAATTGCCTGCAGCCCAATCAGTTATACTGGCAAATATCTTTCAGCCATTCTGACAAAAGAAAAAGCCGCCAATCCAATCCATGTCAGCTCTTTTTCTAAACAATCTTTAACCTAGGCAGATCCTGTGAATCGACAATTCCAACCAATTCTTTTTTCGAATTTACTACAAGTAAATCATCAATGTTTCTTGACTTGAAAATTTTCAATGCCTCAACGGCCAGTGCATCTTCTCTAACGGTAACAGGATCTTTTGTCATGACTGACTCGATGGCTTGACTCAATAAGTCTGGCGTGTCAGCCATCCGCCTCCGTAAATCACCATCAGTAAATATCCCAACAAGCTTGCCCTTGCCGTCGACTACACCCACGCAACCGGCCTTTGCTTTGGTCATAATTATTAAAGAATCACGCACGGTAGTGCCAAGCCTCACAACAGGCAGCCTGTCCCCAGTGCGCATTATCTGATTAACCTTCATCAATAATGCTCTGCCTATTGCGCCTGATGGATGATATTTAGCAAAGTCGTCTCTTTTGATATTTCTTGCTTTTAAAATTGCCATAGCTAGCGCATCACCCATTACTAACATCGCCGTGGTACTTGAGGTGGGCGCTAAATTAAAAGGACACGCCTCTCTGGGGACTTTTACGTTTAGTATTATGTCACTTAGCTTAGCCACTGTTGAACGACTATGGCCAGTCATCGCGATTATCTTAACATTGAATCTTTTTAGAACCGAAATCAGGTTTATAATCTCGTCGGATTCGCCTGAGTAGGATAATGCTAATACTATATCCCCGTCATTAATAATACCCAGATCACCATGTAACGCATCGACACTGTTTAACACCACAGCTGGCACAGCCGTGCTGTTAAACGTAGCAGCCATCTTGTGTGCTATATTGCCGGACTTACCAACCCCGGCTATTATCAACTTGCCTTTGTTTAAAATACATTCGATTATTGATTCAACAGTATTATTAAAGGTGNAATCTAAACTAGCCTTAACAGATTCAAGCGCCGCTATCTCTATATCAAATACTTCTCTCGCANTTGCTAAATGATCCATAGTCCTTAGCTTGTCATGCTTATACTANTGTTTCAATAGAAAATCATAGCTTATCATTCAAAACCTCAACATACTATACTAGCACCGCAAATAACGACATTTGGTAAGGGCCATACCCCGTTAGTCCGAACTTCATCTAGNTCACTAAATTAATTTGAGTTATGAAGTAGAACGCCTGGANTAAATGATTTTGTAAGCTTCAATCCTACCATAATAAATCAGGTTTCNAACTGACTATTTTCTCGTTGTTACAAAAGAAATCGGCCCGGCTTTTAACCCGGGCCGAATGTATTAGCAAATTAATGCTTTATTCTTATTTGGTCTTTTTTGCGCTATTTTGATCACTGCTAACCCACCATGTGATTCCGTCAACTCCGCCAGCAGAATTAGTCTGGAACTTCACCCTTATGTCTACTGATTTTACAAAGAAATCCACAGGCGAAGCTGCAAATAGCGGAAATGCATTTTCAATTCTCGAATCAAACATACCTAAAAACAAACGATCGCCCTTTTGTAGTATATAAATTTTGCCGTTTTCTCCATATTCCCCAGCATATTTCTTTAACAATGACTCCGGATATAAAAATTCTGGCTGCTTGGCGTCTTCTCCCAATTCTCGGACCCAGATATTTCTAAATAAAACCGGATTCCCATGGTCCTGCAAAGAAATAGGTAGTTTGTCTGGATGCGCTCTGTAAGGCTCTCGACGCAACCACCCAGTTGGGCCGCTTAAAACAGACTCATGCTGAACCAGCACCCCGTTATGTAAAACTGTCATTTTCGCTGGAGTTACTAAATTGCCCTGCATATCAAAACGCGGTCGCGTAAAAATTATATCATAAGTCTGCCATTTGCCAGGCTCTCTGCATGCATTCACCAAAGGCGGATGCTGGCAATAAATCGCGCCAGCATAGCCATCGGAATAAGTCTCATTATTGAAATTATCCAAAACTTGAACTTCATATAAGCCCATCAAAAACACTCCGCTATTGCCACGGCCTTGACTTGACCCTCTAGGAGGCACAGGTGCAGNCCATTCAACATGAAGCTGACAATCACCAAAACATTGAAGGGTTCTAATATATCCACTGCCCTGTACACATTCCATATGCCCATCCTTAACAATCCATTTCGGAGGATTGCCATCCATGCTAACCCACTTACTCAGATCTGAACCATCAAATAAAACTACCGCATCAGATGGAGCTTTCCCAGGATTCTCATTAAACCCAGGATAGCCTGGATCTACTTTGACCGGTTTAGGCCTGGTTGAATCGTGGATCTTCCAATGAGGATCCGGCTGAGCAAACATGGCAAGTACTGAAACGAAATATGTCAGTACCAAAGTCTTCGTAATGTTTGCTCCCATATGTTTTGTGATTTGTCTGTTCATATTTTTAAAAACTGGTTTTGATTAAACAAGTTCTGTTGTTCTTTATACTAGCTGGATAAATTTATAATTCAAACACTAATTGTTAGTCAAACGGTTTGACTTAATCGAATATAATTTTAAGATTAAACATATGTTGGCCGCACATAGAACGGCAAAATCGCAATTAGTACATACCATGGAGTCTCAAAACCCAATGGCTGCAGATGTCTGGAATAAAATAACCTTACCTATCAGTTCATTCCTAAGCACTGCCTTTAATCAACTACAGGATCAAATCAATGCTTTTGAGCCTGAAATATCTCCCTTTGCATTACACGCCCTAAGGTCACATGGCAAACAAATACGCTCTGCCCTTTTGGCTTTCAGTGGAAGTATTTTTTCTAAATTGAGTAACGACCATATCAAAGCTGCCGTAATAATAGAAATGGTCCACCTGGCTACTCTGGTCCATGATGATATTATGGACAATGCCTCTATCAGAAGAGGACTCCCCACCCTACCAGTCAGCTATGGGACTGATGTTTCTGTTCTATTGGGAGATTCGCTTTTTGCTCATGCACTAGTTTTAGCTTCGGAGTTCAGAACAACGCATGTTTGTAGGGCTGTCTCAGAAGCAACCAAGGCCGTTTGTACCGGAGAGATCATTCAAACCTTAGCCAATAAAAACAAGNTCTGCGATCTGCCGCAATACCTAAAAACCTTAAAAATGAAAACCGGCTCTTTGTTCGCTCTAGCATGTGAACTGGGCGCATGGTTGGCCAATGGATCTAAAGCCCAGTGCAGCAAATTAAAACATTTCGGATCTCATCTCGGTATTGCATACCAGGCATATGACGACTGCCTTGATATTTATGGAACTGAGTCTAGCTCGTTAAAATCTCTGGGAACAGATTTAGAAACTGGTAAATTTACTCTTCCAATCCTTGTGGCTTTCGAAAAAGCTACTAATCAGGACAAAGAAAATTTTTTAAACCTTATCCATTCACAACATCCTGAAAAACACCGTCAAATCATGGCTTTTTTGTCAAAATACAACGCCCTTAATGAGTCAAAAAAAATTATAAAAAACATAATTTGCGATGCAGTTGATTGCTTAAAATCAATACCTGACTCCGAAGGCAAANAAAGATTAATTATGGCAACATCTTTCATTNATACCCAAATAGAGTCGCTATAGTTAGCAAGCTGACCGTTTTATATGTCACAGGAAGATACCCATCAAGCCAGTCATGATGCAACTCATAATGAGGATTATGAGCTAATTACCCGATGCAAAAATGGGGATATCCAGGCATTCGAATCTCTGGTAAAAAAATATCAAGAACGCATTTATTCTATTGTCTATAACATGACCGCAAATCACGAAGATGCCGCTGACCTGGCCAGGAAACTTTTATTAAGGCATATCAAGCATTGCATACTTTTAAAGGTAACTCCAGCTTTTCAACCTGGCTCTTCAGAATAGCAATAAATAAAACAATCAATTTTCTTAAACTAAAGTCCAGACAAAAGTCCATGAGCCTAAACCAGGTCGATTCTAACGCTGAACATGACCCAGATATTATCGCTCTTGTCTCAGAAAAAACGCCCCGCCGGGATATGTATCTAAAAGAATTGCAGGAAAAATTGAACGACGCTATGCTCAAATTGTCTGATGAACATAGACTGGTAATAGTGTTACATGATATTCAAGGACTGAGTCACGAGGAAATTAGCAGGATTATGGATTGTAACCAGGGAACTGTAAGATCACGGCTCTTTTATGCCAGACAACAATTACAAGCACTATTATCAGATTACTTAAAATAATACTGTGAATGTGAATAACGAAAATTTTGAAGCCTTAAAGAAATTGCTCGCACTTAAAAAGTACGAGAAACCACCAAGCCCTTTTTTTGAAGATTTTCCATCCACTGTCGTTAGCCAAATAATAAAATTACAAAGTAAAAAACAATCCAAAGACAACTATAGTTTTATTTTCGAATTAATTAACAGATTCCGCCCGACCCCAGCCCTCTCCGGCGCATTTGCCGCGTTGGTAATAGTTTTCCTTTTTATAGCTCTAAATCAATCAGATACCCAAAATCCAATGCCCGGGCACCTATTAAATTCTGAACTTTCTGCCTTCAATCAAATCCCCCAACCAGCTAAAACTAACTCAGAGGCTACTCTAAAAACTAATTCAGATAGTTTTAATGCCTCCATTTTTGAACCAGCATCTGTTGTCAATCCTTCCATCCCTCAATACCAACTCAATTCATCATTTATCCAACCAGCAAGTTTCAAAAATTGATATCCTGGTTTTGTTAAATAGTGATAGCTTTTTCCTGTTAATTTCAAAATTGCAATGATAATAATTCCACTCTATTTTGTTTGAAAAAAACTAAAACTGTAAATTTTTGATTAAACAAGTAATAACCTGATGACAAACGAAAATATTATACCATCAGACGGACAAAAAAACATCCAACCAAACAATTCCTTTCCAACAGAACTGGTTAATTTTATAAATTCTTTTCCATACAAAAGAGAATTTTTAATTTTATTCGCAGCCTGGATTTTGATCTTTCACTATCTTGGAAACTCAACTTTTGGATATATCCCAACCAGATCTATTTTCTCCTGGCTTTATTCTTCTTACAATGCACGGGATTCGGATGATTCCCACGGTAATCTGGTGCCTTTCGTTGTATTAGCCCTGATCTGGTGGAAGCGAAAAACCTTGCAGACTATAACAAAAGAAATCTGGTTCCCTGCACTAAGTATTATTCTAGTTGGCTCAATCCTCCATATCATAGGCTATTCTATCCAACAACCAAGAATCTCGGCCATTGGTTTTTTTGTTGGACTATATGGAATTATGGGGCTTGTATGGGGAATTGATTTTCTTAAAAATTGCTTTTTCCCTTATTTCCTTTTCATATTCTCTATCCCAATTTCAACAATTTCCGAATTCATTACGTTTCCCCTGCGACTTATTGTAGCCTGGATCTCCGAATTGTTTAGTAACTATGTCTTAAGTGTCAATGTCATCAGACAGGGCACACAACTGATTGATCCAACAGGTAAATTTTCATACGACGTAGCCCCAGCTTGTAGCGGCATCCGCAGTCTGATTTCAATGATAGCATTGCTCACTATTTTTGGATTTTTATCTTATCGCAAAACATGGAAAAGAATCTGTATCATTTTGCTTTCTATCCCAATCGCTATCGCTGGCAATGTGATTAGAATTATTTCTGTAATCATTGTCTCAGAAGTATTCGGCATAAAAGCAGGAATGAAAGTACATGATTGGGGAGGATACTTAATCTTCATTGTTGCACTTGCTACTGCACTTGGCGCAAGTACTATCTTAAAAAATGATAACGAACCAGTCAAAGAATCAACTGATGAACACTAAAATATTAACAGCATTAGCATCCGCAATCGTAATAATGGCTTTATGTGCAAGCTCTATCTATTTTATTAAACAAAAACAAAAATTGGGTGAACCTGGTGTTAAAATTTCTAGTGATCCGATTTATGACGAAAATGGCAAGCTGTGGGCCTCTAATAGTGTCGCTCTTCCGCAAATCGTTGCCGAATTCGATTCCCAACCAATGCCTATATCATCAATCGAGCTAAAAACATTGCCCTCCGATACCACATATGGACGCCGACTATACCATGCACCCGACGGATTTGAAATTCTGGTTTCAGCTGTTCTTATGGGCACAGACCGCACAAGTATACATAAACCTCAATTTTGCTTAACCGGCCAGGGTTGGAGTATCGAAAAAACCGAATTAATCGAAATCCAAATCCCTGACCACCCTGCTAAATCGATTCCTGCAATGAAAATAATTGCAAATATGAACGTTAAACAAAAGTCCGGAACAATCCAACCGCTAAAGGGACTGTATATTTATTGGTTTGTNGAAAAAAATAATGTCACTGCTTCACATCACGAAAGAATGTGGCTAATGGCCAAAAGCTTATTGACCCATGCAGTCTTGCAACGATGGGCTTATATCTCAGCATTTCACGTCTGTGAACCAGGAAAAGAATCCATTAGCGCTAACAGAATGGTCAATTTTCTTTCAAAAGCAATACCCTCAATGCTTAACTTAAATTATTGAATTCAGCTTATAAATTCCGTGACAATACCCTTGAGCATTTGTGCAACAATTTTTCTGTTGCTTTTGATTCCATCAAATGAAAGGGATTTGATCTAGATTCGCGGACAATTTCGTCTCTTACAATAAATAATGTTATTGGA
>JGI24721J26819_10007455_pt1 | contig 10358 bp, 10 predicted proteins | sample YelNatPaOPGAMG01_FD_26819 | JGI IMG/M metagenome (IMG submission 26819)
GTAAAAAAAATTTTTTCAANCTCTAATGGGGTAGTATTTTCTTTTGGCACCTTTCCAGACTTTTTCCAGACATAACATATAATTATATTATATGTTCNAAGGGGTATTTTGGTTAAAAAAACAGTAAAATTTAATGTGCTATTATGTGGGTAAAGCTTAGAAACAATAAAACCATGGGAAGTTTGAGTCGANAACGTGGAGGTTACTANGAACAAGGGAGAATTAGTTCTTAGGGTATCAAATGTAACGGGAAAGACATAGGGAGGGTAATTGAGGCAATAGTTGACCCAATAGGTCCAGTTTTGCAAGAGGAAACAAAGTAATCCTTATAGGCTTTGGTATGTTTCCTGTAGTAGTACGCAAGGGGAGGATAGTAAGAAATCCAAAAACAGGAGAAACCATCGAGATACCAGATAAGAGAATACCAAAGGTTAATACCTATTAAAGTCTTAAAAAGAGAAACAAAGTTAATTACGTTATCACTTTACTGAGCTACTTGTTCAATCTGTTCAATCTCTTTTAGAGCTTTTTTTACCTCAATATCAGCATTCCTCAGTTTTTCCTTACAGTACTTAATAAGGAAAGCTGCCCTTTTAACCTTCGCTGCAAGGACATCAACGTCCACAGAAGATTGTTCAATCTCTCTTACTATACCTTGTAGTTCTCTCATAGCATTGCTATAAGATAATTCCTTAGTTTGACCAACCATTACCATTACCCCCTTCCTTAGTTGACTCTACGGCACTNATTATCTCGCCTTGGTAGAGTCTCGTTGTGATAACACAACCCCTTTTTATACCCTCTATTGTTTTTATTGCTTTACCATTTATCATAGTAATACTATATCCCCTTTTTAGAACATTNACAGGGTCTAANTCTCTTATCCTCGTCTCAATAACCTCAAGCCTATAACCAATCTCTCTTAGGAGTTTCATAGAGGCAACCTTGAGACCTTTAGCTATATCATTAATATATTTATTACTATTTACTGTTGACGCTCTATATAAGTTTCCAATAGTATGTTTGTGCCTTAGTAGAAACTCTTTTATAAACCTAATTGTATTTCTGGCATAAATAACCAGTCTCTGTACTGTTTCAATAACTTCTCTATTGTTTTTCTCTAACAATGCTTGACATGGGATCTGTATTGTATTCGTATATCTTAAAATCAAATCATTAGGTATCTTCGTAATATTTCTGGTACCGATAACAAGTCTTTTCACCATATCAATAACACTTCTATTTCTGTTACTTATGAGAGTTTGGCAGAGAATAGGGATAGCGTATACTTGCCTTAGTAGTAGTTCTTCTGGCTTCTTGATAATGTTTTTAGTGCTTATTACTAATTTCTGCACCATATTAGTTATTTTTGCCTTTCTATCTCTAAGATACTGGCATGCACACCTACTGAGCTTATCAGTAACCATTTCGATTGTGTTTTTGCTACTCTCAATAGACTCTTTAGTGTTATGGGTCAAAGTCACCAAAATATCATCAATAGATAGTTCGAAATCCCTTGCTTTATTGATAATAAACTCTGCCACTGCTCTTGGTTGCCCCAGCTTCAGGTGTGCAACCATATCTGATACCGTATCATCTCTTTCGTGACCTATGCCTGTGATAACTGGTAGTGATGAGATGGTGATCTGACTGGCAATCTCATAAGAATCAAAGCAGCTTAAATCAAGCTGAGATCCACCGCCACGAACAATTACAATAACATCGAAATAATCTGCATACTTTTCTATTTTCTTTAAAGCTTGTGGAACAGAATATACAGCCTCAGCCCCTTGCACTATGGCAGGGAACAGTTGATAAGTAAACTTATATCTATAGGGATTATTATCAAGGCACGAGCAGAAGTCGTGGTAGCCTGCTGCTGTAGGGGAAGAGACTACTGCTATATTTTGTATAACCTCTGGTAGATGTTTAGACTTATTCAGCTCCCATAACCCCTCTTTTTTGATTCTCTTGATAGTTTCCCTCTTTTTTCTGGCAAGGTCACCCATAGAGTAAGAAGGGTCAATATCAGATATATCGAGTGACAGACCATAGAGTTCATGAAACCTAACAGTTGCAAGCAATAGAATGCTTATACCCTTTCTTATAGTCTCTCCTGTCTCAGTGGTAAACTTCTTACTGATTTCTTTAAACTTACCTGCCCATATAGTAGCCTTCATCTGAGCGATCTTCTGCCCATCTTTAGTTTCAACAAGTTCGAGGTAACAGTGTCCATTTGTGTTACACCTTACCTCAGAAATCTCTGCCACAACCCAGACTTTATAAGGGAAGGATTTATTGAGTGCATCTTTAATCTGCAAATTAAGGGTAGATAAAGTTATATACTGCTGTGTAGCTAAACTCGATATATCGAAAATACTATCTTTAATTTCCATCTTTTTATTGTATATGTAATGACTACACATAATCAAGAAAAATAAGCAACCTAACAAAAGTATAAAGACCCAGTAAATCAAGTCCTAAAGATACTCTCCTTAGATAAAAGGGTGAAATTATCAAGAGTAATATATAACAGAATGGCGTTTATTATATATGCTTCGAATAGAAAGGCAAAGGTGCTACTTAAGCATCTAAAGACGAAGGGTCTAATAGTAGAGGAGACAGACCTGCCAGAGTATCTAATCACGATAAGAGACCCGAGTCCTTACATACCTNCTGAGTTAAAAAACTCAGTGAGGGTTAAGGAATTTCAAGGTCGTTTTGCTGATTTTCTAAAGGATGCTGGCAAGCTTGGGAGAATATTATTCAAGAAAGAGTATTCCGCAGGTGATGTCGTAAAGATAAAGAGTGGTGTATATGAAGGGTTTGTAGGGATTGTAAAGAAGGTAAACAAAAACATAGAAGTAGAGATAAGCGTATTTGGTAAGATAGTAGTAGAGGAATTTAGAGAAGAACAGCTTGAAAAATTNGCAACTGGTTACTAACCAATGTGACATTAAGAAGAACTAGAAATTCTTTTAGAACTATACAGTGAAGAAGCTGAATGAGCTGAGATTATTTACCTATTCTTCTCTTTAGAAGATACTTATTTATTGCTATCACTTCCAACACTGCAAGATAAGCTGTTCTTATTGTTTCTTTCATAAACTTAATAATAGGTACAGAAGTGACATAAACAAAATTTCCTTGTTATGTAAAAATTATCTTGACAAAATTAAAAAAGAATTGTTAGATTAATCTAACAAATAACGATATGTCTAAATCTATAGAGATTTAAATTAAGTGGAATATGGGAAAGAGTAAGGACTTAAGCGCAAGTATGGAAGATTATATCGAGGCTATCGCTGCCCTTAGAAAGGAAAAAGGCGTAGTCAGGGTGAGAGATATAAGCCACCGGCTGAATGTAAAGAATCCCAGTGTTACCTTTGCACTGCACACCCTTTCTAAGGATGGATTGGTCATCCATGAGAGGTATGGCTATGTTGACCTCACCCCTGAGGGTGAAATGATTGCCCAGGAGGTTCAGAAGCGGCATGATACCTTATTTACCTTTTTAACAAAGATATTAAATATCGATCCAGAGATAGCTGACGTCGATGCCTGTAAGATAGAACACTCAATCAGTCTTGAGACCTTGGAGAGGATTATAAAATTTATAGAATTTGTAGAGACTTGTCCCAAACGCGAAAGGCCGGATTGGTTAAAAAGCTTTGACCATTATTTTAAAACTGGAAGAAGACTAAGGTGTGACAAGCAGTTAAAAGAAAAAGCTAGAGTCCTAAAATAATTATTTTGTTTTAAAGTTAGAAAAATTTAACATAGTTATATTTACCGAAAAGGAGGATTTACGATGGGAGATATAAAAAAGTTGCGAGACCTGAAGCCGGGGGAAAAAGGCAAGATTACAAAAATATCTGGTAGCGGTCCTGTTTATCGCCGAATCCTAGATATGGGTATTGTAAAAGGCGCTGAAATAGAAGTGGAGCGAGTTGCGCCCCTGGGGGATCCTGTTGAGATTAAGATAAAAGGATATCATCTTTCCTTGCGTAAAGAAGAGGCATCAAACGTTTATGTGGAGGCATTTTGATGGAAGAAAGACCTATGCCGCTAACAATGGTTACCCCAGGGGAAGAGGTTACTTTAATAAGGATAAACGGAGGAAGAGGGGTACGATCAAAACTTCTGAGTATGGGATTGATTCCCGGGGCAAGAATAAGGGTCCTATCCAAAAATGGCGCTGGTCCCCTATTGATTGTGATAAAAGACACCAGACTTGCCTTGGGATGGGGCATGGCTTGTAAGATTCTGGTGAAGCAATAAATTTTTTTTCTTTTAAAGTTAGATAAGACTAACTATTTAATTCAAGGAGGAGATGAAATGGTAAAGAAATTAACTATCACCCTAGCAGGTAATCCTAATTCTGGAAAAACTACTATTTTTAATAATCTGACGGGTGCACGGCAGCATGTGGGAAACTATCCTGGCGTAACTGTGGAAAAGAAAGAGGGAACACTAAATTATAATGGTTATGAGATAAATATAGTTGACCTACCCGGAACGTATAGTCTTACTGCTCATTCATTGGATGAGATTGTTGCCAGAAATTTTGTAATAGAAGAAAAACCGGATGTCGTAATTGATATTATTGATTCTTCAAATTTAGAGAGAAACCTTTATCTGGCGACCCAGTTTATGGAACTGGGCGTCCCTTTAGTTTTAGCTTTTAATATGTATGATGTAGCAAAAAAGCAAGGGCTTAACATAGACAAAGATAAACTCTCTGAGTTTTTTGGTTGCCCGATTATTTTTACTGTAGCAACCAAAAAGGAAGGAATGAATGAAATACTTGATGAAGCAATCAAACTTGTGGAGGGGAAAATTCATTTAAGAAAAACAACTATAGATTATGGAAAAGAGACTGAGGAAGAAATGGGAAAATTAGAAAGTCTTCTTTCAAAAGATAAGAATCTGATACAAAAGTATCCTTCACAGTGGCTGGCAGTAAAATTATTAGAAAATGATAGCGAGATTATCAAGAAAATTAAAGAAAGCCCACATTCTGGTGAAATTCTGTTACAGTTAGAAAAGAGTACGCATCACTTACAGAGTATTTTTGGTGATAGCCCTGATTCAATAATTACTGATAGGCGGTATGGATTTATAAGTGGCGCCTGTTCCGAAGCTGTTAAGAGAAGTTATGAGATGAGACATACTGTTTCGGACAGGATAGATAGCGTATTAATCAGCAGAATATTGGGGTTACCTATCTTTTTGGGCTTAATGTGGCTTGTGTTTAGATTCACCTTCAAATTTAGTGAGCCCTTAATGGGCTGGATTGAAACAGGGCAGGAATGGTTAGGAAATTTGATTGGTGGTATGTTGCCAGAAGGAAGCGTAATTAAATCATTAGTGGTTGATGGAATAATTGGAGGAGTGGGAAGCGTGCTCGTTTTTGTGCCGGTCATCTTTCTATTATTTCTGGCTATGGCAGTTTTAGAGGATTCAGGGTATATGGCAAGAGCTGCTTTTATTATGGATAGACTCATGCATAAAATAGGGCTCCACGGCCGCTCCTTTATTCCAATGTTATTGGGGTTTGGTTGCAATCTTCCCGCAATTATGGCAACGCGTACCATAGAGGATAGAAAAGACAGATTCGTAACTATTTTAGTTAACCCTTTCATGAGCTGCGGAGCAAGGCTTCCAGTTTATACCCTGTTTATCGGCGCCTTTTTCTCTGATAAGGTAGCCGGTAATGTACTTTTTTCCCTTTATCTTCTGGGAATCATTGTGGCAATCATTATGGCTAAAATCCTCAAAAGATTTCTCTTTAAGGGAGAGGCTGCTCCCTTTGTTATGGAACTTCCGCCTTATAGATTACCCACAATAAAAGGACTTCTTATTCATATGTGGGAAAGAGGGGTAGTTTATTTAAAGAAGGCAGGCACGATCATCTTTGTTGCATGTGTTTTTGTATGGTTTTTAAATAATTTTCCCTGGAATCCGCAATATTCTAAAGATTACGATATTTTGATTGAGCAGGCGAAGGGCAATGATGAGCTTATTGTTCAATTGGAAAATGAAAAGGCATTCGAGAAGATGGGAAAAAGTTATGCCGGGATGATAGGAAGGGCTATTGCTCCGGTATTTAAGCCTTTGGGTTTTGATGACTGGAAGGTATCTGTAGGTCTGTTGGGAGGATTTGTTGCCAAAGAGATTGTCGTTGGGACATTGGGAACACTACATTCTGTTGGAGAAGCAGGGGAGGAATCACAGAGTTTACGCCAGGCGCTTCAAAATCAAACCCGTGCTGATGGAAGTAAAATGTTTAATCCTTTGGTTGCTTATAGTCTTATGGTTTTTGTTCTCCTTTATGTGCCCTGTGCGGCTTCAATTGCAGTCATAAAGAGAGAGACAAATTCCTGGCGTTGGCCTCTCTTTGCTGCCTTTTATACAACTGCCGTTGCCTGGATAGTTAGCTTTACTATCTATCAGGGAGGNAGGCTTTTAGGGCTTGGAGGATAAAGAAGATTTAAAATGCAAAATTCAAATTGCAAAATGGCACATCAGAATCCAAAAATAAATCAAGCAATACTGGATGAGATAATCAAATCCATTCAGCAAATAAACTACGGGGAGATGGTGATAACCATACATGATTCAAAAATTGTTCAAATAGAAAGGAGGGAGAAGAAAAGGTTTCAAAATAAGTAAGCCACTGCACAGGCAGAGCTAAAAATCGAGTTTAAATTAAAAATTCTTATTACCGACTGGACAACTAGATGGAGCAGAAACATGAGGAGGTTAAAAAATGCTTAAAAGATTGTTTAGTCGGTTTATTATTCCAACTCTTATCATGGTGTTTACAACACCTGTTTTAACTCTGGCATACGACTTAAATGAAAAACTATTGCTTGAGGGAACTCTAACGGGTGTTTATCAGTATGGAGATTTTGACATCGAAGGAATTAAAGACACTGGCAGAGGAGCAGCAGTTCTGGATCTTAGGGTAAACTTTCATCCTACAGAAAGAGATGAATTCCAGATAACACTCAGCTATGCTGCCGGGAATGGATTGAATGCTGTAGTCCCATTTTCTTTGGCCCCTTATGCAGACGACCTTGAGGATGACCTCAAAAATATAAACGGTAGGAACAGGGATTATCTGCTTGAGGCCTGGTATAAACACAAATTTATCTTTACCAAAGATATCTCACTCGGGGTAACCCTCGGGATCATAGATTCTACTGCGTACATAGATGATAACACCTTTGCAAACGACGAGGTCGCCCAGTTTATGAATGACATATTTGTCAACAATACCCTCGCAAACCTGCCTTCCTACGATCTTGGAGCTGTTGCGGAGCTGGATATATCAAACTTCTCTATCAGAGGTTTAATAATGACTTCGAAAACAGGGTATGAAACAACAGAAGTGATTGGGAGATACTGGTGCGAAGGAAAAAAGGAATGGCATGATGTAATTGCAGATGTGGAGAAATATAAAGAATATGACTACTATGCACTACAACTCGGATACAAACTTGAAACACTCATGGGTGAAGGTAACTACAGAATCTATGGCTTTACAACAAACAAAAGATTTCCCAAATGGGATGGAGCAGGCGATGAAAGGCTTCAGGGCTTAGGATTCTCTGCAGACCAAAAGCTAAGCGAAATAATTGGAGTCTTTGCGAGGTTTGGATGGCAAGATGACAAGGCTGCTGCTGTGGTTCACGATGCAGTCTACTCAGGAGGCTTAAATATAAGCGGGAATTTGTGGGGTCGAAAAAACGATGTGATAGGTCTGGGTTATGCATACCTGAATGGTGCAGATAAGGCAGAGATAGACAACACCAATGTGATTGAGGCTTATGCCAAGTTCAAGATAACAGAGTTTAGTGATGTAACCTTTGATGTTCAATACATAAAAGATGACATGAGGCATAATGAAGACAGGGATGGAGTTATCTACGGGGTGAGGCTAAATGCCTATTTCTAATAAAATCTAAAATTGGGAGGTAGTCTCGCCGGCGAGCTCAGCTACCTCCCTCAAGGGTGCCCGATGAATGAGTATCAACGGGCTTGTTATTTATAAAACAAATGGAGAATTGATGTCAAGAAAAAAGGCAGGGAGGTGTTTTTGATGCAGTTAAGCCAAATTGAGGATATAGGAATTGAGAAAATCGCTCTTTCTAATCTCTATATCCAGAAGGCCCTTATTAACCTGCTATCTGAAAAGGGCATTCTGGATAAGGGTGAGATACTGGAAGAACTTAAAAATCAATTGAACTCGAATGACAAACAGGAGTTATAAATTGATTTCTACGGCTCCATACAAAATCAGGCGTCCGCTATCATCATTGAAGCAGTTCCTCTGCCCCATCATTGGAACCTGCCTGACCTTAAAAGAGCTTAAAAAGATAGCTATGCGGTTTGGATACAAAGAGGGGTTAACCCCTTATGAACTTCATAGCTCAATGATTCAGGCCTGTATAAATTTACCTTTTGTATCAAAATATGTTCAGAAATATCTAAACGAGAAATACTGGCTCATCATGAGACGTATAGACAGGTTTGAGGGTGAGGGCCTTTTTTGTGCCTGGCAGGAGGCTGTAGAAAATGGTGAGATAGCAGGGGCATTCTGGGCAATCATGACAAGGGCAGATGCCCCATCCTCTGTTGCTACACAGGTCTTTGGTGATGTTCATATGATGTCTCACCTTCAGGGTGCGGAAAGAAGGGCTGAGGCAAAGGAGATAGCCGAACTCAAAGATGAGATTTCTCGCCTTAAAGAGGAAAAAGACAGGCTTCTCAAGGAGATTAATAAAGTAAGGGATGAGCGGGATCAGGTAAAGAAAGTCATATCTGATATGGACTACGGGGTTACAAGGCTCAAAGGGGAGATTCGATTTTTGAAAGAACGTTTGACTTATCTTGAAGAAGGCCAAGAGCTTCAAAGGTTGAGAGAAGAGAACTCTCAGCTTCGTGAGAAACTGATGAATGAAGAAGATCTAAGAAAAAGGCTTGAGAGGCGTCTTGATATCATTCAGGAGAAATTGAGAAGCCCTGTGCCAATAGAGAATTTTCCAGAAAGATTACCTCAATTCACACAAGAAGACAGGAGAATCAATCTATGCAAAACGCGTATTCTTTATGTTGGCGGCATGGACAGGCTCAAACATCACTATAGGGACATTGTGGAGAAAGAATTCAATGGAATATTCGAGCACCATAATGGTGATTGTAGCAATGGCAATGGTCGTCTCGAGGAGATGATAAAGTGGGCAGATATTGTGCTCTGCCCTGTAAATTGTAATTCTCATAATGCATGCCTCTGCGTAAAGAAGCTATGTAAGGAATTAAACAAACCATTTATTATGCTTCAGAGCTCAGGGATCGGCTCTCTTAAGAGGGCCATTCCCCAATTTACGAAAACTGCCAGAATGCCCCGACCTTTGGTCGGGGATGAATGGCAGGCAGTTTTCGTAAAACTCAAAGGTGCTTTGCCCCTTTGAATCCCCAAAGGAAATAAAAATCCTTTCGGGAGTTTGAGGGGCATAGCCCCTCAAAGAAAGTGAAGCCCCGACCTTTGGTCGGGGAGCTTCACTGAGGCAGAAATAGAGGAAGGTGTATATGAAAAAAAAGAAATTATTAAGAATTATGGATGAGGTCCCTCCGACATTTTTTTCAAAATTAGGGTAGGCATTGAAACTTATAGAGGAGTATAAGCAACTTTTCATTTTCTCTCATTCTGAGTCCAGAGAGTCTCCCGGTTCTGATCTGAATTTGCCAGAAGCTGGCAAAAAAGAGAAAAAGATTCCAGACAAGCTAAAATGACAACTATCAGGATATTAAGTAAAGTAATAGGATAGTTTGTTTTCAATCACGGAAAAGGAGATGCTTACTTTCAGAAAAGTGCTGTTACGTAAAAATCATTTGTGGACATATGGGAAAGTATTTCTGGACTGATTTGATGGGTGCTATACAAGGCCAAAGAGCCGTCATTCCCGTGTAAACGGGAATCCAGGATTTCAACCGCTAATGTCCTCATACAGATCGCCCCATTGTGGATTGTATCTTTCAATCAGCTCAAGTTTCCAAGCTCTGTTCCACTTCTTTATTTGCTTTTCCCTGCGAATAGCGGCCTCTGCCGAATCGTGAATCTCATGCCAGTTTATTTGGGGTCAGGTCTTGAAATATTATTTATGGAGTTATTTTTTGTATGTTATTTCCTTAATCACTTTACTGACTGTAGTATAGTGAATGCCGAGGTAATCTGCAATCTCTTTCAATCTATATCCGTATCTAATGTGCGCATTATAAATCTTTTCATTTCTGCCCCTTTCCCCTCTTGAACTTCTCCTCTTAAAAATCTCTTTCAGTTCTGGTCTGCC
>JGI24721J26819_10007468_pt1 | contig 10350 bp, 9 predicted proteins | sample YelNatPaOPGAMG01_FD_26819 | JGI IMG/M metagenome (IMG submission 26819)
CCCAGAGCGTTGACTTCACTGCAAGCAAGATAGCAATATCCTACAAGAACGATAGGATCTCGATAGCCGATGTTTACACTTCGGATCATTTCCTCAATTCCACAGAGTTCGCTAATACTACCTACAAGGGCGACCTGAGAACCTTGGTTAACTCCACCATCAATCCCAATGAGTGCACAATAGTCGAGGTGCAGGGCGACCAAGACAACCTCCTTGAGGCGGGCGAGATCTACGCCGTATTCCTCAATCTGGAGAAAGTAGACTCCACAAACGCCCCATTGTCCGTCTATGAGACCTTCACCACCGAGCTCATCCCAGGCCACGGATCGAAGCTCACGTTCACTGGATCTATGCCGGCAAGCTTACTCCCTGTGATGGTGCTGTCAGGAGCCTAAAACTCCCCCCGTTTCTCTCCCTCTCTTTTTCTCATTTTTCTTTTTCTTTCATTTTCTTGTTTTCTTATTTCTTTTTTTTTTAAAATTTCAACGATTTTCCATTGTCCTTACTGCGGCGATCGTCAGTCGCCTCTTTTCAAGCCCCTTAAAGCCCCCTGCGACCACACCTCTTACTGGTATTATATGGGGGTGCGCACTCGCATTGGCTGTGAAAGATGTTGGCGAAGATCTTGGGATGAAGTTGCTTCAGCTGGAAGAAAAGGCCAATAAGCTGGAGGCGTCTTTCTTAAAAATATCCAAAGAGACTGAGTCTGTGCTTTCTGATGTACGCACGGTGCTGACTGAGCTAGAAAATCCCATGAATTATCTCAAAGGGCTCGGTATAGACGAAGTTATGCTGACAATGGCGGAAAACATAACCGAGAAGAAACTGAAGGAGTTCATGGAAAAGCGGCTGGAGGGTCTCGTGAGGACGGTCGTTGAGGGCAAGCTTAAGGAAGTAATTGAAGGCATGATAACTAAATTCGTGCAGGAACAGGCTACCTCCTTGATTGAAGCAAAGATCAGAGAAATGAAAGAAAATGGGCTGTTAAAAGTTCCGATTGATGTTGATGAGTTGAAGAGGGCTCTTGATGAGAAGCTGAAGGAGGTGGTAAACTCCGGAGAACTCAAACCGCTCGTTGAGGACGTTGTCCGGGAGTCCATGAATGCCGAAGCTAAAAAGATCATAGAGGAGAAACTTAAGGAAAATTTGGATATTCTAAGATCTGCCCTGTTTGAAGATCTGATGAAAGATCTCTCAGGTCCCATAGACCAGTTAAAGAAGGCAACCGTGCCGGCGCCCAACAGTAGGAACAATAAAGCGCGCACGCCCGATGAAGGTCCCTCAAACACTAGCATCGTCGGGATAACTGCATGCGCCAGCGCCCTGATCCAGATTTTCGGCAAGCGAGGCGCTGAAAGGGCTGTAGAAGAATACTACAGGATGGGGTGGTTCTCGGACGAAGTTAAATCGTCGCTGCTGAGGGCACTCTCTACCCTTAATTACAAGGGTTTCCCTGAAGAGAGGGATGCAGACATGAAAGAGCATTTGGTCGTGACTTACCTCTTTGACAAGCTGATGAAGTCTGCCCCGGATATCGACTTCCTGATAACGCTCAACCTCCTGAAATCAGAGGGTGTTAAAGCGTAATGTTTGAGCTACGCTCATCTCCGGGGTCCCGCGGAGGTGTTATGATCCTATGTCTGGAGCGATCACAGAGTCCATACTAACAATTGCGGTGATCCTGGCAGCTGCCACAACCTCAGTTGCCATGATCCAGTCTATATACAATTTGGACTCCACCAACCTCTCACTTCTTGACACTGCCAGGGAGTCCGCGTTAACTCAATTCAAGATAGTCTTTGCCTCAAATTCGTCCAGCACCTCATTAAAATTATGGGTCAAAAACGTCGGGCTGAGGGAGGTTGACTCGGCCCTCCTCGGCAGGTTTGCGCTCTTCTTGGGTCCTAGGGGTAACGTCACATTTGTGCCGTTCAATGCCTCTCAAGCACCCTCTTGGAGTTACGCACTCGTGAACGACTTGGATTCGGATTCTTGGGTAGATCCCGGAGAGAGTTTCGAGATCTCGGTTTCATGGAGTGGCGAGCTGCCTGGCGGAGACTGGTATGCTAGGCTGACGACACCTGCGGGAGCCGTTTCCGAATACACGTTCTCTCTGGGTGGTTGAAGTGGGCGGTTTCGGGTCTGTATTCGCGGTTGCCACGGTCGGCATAATAATTGCGTTCTCGCTGGGTGCATTTGCAAAGCTCACCATTTCCTATATGACGCTCACCACATCCATGCCGCCTGAGCCCTCGCGCCCGCATGTGGAGTCCGGGTACATGCAGGATCCGGAAACATGTTTCGTCAACATCACTATGGGCGGGAGTAAGGGGTTGCCGGTGAGCAAGCTGGGGCTGGTGGAAGTCTTTGTCGCTTACAGAAGTGGCGGCAGCTTACTTTCAACGAGGCTGGAGAGGGATTCGGGATGGTCAGCGGTTCGAGTCTTCGTCGGATCTGGAGCGGGGGAACTCGTTAACCCGGTGGACCTGGCTAAGGGCACCGGGATCTGGGACCCGGGCGAAACTCTCGAACTTAAACTCCAGTTGCCCCTCCCCTCAGACGGTGGCGAGTGGTACTTTTTGATGGTTTTGCCAGATGGAGGCGAATGCTCATGGACCTTCTCCTGATCTTGGTCCTGTCGCGATTTCACCTGATCAACCTCAGAGGTGGTCCTGATGAGTAAGGCCCAGCCACAGAAAAAACTCCAGGTGCTGCGCCTCCACAACGGAGAACTGGATCGAATTATAGGCGGCTTTCCCATCCCGTCAATGAACCTTCTGGAGGGGGAGAACGATACAGGAAAGAGTGTTTTCGCCCAGGAGGTGGCCTGGAGCGCCCTTAGTGCAGGCTTCACAGTCAGGTACATCACCACAGAGATGACCGTTGTATCGCTGATAAAGCAACTTGAGGCGCTCTCATTCGACGTTCGTTCCCAGTTCATACTGGGAAGTTTCAAGGTCACCGCATTTCACGCGAGGGGCATAGACTGGGACGAACAAGTCGCCTCAAATTACCTCGGCCTGATGTTGAACTTCATAAAGAAGAAGGGGGCCGCCGACGTCATAGTATTTGATTCATTGACATTCATTGTAACACATTCTTCTGAAAAAGACCTGCTCAGTTTCCTTTCAGAGCTCAGGAACTACGTGGACACAAAGGGCAGAGTGATATTCATAACTCTTCACCCGTACGCCTTTGACTCGAACCTTCTAGTGAGGATCAGGTCGATATGCGACGGACACGTTATGTTCCGCGTCAAGACCATGCCCAGTGGAGAGATGGCCAGGTCTCTGGAGGTCCTGAAGCTGCGGGGCGCCACGAAAGCCCAAAACAACACCTGCGCCTTCAAAGTCGAGCCAAACATTGGAATCCGCGTCCTTCCGTTCTCCCAAGTTAAGGCCTGAGGTGATTCGAGGTGCCGGTACCTTTACCGTTGCCCGGAGTTAAGGGATGGGGAGGAAAATGGACGGGGACAGGAACTGAACTGGGACAGGGAATGGTATCTGAAACTGAAACGAGAATGAAGGGGATTCGATGAGCTCAGGTATCAGCACCACTACGGGCATCGGGATCGGGGGGCAAAAGTTAACCCGGGCCCCTGCGGGATCAATCCCTGCGGATTCTGGCAAGTGCTCTCTCTCCTCGGTACTGGGTGGAATGTTCGATGAATTTGCTGCAAAGGCGCCTCACCTGCACGATTACGTACATAAGACCACGATCTCCGTGGACGGCGCACCCCTGCAGTTTAAAACGGCTCTCTCGCGTGACCTTAGATCCCTCAAAAAATTCAACATCATCTACCCTGCATCGGATCTCATATTCATACACGTATACAAGGGCACGAGGGACGCCTATGGCTTTTACAAGCCGATAGAGCCGAGGCTTCCCACCGAAAAGTTCCAGCTCGTTAACAGGGTGGAGGAGATCTTTGCCAGCGTGGTAAACGAGGACATGCTGCCGTCAATCAAGGATCGCGAGGCCTTTCTCAAGGAGCTCTTTGAAAGCATTGTGCGCAGAGAGGGCGATCCCCCACCCCAGTCACAGCCCCAGCTTCTGCGCCAGAAGGGGAAGAATTCGATCAAGGTGCCCATCATAAATCTGCCGCCGGATGATTACATGCGCCTTAATTACGAGATAATGGTCGAGAAGGTCGGTTTGGGCCTGATTGAGCCATTGATAAAAGATCCCTACATTGAAGACATATCCTGCGACGGCGTCGGCCCCATATTCGTCGAGCACAAGATCTTTGGCTCAATGAAAACCTCAATAGAGTTCCCTACCGCAGAGTCTCTTGACTCCTTCGTAGTCCGCATATGCGAAAGGATAGGTCGTCCGGTGAGCCCAAGGCGTCCCATCGTAGATGCTTCCCTACCAGACGGATCGAGGCTCAACGTCGTTTTTGGTGGTGATGTGAGTAGAAGGGGAACGAACTTCACCATAAGGAAGTTCTCAAAGATCCCCATGAGCATAACGCAACTCGTGAAGTTTGGGACGCTCGATTCGAAAATGGCGGCGTACCTTTGGATAATGCTTGAACATGGAATGTCAATGTTCATATGCGGTGAGACTGCTTCTGGAAAAACCACGACCCTGAACGCCATAACCGTCTTCATAAGGCCTACTGCAAAGATAGTCACCATTGAAGATACCCCCGAAGTTTATATCCCGCACCCCAACTGGGTCAGTGAAGTCACTAGGAGAGGAGAAACCGAGTCCTCCTCCATAGAGCTTTTTGATCTGCTGAAATCCGCCCTGAGGCAGAGGCCGAATTACATAATTGTTGGGGAGATCAGGGGGCGCGAGGGCAATGTGGCTTTCCAAGCCATACAGACTGGACACCCGGTGATCTCGACATTCCATGCCGCGTCCATGCAGAAGCTAATACAGAGAATTACAGGTGATCCGATAAACATCCCCGCTGCCTACGTGGATAATCTGAACGTCGTCGTCTTCCAGAGCAGCGTCAAGAGTCCCAAGACCGGAAAGTTTGAGAGGCGCGTTACGGGGATATGTGAGATTATCGGCATAGACCCGGTTGAAAAGTCGTACAATTTTATTGAAATATTCTCTTGGGATCCCGTGACGGACAAGCACAACTTCCGGGGGGTTGGAAACAGCTACCTCCTCGAGTACAAGATCGCTCCCATGAAGGGCCTCTCACCAAGCGACGCCAGGAAGATCTACAACGAGCTGGAGTTGAGATCCTACATAATCGACAAGCTCGTGGAGATGAATGTGATGGATTACTACGACGTATATGCTGCCCTCTCCAAGATATACGATAACCCCTACATAGCTGACATGAACTTTGATCCATTCACCATGAAGGCCGTAGATAAGCTGTTGAAGGAGGGGGCGAAGTGAAGCATCATATGCTGTGTCCATCCATCGCCAGGTGCAGGAGCACTCTATCCCAGCAACGTGCCTGCAGGTCTTGCTGGCGCTACCAGATATGCCGCACGCATGCCGGCGCCAGCAATTTGCTCCCCACAGGTGCGCGGGCGGGTCGTGTTGTTGCCTTTAGCATTAAAGTTTCGAGGGGGGAGAAGTAATGACCGTAGTTTCGGAAGAGATCCCTTCTTGGATGCCCCAAGACACCAAAGAAGAGCTGAAGTTACTCGAGGCAAAAAAGATCAAGGAGCGGAGCAAACTCTCTCTCAGGGACCGCATACTTTCGCTTAGGTACGCAAGGACCACCAAGTATCAGTGGCACACCATGCCTTTCTTTTTGATGTACATGCTGGCATGTGCGTACGCCGACATCTCCTCTTTAGAACTTGTCAGGGCCGCTGCGCGCAGTAACTTTGAGAGTATAACTAAATTCATGAAAAAAATCTTCCTCTTGGTTGAGATTGGGATAGACCTACCCAGGTCAATAGAGATAACGAGAAAGGAGGCGCGCCTTCCCTACCTGAGGGACTTCCTTCAGCGTTTTGCTCAGATAGCCAAAATAGGCGAGGATGTGGTGGCTTTCCTGAACAAGGAGTACAACACCTTCATGATTATGTACTCGAGTGATGCTGAGAGGTCCCACACCAGACTTAGGCGTTTCACGGAGGCTTACAGCGCGATCCTCTCTTCGGCCGTACTGATAGTCATGGTAATTATATTCTCCGGCATGATCTGGGGTGCTGGTTTGGAGATGATAAGTGTGACGGTTCCTGGAGTTATCGCGATTTATGCCTTCTTCTCCGTACTTTTTTATGTCTACTCACCACTAATACGTTTGGTCTCGTGCGGGGAGAGGTCGGAGGAGCTCACCCGCCTGTTAAAACTTGACAAGTTGGTCCTGAGGGTCACCCTTGCCCTGAGCGTCTGCGTTCTTGCACTGCTGATGCTGGGGTTGCTCCCGAGGGACTTCGGCCTCATACTGGAGGCGGTCACGGGCCTCCCCGCGCTCTTAATTGGGTACTTCGGCCTCAGGAAAACCAAAAAGATTGAGGTTCTGGACGAACGCTTCCCGGAGTTTATAACCATGCTCGCCACATCACTTTCGACGCTTGGCACATCCTTAATGTTTGCCTTCCAAGACATTGCCAGGCTCGATTTCGGGAAGCTCTCTTCTTATGTAAAAAGGATGGCTACCAGGCTGGGGCTGGGGATAAGCAAGAACACTAGCTGGTCTTCCTTCAAGAAAGAGACCTCCAGCGAACTCGTAAGAATCCACGTAGACGCATTCGTGGAGGCAAACTCTTACGGCGCCCCGGCAAAACTGTTCGGTCCGCTGATCACCAACAGTTCCATCTTCCTGCTTTCGCTGAGAAAGAGGGCGGGGGAGACGGCTGCGTTAATGAAGGGCATCGTCGTCCCGATGCATCCCGTCCTGTGCGCGATCATGGGTCTGGTGATGGCAATCGTGAGCACGTTCTCCAAGCTTTTCAAGCAGTTTCAGGCTTCCGGCATAGCGGTGCTCTTCGTTGGAGAACTCTCCGTGCCGGTCATCTCCAATTACATCTACATCCTTATATTCGCCCTTTCATTGATAAACGCTTTCATTCTCTACGAAATCACCGGTGAGCAGGAGTTCAACATGACTTTCTACACCGGTCTCTTCATAGTCTCTGGGTGGATGACTTACTACCTGTTCCTCACGATGGTGGCGAATTACTTGGCGTTAATCGGTCTTTCCAAGATTGCGCCCGTGCCGTTTTGATGGAGGGAGAATCGAAAATGTCTTCTAAAATAATTAAAACCGCGAAAAAAATAATGGAGATTGTGATGGAAGCCGGTTTGGGTAAACACACATGCGCGCCTGCATGTGATTGCGCCCACATGTATACCCGTTCACTTGCACGAAGATGTACAATTGAGGTGGTGGGCATATGATCGACTTTACGTGGGTGGCTGCTTTCTTCCTGCCGTTTGCCGTGATCTTCGCCCTCGTCTTTTCCGTAGGGATCATGGTGTTCCTTTTCTACGACCTGGTCAGAACCGCGGAGGAGCGGCGCAAAGGAGGGCAGACTCCTAATCCTAGTCCTGCTCATACTCCGACTCCTACTACAACTCTTGCTGCTACTAGTACAATAACTTCCGCAACGACTTCAGCTACAACTTTGACTAATACTCCAGCTGGCGCCGCCCAGAAGGTGAGCAAGTTTGTGAGTATTCCGTTGCTCAAGCTGGTGCGCGGAATCAGGAGGAAAAAGGCTGCGCCGTCCACCGCACCCCCTGCCTTAGTCGGCGCAGAGCCTGAGGTTGCTGGGGCTGCCCCAAGCGGATTAGCTGCACCTCCACCAGCCCCGCCTCCTGCTTCCGCTTCTGCATCTACTCCCGTTCCAGTTCCTAATCCTCCTCCTGCTACAACTTTGCCCACGCCCGCGCCCGGCGGCAATGAAGTGAAAATCAAGCCAGTCCAGAGCCTCTCGGAATTGGACGCGATCTTGAGCAAAAAAGAGGGCGTTCCCCCCACCTCTGCCGAAACTGCCGTAGCGACTACCGCTTCCTCTCCCGCTCCTTCCGCCGTCCCTGCGCCTGCGAGCGCGGTCGCCGCTTCTGGCGCGGCTAACACCTCCGCAGCAAAGCCCCCTGTCGACTCTGATGATGTCTTAGCTCTGCTGGGTGGGGCAGTGGTTTCTTCCGATAAGGAAGGAAGCGAAAGTGGGAAGGAGCCAAGAAAGGAGCTGAAACAGGAACCGAAAGTGCCAGATAAAAAGGAAGGAGGCGCGAATATTACCGCGGGCACTGGTCCTAGTGCTAGCGCTGATCTTGGTTACGGCGCGGATGCTGGCTCGGGTACCGTCGTTGCCTCCCCCTCCGTGAAGGGTAAGGAAGTTGCACCGGAGGGTGAGCCCCTAGGCGAGGTTGCTTCGTTGTTGAAAGGGGATGAGCCTGCCGATAAGGCCAAGGAGCTGTCCACCCAAATCTCGGAGTTGAGGTCTTCACTGTTTGAACTCAGAGAAAAACTGAAGAGGATGGCAAGAAGTGAAAGCGAGGNGGCAAATCTGGACCCAAATGAAGGGGCTTAGCCGGAATGGAGAAAATACATGGGGATAAATAGTAGGTACTGCCAAAAAATTTAAGACCGTTTTACACTGCCTCCTTAATGATCAAACTTTGTTCAATAGGATCTCTACACATGCTAATACACCAAAGAAAGTTATAAACAGCACCCAAACCAAACATGGAGTGTAGGAACCAGAAAAAATTGCAGCCACTGAGGTGATGAGAGAGCCTGCCCCAAAGATTAGCGATAGCCTCGAATAGATCTTTCTTGGATGTGTAGACCTAGTTACCAAGGATAAAAACTTTATCGAGTACTGCCGCTTGCTTTTTAAGTGGTATGGGAGTTGAGAAAAAACTCTCTTCCCTTCCTCTGTAAGGCAATATCTAGTTTCAGACCCTTTTATCTTCTTGAAGAGTTTTGCTCCGGGTGCATCAATAAAGAGATCCATGTAAGTCTCCGCCCTTTCTGGACTCAGGCCAAAAATGTCAGCGATTTTTTCAAGCGTCAACCCGTATTCTCCAGCAATGCCAAGGGATAGTATGGCGTCATATGTGTGAAAGAATAGCGGAAGAAGCTCTACCATGCCAGAAAGTCCGCCAATGTGGATTTCAGGATCTCCTTCGTATTTAAGTAGTCCAAGCAACTCGTCCATATATCTTGAACCATTCTCTGTTATTTTGTATGCCAATTCTCCGTCCTTCTCTACCTTACACACAAGACCCTTGCGTTTGAGTTTTAGGAGCGCGTCCATGATCGATTTTCTTCTTCTACCTGTGTGCTGAGAGAGCTCATCTGGAGTCATTGGCTCTTTTGAATTTCTAAGTGCAAATAATATCTGAAGCTGTAAAGTTCCTTTAGTTGTATCGACGACTCTGCTAAGGTTTCTGATTTTTTCTATCATTGCATTCAATGTCAACTCAATCACTAAAAGGCATGGTGTTATTCTTTCTTAGGGAATGACCCAATTTATATAGTCTTTCCTTTGACTAGGGCGGCGTGCCCCCAAAATTATTTGACATCATCCCCAGGCTCTTGCGCCCACAAGACCTACTCTAGCATTTTAATTCCCTCCTGTAAACTAGGAGATGAGTAAGCATAAGATCCTCGATTTTTAAGACTCACAAGGTCCATAGGGCATCAAAATCGTTCGCAAATCTTCCCTTATGGATTGTGAGGGCTCATTGTTCTTGCCACCTTGGAATCTTCACTATAACCCTAAATGGTTTGTGAGACATATTTCAATGCCTTTCTTTAGCTTAATCTAAAGTCCTCGATTCACTAGGTCGCCTGAATTTTTTCAATTTATTTAGCCTCAGAAATAAAGATGGATGGGATGTGCCATAATCATTTAGATGTCATTTTGCCGTCTTGGAACATCTGAGGAAAGTAATTATTCCATGACAATTGCAGGCCGTCCCGACACAGAGTGTGTAATTTTCGAGGTCCTTTAATAGCTTGACAAGTTCACTGTAAACCTCGTTCCCATCTAATGCTCCAATGCCTCTGTCGATGAGAGTGCTTTTGAAGATCGACATATTGGCACAAAAACCGGCACTTGATAGCATGGAGTATAGGGGTGTAACTTTTTTGCCCGTAACAGGGCAAACTTCAGGTTCATCACACCATGGGTTGCATGCGAATCCTTTTGCGTGGGATAGAACCAGTGTCCCGGAGTTTTTGTCCTCAAGGAGCACAACATCCTTTGGGAATTCTACTGAAGCTCTCTCAAACAACTCAAGGTCTGGCGCAACCGAAAAACCTATTTCAGATAACCACCTCATGAAGAGCATAGCCATGGAATTGCCTGGGATTGCAGGTATGATTATCTCCGGAATTTTGCCCCTCCTCATGATCTCCGCAGCATAAGCAGCCGCGTCCCCCAAAACCAGCCTCGCCCCGATCTCGCA
>JGI24721J26819_10007474_pt1 | contig 10342 bp, 7 predicted proteins | sample YelNatPaOPGAMG01_FD_26819 | JGI IMG/M metagenome (IMG submission 26819)
TCATGCACCCAGTTGAGTTTGCAGGATGGGTTGGCATGATTGTAACAATGCTTAACCTACTTCCAGTAGGCATGCTTGACGGCGGACACATCGCAAGATGCATAGCTGGAAACAAAACCAGGCTTGCACTTTCAGCCCTCTCAATAGCATTACTATTCCTAGAAGGCTTTTGGCTCATGGCCATACTAGTCCTATTTCTGGCTTTAAGAGGACACCCAGGCCCCCTAGACGACGTTTCAAAACTGTCAAAAACCAGAAAAATAACAGCCTTATTCATCATTTTAATTTTTATTCTGTCATTTCCCATCTCATATTAGCCTTTAACCGAAAACTTCCAAACTGTACATATACCAAGTTAACCAGCTTAGCGCTTTCCATACAAAAACATCCCAAAATTCTTGTTTGCTCTTTTAATCGCTGCTAAATGAGGTTGTTCTTGTTTTGTAGTGGTATTAGGTGTAGTTCTGCCTGTTGGCGGTAGGTTTGGCGCCAGTTTTCTCGGCTTTTGTTTACGTATGCGCCTAGTTGTTCTGGGATTTTGTGGCCCCATCCAAAACTCTATGTATAGCGGATCAACTTTATGATCGCTTAGGAAGGTGCGGAAAGCAGCCCTTAACGAGTGGGGGCTGTATGGGTTTCTGTCCTTAAAATTCTCAGCAAACTTTAGAGCGATTTTGCGGAAGTAGGCGTGCACAGCCCTTGAAGACACATTATAGATGCTTGTTTCATAACTAATTTACTGTTCACCAGATGTTCTCTAAGTAACCGAACAGCCCAGCTGCCTAAAAATGTTATGAACGATATACCTGTTTTCTTTCGTGTTAAGCTTAGACAAATTGGTACTATGCCCTTTTCAAACTCCTCCTTGATATCTCCATAGGTTAGGGACAGAAGGTCTGACACGCTTAGTCCGCTTTGAAGGATCAAGGCTGCAATGCTCTTATACAATGGCTTGTCCATATAGGCTATGAAATTGCCTACTTCCTCTATGGTCCAAGGTGTTTCTTGTTTACCGGCTGGGCTGGAGGCAATTGCGCATGGCGTAGGCTTATGGGAACGTCGAAGTATTTGGCAAGGCTTTGAACAGCGCCAACGTAAATTCTAATAGTCTTAGGCGAGTAGCCTCTATTCTGAAGCCAAATGATAAAATTGTTAAGTGTAACACGATCTATACGTGTCCTCTGGCTTCTGGGTAGAAGCCTGTCCTTCTCTACACGGTCCAGAAAATCCTTTATCAACCCTTGAGCTGAGTAAAACTCTTGAAAAGCTTCTAAACCACGACTATAAACATTACATGTTCCAAGCCTCAAAACAGAAAGAAACTCTGAAACCTCAGATTCAGCCTCAACCTGCAAAAGAAGCACCCTAAAAACAAGAACTTTCACTGCACAACAATTCCAGAGACTTGCGCGCGCTCTAAAAGATTTAGAGCGTTTAAATTCACATGAACCAGAAAAAGAGGGGATTTGCGGAGATATCTATAAGTAGCCGAAATCAGGTAAAAGTCCATGAAAGTGGCCGAGGTGAGGTATTTTTCCCCGTTTGGGGAGGTCTCCCAGCAGAAAACCCCATTTTTTCCTTATACAGCCTTTATAACTATCTTCACAAAACGAGCTCGCGATTCCACTTTGGCCCTAAAATAAAAGAAAGCAAACATGATCCCAATAAAATGCCTACAATATAATAATTACAAGAGAGTCCATCATACCCATCACCAGATAATTCTTAATGAGATATTCTAGATTTTAGGGTTTTTCCAGCAGAGAAAAAGTTACTTTCCATGCACCTACCAAAAGTCTTATTTTATGGTGATCAGGTACCTTTTTACTGTGAAAGCAGAGCAGCTCCATGCATGAGAGGGAAATGATTTTATGAAGTTGACTAAAAAGAAAATGGGGCTACTGGTTATAATGGTAGGCGCTTTGGCATGTTTGGTTTTTGCCGAAAGTTCATGGCATATAATCTCTAACATTTTTAAGGGAAGAACAGAGGTTGCTCGAGCTGAACTTCTAAAAATTTACCCAGACCCCAGCACGCCATTCCCTAACGTTACGATTACAGGACAGCCTTTCAGCATAACAATTGACGTTGAAAACCTCAATCCCGTAACCATAAACGGCTGGATAATGGTTAACTTCACAAAGATAGGTATAACCCTAGATGATGTGTCCATATATTCAGATGCGAAATACAAAGGCTATCCGCTCTTTATAGTAAAGAAAGGTGTATATGGAAACACTCTTGTCTTCAGCATATCAGTGAACTACCTCTATGACCCATACTTCAACTTCCAGCCAGGCTTAAACGACAACGTAACATACTTTACTGTCCAATATAATACGGAAGGAACATACGATTGGAGTTTAGCTGTATACCAATAAAAGTTCAAAAGACAACGTCCTTCTGTTCACGTGTACTGGCTATTTTCATACCAGCAAGTAGTCAGGCTAGCATCAAGACTTAAATTACTTTTAATACCCGTGGGAAGGTAAAAATAGGAAGAGGAGGACTATTTTAAAAAATTTAAGTCTTCGCTTCTATTGTCGGTTTCTTTCTTTTTATTAATGCAAAGGCACATACGCCAATTATTAAAATTACTGCAACCACAAATCCCGCCACCATCCAAAGTTTTACTGGATCCCTTACATATCCGGAGCCATTGCAAACCGGACATGTTATTATAATCGTTCCTGTTCCATTACATTTTGGGCATATAATAGAAACTTGAGATGGAGTTACCACGTTATTATGTGAATATGTGGAAAAGCCAGCATAATACCAGCCTGTACTTGGAAAAATTATTTCCCTTGACTCTCCTGATGGGAGATAAACTGTTTGTGTTTCGAAACTTTCGTGACCACCAATATTCACGGATTCTTTTATGGAGAAGTCTCCGCCATAATTATCCGTGTTTTTAATTCTTATGTGTATTTTAAAGTAAACTCCGTCAATAGCGTTAATTTTTTCTTCATAATAATCTAACACTTGATATGTTAATGTGTGGCTTATTGTTTTGGTTCCATGACAAAGGTCACAAGTCACGGTTACCTTTCCAGTTCCATGGCATTCAGGGCATTCTTTATCAAAGAAACCTTCTGCAAGAACAGGGTTCACCAGAGCTGCAAAAATTATGATAACGAGAAGAATACATGCTTTTGTCGATATTTTCTCGCTTGACATTTACCTCAAATTAGGTTTGCAAATTTCTTGGATTTATTCTTTTCATAATTTTATGTTGGAGAAATGATTTCATGAGATTTAGGTTCTCTCCTAATGTAATGGTAAAATTTCTGTAGTGTCTCCTAACAGAAGCTAGTTGAACGTTTTTGGTTGCGTAACTTATTTATGTTTATGTTATTTTTAATTACTTCAGCTTTCAAGTATAGGCGGATGTAGTATGGTTATATGTCCAAATTGTGGAAATGAAAATTTTCTTCCAAAACTATATTCTACAACCAATGCACCTTATGTTGTTTGGCTTCGTGTCTGATCAAACAAAAAAGGTGGGGAACTTTAATTTTGTTGATTGTTGTAAAACCACCCTCAAGTTAGAAGTAAGTTTTTTATTATAAGTTAGACAAATACCGTAGCGAGTGTGATGTTTTGGGACAGGAGGTTCCTTCACCGCCAGTTAAGGGTAAGAGGAAAAGTCTTGCAATAATAGCTATAGTCCTTATAGCAGTTGTCGTTATCGCTTTCGCAGTCTACTGGTTTATGATGAGGCCTTCCGGTATACCGTGGCTTTTTAAGGGGGCATATGCAAAGTATCATGGAGAAACAACAGTTTTGTTTATAACAGTCAAAGTGGATATGCGATTGGAGGTTGTTGATTACAATTCTACCCATGCAAAGCTTCTAATGTATATGAAGATGGACACTCCTTTGGGATCACAGGAATTTCAAAACGTAACATGGTCAGACTTGACTAAAAAATCTTATGAAATTGAGGGTGCCACACTTAAAAGAACCTACGAACAGGAAACATACATAGAAGGCTTCGGAACGAGAAAATGCACCATCTACGAATACAAATCAACATCTGGAAGTCTAATGACTATGTATGTTGATAAGGAGACCGCATGGCCTATAAAGATGACATTCACCACAGAAGCAACGCAGAACATGCCCGGAATGTCACTGGACCTAAAAATAACAGAAAGCAACATCCCTGGACTCAAAAAATAACAACACAGCCAAGTCCCCCTTTCTTTTCCAAAAAAAGTTTAGAGCACAGAAAATTTAATTGTAGTTTTCAGCTTTACATGGCAAATTAAAAAACGCTATGAACACGAGTAGGGCATTTTAAAACGGGTTTGGGTAGCTAATTTGCGCAAAAACATCAACTATTTTCTCCAACTTCAACCACCAAAGTTTTCACCTTAAAACTTAACCGTTAAGGTTCAGCAATACCAGCAGTTGGTATTTTTAAGCGGAAATACTGGTGGTTGGTATTGAAGGCCACATAATCAGACGAGCGCCTTCGCGTTCGCAGCCTAAAGGGCTCAGAACTGGCACTCATCATTTTAGAGGGGTTCATGGAATCTAGGGACCGTTTTGTGACGGGCTATAAAAGCTATAAAACAGAAAAATGCGTGTGCAATTCACATTCTTTATTTATTCAAGCCAAGCAGGTGTAAACAGGTGTTTTCCGCTCTCGCGTAGTCTTTAGTAGAGAAAGAATTATGGAATCATGTAGGTCCAGTTTTTGCAGGTTTTCTTTTATTTTTCCATAGTGCAGTTGCTGTTACGGTAGTCAACATGAATGCTGCCAATATGATTGTTGATGGAATTTCTGGAATTATAGATAACAAGGCTTCAGAACTACTTAAAGACAAAACAGCAAGTATTGTTCCATTCTGCGTCATTATTGGGTTTTCCAGAAAAGCGTCAACCTCAGCTGGAATCCCCGTTAGATCAAACACGCTTAACCTTTGGATTAACCTTCCCTCCGGACTTAGAATGTGAATGATGTCGAAGAAAATTGATGTTGGAACAGCTTCCACTGATCGACGTACATACGTCATGTTTCTGGAAAAGAGGTAAATCGTGCCATCCTCGCTGATCAAAGGAGGATCAGTTTTCGCTGATGTCGTCTGACATTCATATTCCCAGCTCAATTCACCATTTGGATTGATAACATATAAGCAAAGGTTGAAAGAGAGGAGGGGGTGATAAAGCAAATATAATCTGCTCGCTTGGTCGCAGTTGAAAAATTCCACTGAATCTCCCCAGATCGCAAAAGGAAGTTTACATTTCCATTTTAGGGTGCCATTTGAACCAATAGCGTAAATTATACTGAAATCGCCGTATTGCGAATTGGAGAAAATAAGGTATACTGTGTCATCCTTATCTATTACAGGCATAATTTCAGCGGTTTGAATTGAGTAAAAATCCATGTTCCAGTACTCATCAGCCCTAAATTCATACCTTACTTTCCCGTCATAATCTAGTGCCTGAAGATAGACATCATAGTTTTTATAGATACTTGATGGAGGAGAAGTATAATTAAAAACAACTAAATACATAGCGTTCTTTCCTTCAATAACGTGACGCCATTCCCTTTGCCCAGATTTAAATAATTCGCTAATCCATTTGACCTTTCCATCCGGACCTACAGCAGCAATTACGCTGTATTCGCCCGCGCCGCGCTTAAGAGCAACTGCTGTAATGTATGCCACGCCATTTTTAGCTATTATTAACATAGATTTTTTAGCTGTTATTAACATAGAAGAGCCGAGACCTATAATTAAGTCTCCGAACTTGTCAAAGCCATATTTCCATTCATATCCCCATTGTTCAATCTTATGATTGGAAATTTTATAGCGTATTGTACCATCGTTGTTTATAGCAAATATCGCCATCATTGTTGGTAACACAGCTTTATTTGTTGCCGTAAAGTAGATTGTGCCCTGTTCATTTGTTATAGGTGGGCGATCGATTTTACCTTGCACTATTGTTTTCCCAAATATTTCGTCTTCATACTCAAATTCCACTTTAATTTTCCACTTGAGGATACCGTCATTTATTGCGTATAAGTAATTGTCTCCTTTAGGATCCTCTATGCAAAGATAAACAGTGCCATCAGAGCCAACGATGGGAGTGAGATATACCTTATATTCAACTTCATACTTCCACTTTAAAGCTCCATTCGGATTTATGGCGTGCAAAGTATAGTAGGGCTCTGAGATAATAAATATTGTTCCATCTTTACCAACTACTGGAGGGAATAAAATTTTGCCACTTGTGTTATACCACCATTGGATCAATGGGCTTGGGGGATCAGAGCATGGTGATTCTTGGGAAAGGATATTTTCCGCTCTAAAAGACGTTGCAACTGAGGGCGATGCAAATTTATTTGGCTCGGCTTTAGCGAGTAGAATGTTAAATGCTTGAGTTAACAAGCCTATTAAAACCAATAGCATCAAAATTATTTTAGAAATTACATTCTTCACGTTGCTCCCCTTCCAAAATATGGTTGAAACTAACAGATAATTTAAATCTTTTTTGTTTCATTGAAACACAACATCAAACACTATAAATTTGCCAAGAAGCCTAAAGCCCGTAGCATTCACTTTTCACTTTCGTAAACTTTTAAGTTCAACCTTAAATAATGGCTATCAAAATTAAAATGTAAAGGATTAATAGAAGCAGAACTTAGTAACAAACTAACAATAGCCATGCCTCCTCCCCCTATGAACCAAGCCATTCCACTCCTACGCTTCAAGAAAAATGCTGAAAACATTCAAAATAAATAATATGCGCTCGAGCGTTGATATTTCTACAGTTTAATATAACNTTTTGCTTTTCTCTTTTTCCTCAGAAGAATTATGGCTGTTAATGTGTTCAGTACAAATGTTAGTAGAATTGTTGTTGAGGGAAATTCTGGGATTGCCCATGTTCCTTGAATCGTGACTTCGTATGTGCTTGAGTGAGTGTAAGTGAAGTATAGGAAGCTGTGGGTTTCGTTTTGTGTTGCCGTAAAGGTCCAGTCAGTGCCGTTAAGCCTAACCGTCCACGGTTCTCCCTTTAGCAAGTTCTTAGGAATTGTGACGTTGCAGTAGCCTGATGTGCCTGTCTCGCCTGACACTTTAAACGATATTTGTTTTAACGATTGATAGAAATTAAACTCCGCTATAGTAGAGTTACTGCTGGAAACAATTACTGGATAGTTGACGCCTTCCCAAAGGGCATTAAATGTGAATGTAGCCTTTGTGGGGAACATAAACTCTTTATATGTCAGCTTGCTGTCTGAGGCGAAAGTTTTCTCGAAAAAGCCATCGCCGTCAGAATCAACTTGCACAGTAACACCTTCCTCGCCCAGAGAAAGAGTCTTCCAATTTATGGTATACTGATGAATAGCGTTAGTTAGTATAGGAATCTCAGCGGCATCAAAAGAGAAGAAAATGCCGTTGTCGATAAAGTTTGCCATTAAATTATAAATTTCATCGTGTGTGCCTATGACTTGGCAGTTATAAAGGTCTGTGGCATTAAAAATCGTAACAACCATATTTTCCTTACTGAATATAGATTTCGGGATCTCTGTCCTAATCTCTCCGTTAACCAGACCTGTTACTCTGCCTTGAGAATCGTAAACTCTAAGCTCGCTTGGAGAAGCCAGCTTTATCTGTTGAATATGGTGATAATCATCCTCACTTAATGTAAGTAAAAGATCGCGTAAAAGATCAAATGTGTCCCACCCACTTTGGTCAGGTTGAAGATAAATATTAATAGTGTCAAGGTCTTCTGTTATTAAACCATTCCATCCTCCTGTCATGCTTATAACAGCTGCAGGTGTCGACAAGGCAGATGTTCCAAGAAAACTTGGGGATATTCCATTTGCCTCGATGGTCATTTGGACACCGATTGGCAAGTAAACCTCTAAACTATCTTCAGTCATGGTTTCTCCAATCTGTGTTCTGTATGGAGAATAAGTTATATCATAGATTTTTTCCCCGAGCTCTAACATATTTGCGATATATTCGTTAATTATCATCTCTATTCCTTTCGAAATCACCCATTGAATGATTTCTTCGAGGCTTCTTTCCTTGAAATTGAAAACCCATTGAGCAAGTTCGCGTTGCACGTATGTTTCCAAACACCCAACTCGGGAAGAAGGTAGAATTGCAAACAAGTTTATGGAAGGCTTTTCTCCATAAACACTTCCGATGATATTCTGTAATTCTTGTGTTAAATGTATTCTTATTGTTACTTTTTTATACCGTGTTAAAATTGGATTTTCTCTTAGGGGGTCTATACCTAAAACAAAGTTAGCTTTTGTTCCCGCTTCTTCAATTGGGCTTTGCATCTTATAGTATACTGGAAAGAGAGTTTTCAAAGAGTCTTCTATCTCTTTTCTCAGCTTTTTGTATCCGTCACCTTCTTTATAGGAATCAGTAGATATATCTCCCTTTACAATAAAATACGTTTCAGGAGGTGCCACCTCATCGTCAAGACCTCTATAGTAAACAGGTATATCAATAGCCCCTGACAACCTTACCACCAACTTCGCTACAACATGATATTTACCAGGTATAGCCCCTTGAGGAATGCTATAATGGAACTCAAGATCTGTTGTGCTTTTTCCTTCCTCTATCCAAATATCATTTTCCGTTTGGGTTTCGTATGCAATTTTTCCATAAGGATCAAGCACATAGAGGTATACAAAGTAAGGTCCTCGTCTTCCAATTCCTTCTATTTCTACGCTAATTCTTAAAACATCTCCCACCTCATACTCTTGCTTACCACCATCAAAAGTAATGCCAATGACTTTTCCTTTGAACGGTGTTTTGAAAAGAGATTGAAGATATTCGGAAAACTGGACCTCTACAGCAGCCATTTTAGCGAAAATTTTAGCAGAAGAGCTGTTACTTTGGCCTGTTTCATCTTTTACTTCTGCCCAGACCTCTTTTGCTCCAGGAGTGGCGAATGCCCATCGCTTAATCTTTGTAAGAGCATCCCAGTCTTCTGAAGAAACATCCCAATCATACCATCGCGTCCATTCGCCTGTTGGAACGCCATCCTGCACGTCGTCGCTTGAAAACCGAACCGCTTTAATTCCCTTATCATCTGTGGAGTCTCCAACGTAAATGTCGAAAAACTCCCCAACATCAACCTCGTTTATTTCAATGCCGTCTTTTTGAAGCTTGACAACGCATGTTGGAGGCTTATCTTCTGGCGGAGCGAGCAATGTTAGTGGGAAGTAGTGGCTGTTTATTAGGGATGCTGTGTTTATGAAGAACTCGTATTTTGCACCTTTATACGTGATTATTGCTTCTACTTCGTAGTGTCCATTGTTTATTGGCTGAATGACGTTTGGAATTTGTCCTGTAAAGCTGTAGGTGTTTAGGCCTGTCTGCCAGTAGCTGAAACGGCTGATGTCAACACTCTGCTTGGCTAACTCCTTGCTAGGCCCATCAGTCGATACGAGGTAAACTTCAGGAATAGCGGAAGGTAAAGGCCCATTAATGGTGATTTGGCCCTCAACAGTTAAGGCTCCAGCGGAAAGAGTAACTTTACCCGTTAAATGGCCAGTTCCCTCAACATTTCCATAATCATCATCCAAATTATATTGAAAATCGCTGTCAAACAACCAGGTTTGTATGGAAGTAGTTGGTGTCCACGGGTTTACGAGGGGATAGTGGTCTATGTTGTTTTCGTTTATCACGTATGGATGGTCCCATATCCTGTCGCTTCCAGGCTGGTCCTGATTTGGACCACTATATTGATCAACATCTATATAATCGCTCCAATAGTTACCACCGAACGGATAGCCAATATCCCAATGATTTACTGATTTAAAGGATAAAACTTGAATGCAATTGTCAATAAAGTTATTATTATAGATTGAGTTGTCTGCAGAGTTATATAGAGCTATTCCTGCAGAGCTGTTGGCTACGCATTTATTACCAACAATGGCATTTTTAATTATGTGGTTTCTGTAAATGCTGTTGTTTGCAGACAATACAAGCGAAATGCCACTCCATTTATTTTCTACTATATAATTTTCGTAAATATCATTATAATCACAATTATCACCCAGTCCAATACCGCTATACTTGTTGTTTCCGGAAATATTGTTTCCGTAAATTTTATTAAAATTTGAAAATTGGTAGATGTCGATGCCGCTGCCATTATTTTCGGCTATATTGTTTTCGTAAATATTATTATTGTTGCAGCACCAATCAAGCCTTATGCCGCAGCCACCGTTATTTTTTATATTGTTCCGATAAATAATGTTGCAATCGGAGTGCGAGTTAAGCTCGATGCCTTGGTAACCATTGTTTATTATGCTATTTTCGTATATACTGTTGTATGAGGATTCCCAAATCGAAATGCCATGATA
>JGI24721J26819_10007480_pt1 | contig 10339 bp, 7 predicted proteins | sample YelNatPaOPGAMG01_FD_26819 | JGI IMG/M metagenome (IMG submission 26819)
ACATTCCCGTCCATCCAGGCTTGGCCAAGTTCTTGAAGGAACACAATGCCTGGAACGACAAGTGGAAGATAGCTAGTGCCAAGTAAAGGGAAGCTAGGCCTCCTTAGGGCATCTGCCCGGAGAAAGGGAGGAGGGTAGATGCCCCACAAGGACACTTCCCCCTAGGAAGAGGGGTCGCGGGGGCTTTTGGACTCGTCCTTGAGCGAGAGAGATTGGGAAATTTGGTTCCTGTCGTGCGAAGGGGGATTAGGAGTTCCTTTGTAGAGGGAGAAGGGTTTGGGGATCTATCCTCCCTCGATGGTTGAGAAGAGATGATGTTGGCAATGAGGTAGTTGGGGATCTCGGGCCATGAGAGGCGGCAAAGGGGAAAGGGAGCTACTATGGGGATAAAGGAGCGCTTGAACATAGAGAATCTCAGGTTTGTCATTGCATTAGTGATGTTTGGGTGGCTCTGTTGGTATTTCTATACCGGATTTGGAGGGGCGAGCCAGCTTGTAGCATCGCTTGTGCCAATTGCCTTGATGCTCCAGATACTCAGAATGCACCAAGACGGTTACATTTACAAAAAACTACCTCCCCTTCTCAATAAAATCCTTGTTGTGATCTACATGGGGATATGCGTTTTCGCCTTCTATCACTTCACAACACAGTATGATGAGATAGCGATTTGGCGGCAGGGGTCCTACACAAAGACTGACTTCGTGATGGGACTCTTGATCTTTCTCTTGGTGATGGAGCTTTCTCGGGTGGCCCACAATGAGCTTTTCTGGGTCAACCTGGCCCTGGTGCTCTATACAATGTTTGGATATTTGAGTCCCATAGATTTCTTCTGGCATCCCGGGGCTAGTTTTTACAGAATAGTCACTTCCAGCACCGTCGAGCTCTCAACGGGCATCTATGGCCAGTATGCACAGATAGCCCTCACCACCATCGCGGCCTTCTTGCTCCTCGCAGCTGCCGCGAATGGCTTCGGAGCTCAGGGCGCGATGGTCCATTTCATGAGGAGAATAGCGGGCAAGTCCAGGGCCACGATTCCCCAGACCGCGGTGCTGGCCTCCTCTGCCGTGGGAATGGTCAGTGGAAGCGGTGCTGCCAATGCGAGTGTGGTAGGCGCCTTCACCATTCCATTGATGAAAAAGTACGGGATGCCTGGGGAGATAGCGGCTGCAGTCGAGACCTCGGCCTCGATGGGCGGGCTCATAATGCCACCGGTCATGGCCGTTGCGGGATTCGTCATGGCGGAATTCTTGGGGGTCCGATATTGGGAGGTGGCCCTCAGGGGATTTGCCTTGGCCTTCACCTATTACTCCACCTTGGCTCTTTCCCTCTATCTCATCAGCGTGAGGCTCATGCCACCAGAGCCCGTAGAGAAGGCGGAAATACCCTTATACGAGCAGCTGAAAACAGGGGTCTTCTTCTCGGGCATAATAGTCCTCACCATATTCATGGGAGTGCTCCATTTGGGTGAACAGTTGGCCGGTTTGTACACAGGGGTCATCATGTTCTCAATGCTGGCATTTATGTACCTGTTCTTCAAGTACGTCAAGGGGGATGCCGCTGCCCAAAGGGAGGCCTTCTGGCCCAATGTGAAGACCATGATCATGACCCATGCGGAGATGACCTCGTTTCTCACCCTCCTCCTCTGCACCCTTGGGATAATGGTAGGGCTCTTCACGGTCACTGGTTTCATAAACAGAATGGGTGCCATGCTCCTCAAGGTGGGGGAGTGGCATGTGGTCGCCCTCGTCTTGATGGCTTGGATTTTTGGTTGGCTTGTGGGGCTTGGGCTTCCTCCCACCGCAACTTATATAGTCCTGGCCGTGATCATAGTTGACCCCATGAGAAAGCTGGGGATAGATCCATGGGTCGCGCATTTCTTCTGTTTTCTTTTGGCCGTTTGGGGAGAATTGTCCCCTCCAACATCCCTGACCGCTGCAGTATCGGCCCGCATCGCAGAGGCCTCCTTCATGAGGACCATGTACGAGGCCCTGAGGCTTTGTCTTCCCATCACCCTAATGACCTTCGCGATATTTGTGAGGTCCCAGTTGGTGGTGAAGCCCGGTTGGGGACAGGTCCTGGACATGATGCTTGTGGCCGTGGGATGCTGGGGCGTGAGTTTTTCNATGTTCGGGAGGTCTGCCGAGAAGAAAGTTCTGGATCTCGGGTTGCGGCTAGTTGTNGCTGCGGTCTCCTTCGGGGTGCTACTCTATTTGGACCGGACCTCCGCAATAATTGTAGCGGGTGGGCTCCTCTTGGGCCTGTGCTACCTCACATTCACTCACAGGCGCATCTGTAGAGAGCACCTTTTGGTCCGAGGGAAAGCGGCCTGAGGGATCCAGGACATTCTTTGGGGGACGTATTTTTCCCCGCCCCCAACATCTCCAAAAGGCCCTGGACCTCAGGTCCGAGTCTCAGAAAAGGGGCCGTGGTGATCCGGGGATTGGGCGAGTCCGCATTTAGGGGCAGGATTCCCGTCCATCGTGACTGCCGTTGTTAGAGATGAAGTTACAAAGGGGCTCCTATGGATGACATAGGCCTGATCCTTTCCAAGAGCAATCTGGAAGTCGGTTCGGGATATGGCTCCGTTTGACTGGAAATGTCCCGAAGGTGATGAGATGCTCGACCCACGAAATTGATGGGCTTAACAATCGAAGCTGGAGATGCTCCCTCGGCCACATGAGGTGCTATCCTTAATTCAAAAATTCAAAGAGCGACAAGGTAGATCCCCGTCCACCGAGGCTTACCGTGAATTGGCCACGTTGGGATGTGGGGCGAGAAGGATCTCCGTGAGCTTCCTCCATGCATCAAGTTGACGTCCCAGAGGAAGATGGGTTATCCTCACAAAGTCTCGAAGTTGGCCTTCGCCACGATTTTGCGGAGTTGTGAGAAAAAAGAAGGTCGCAATCACAGGGCGAATGGTTCACCCAGTGGAAATCGCTCTCTTGCCCTCATAGTCTGACGAAAGATTTAACCGGGACAAGCCCGAGGAGGATCCTCGGGTCCAAAATACGATAAGGAGGTGAAGCATGAAAAAGGGAACTTTCGTTGGAAGAATGGCGATCCTTATCTTGGGAGTTTGTCTCGGCATCGGTTTTGGTCCCTCAGATATCCGTGCCCAGGAAGAGATAAAAGAGCTCATCATAGGAATAGGGGTGGATGCGGACACGCTGAATCCCCAGGAGCAGACTACCTCCCTCATAATGAACATGGCCGAACTCATCCACGACACCCTCTTCTTCCAGACCCCAGATGCCAAGTTGGAGCCGAGGCTTGCAACCGAGTACAAGGCCTCGGAAGACGGGCTGACTTACACTGTGAAACTGAGGCCAGGGGTGAAGTTCTCGGACGGGACCCCCCTCACAGCGAAGATCATGAAGGAAACCATTGATAGGGCCCTGGATCCGGCAAAGAGGGTCCCCCTCAGATATTACCTCTCCATGATAGANAGTGCCTCTGTCGTGGACGACCTCACCTTTCAGGTGAAGCTGAAATATCCTTTCGCTCCTTTTCCGTACAATCTGGCACAGGTGATGTTGTCCCCAACCTCCCCNCAAGCACTGGAGAAATANGGTGAGGATGTGAGACAGCATCCTGTGGGAGCTGGCCCATATGTGCTCAAGGAATGGGTCAAAGGGGATAGGATNGTGATGGTGAGAAACGAAAATTACTGGGGGAAGAAACCCACGGTTGCCCAGCTCACATGGAAGATAGTCCCGGAGACAGCTACCAGGGAGGCCATGTTGCGTGCAGGCCAGCTCCACATATGCTACAAGCCATCCCCTGCCAATGTGGCTGCCCTAAAGGCGGATCCAGCGATAAAGGTGGAGATGCCTCTGGATACCAGGACCATCTTCATGGGAATGAATTGCCAGAAAGGGCCGACGGCTAACAAGCTTGTGAGGCAGGCCTTCAACTATGCGGTGGATAAGAAAGCGATAGTCAGCAAGATCCTCTTCGACACCGCCGCCGTGCCCATGGAAGGGCCAGTATCCCCAATCATGTGGGGGTACCACAAGATGGAAAAGCAATACGAGTACAACCCAGAGAAGGCAAAGGAACTCTTAAAGAAAGCGAACTTCGACTTCAACAGGACCATCCAGATGCGAACCCCTCAAGGAAGGTACCTCTTCGACAAACAGATCGCGGAATATGTCCAAGCATCCCTTCAGGCCTTGGGAGTGAAGGTGGAGCTGAGGACCTATGACTGGCCCACGTACGTGGCAGGACTTCAGAAACCCCTCGAGGAGACGGAGCTAGAGATTTTCCTTCTCGGTTGGGGTCCCTTTGTAATGGATGCGGATTATGGGCTTTACGGCCAGTTTCATACGAGTGTGAATCCTCCCAAGGGATTGGGCTCTGCTTTTTACTCGAACCCGGAGTTCGACAAGATAATGGATGAGAGCAGAAGGGAGCTGAATCCGGAAAAGAGGAAAGAACTTCTCAAGAAGGCCTCGGAGATAGTGTGGGATGATTGCCCGTGGATATGGCTGCATGTGGAGAAGTTTCTCCTCGCGTACAATAGTAAGATCGAAGGCCTGATAATAACCCCGTATGAGACCTTCTATCCCACTTACGTGACCATGAAAAAGTAAGCCCCGCGGATCCACGGAAGGCAGAGGGCCCTGCCCTCTGCCTATGAAGGACGGGTCTTGGGAAGGGGCCCCATGGATATTCTTCGAGACATCCTGGTGGATTAGCCATCAGGGAAAGGGAGGCTTGAACCATGATCAAGGGCAAAAGGATCTTAATGGGGATCTCGGTTTCCTTGGTTCTTTTCCTGGGTATTTGGGTAGGGTGGAGCTGGGCCCAGATCAAGAACCTCACCATAGGAATAGGAATAGATGCCGACACCCTCAACCCTCAGGAGCAGACGACCACTTTAATTCAGAACATATGTGANCTCATCTTCGACAACCTCTTTTTCGCAACGCCGGAAGGAAAATTGGAGCCCAGACTGGCTACAGAGTACAAGACATCCGCCGATGGTCTCACCTGGACCATAAAGCTCAGGNCTGGGGTCAAATTCTCCGACGGCACACCCCTGGATGCAAAGGCGGTGAAGCTGACCTTCGACAGAGCCCTCGATCCCAAGCTCAAGGTGCCTCTCAGGTTCGCCATAACCATGGTCAAAGAGTGCGTGGTGGTGGACGATCACACAATAGAGCTCAAGCTCCATTATCCCTTTGCGCCCTTGGCCCAGACCCTAGCAATGACCCTTGTATCGCCCATCTCCCCCAAGGCACTGGANAAGTATGGGGAGGAAGTGAGGCAGAATCCAGTGGGTGCAGGTCCCTATATGCTCAAGGAGTGGGTGAAGGGCGACAGGATAGTCCTCGTCCGCAACGAGAATTACTGGGGGCCCAAGCCCACTGTGGAACAGCTCACCTTCAAGGTGGTGCCGGAGGTGGCGACGAGAGAGGCCATGTTGAGGTCGGGTCAGATAGATATCTGCTACAAGCCATCCCCAGCCAATGTGGCAGCCCTGAAGGCCGATCCAAACCTGAAAGTGGAGATGCCCCTCAGCACCAGGACCATATTCATGGCCCTCAGATGCGACAGGCCCCTCATGAAGAACAAGCTCGTGAGGCAGGCATTCAACTACGCCGTTGACAAGAAAGCCATAGTCAAGAAGATCTTGTTCGACACCGCAGAGGTCATGGACGGGACCGTCTCCCCCATTCTCTTCGGCTATGCCAAGATGGAGNCCCAGTACGATTACAACCCAGAGAAGGCGANGGAGCTATTGAGGAAAGCGGGCTGGGACTTCAATCAAGTGGTCAAGATGGGGAGTCCCCAGGGGCGATATCTCTTTGACACCCAGGTTGCGGAGGCAATCCAGGCCCAACTCCAGGCCATAGGGGTGAAGACGGAGCTCAGGGTGATGGACTGGCCCACTTACATGTCCACTGTGTACAAACCTCTCGAGCAGTCGGAATTCGACATGGTGCTTCTGGGCTGGGGCCCCCTCATTATGGATGCGGATATGGCCCTGTACGGGCAATTTACAACCGCNGTCTACCCGCCGAAGGGCCTGGGCTCCGCCTTCTATTCCAACCCCGAATACGATGCAATAATGGAAAAGAGCCGTCTGGAGCAAGACCCGGCCAAGAGAAAGGAGCTCTTGGTCCAAGCCTCCAAGATCATCTGGGATGATTGCCCTTGGCTCTGGCTGCATATAGAGAAGTTCGTGATAGCATACACGAAGAAGATAGAGGGGCTGATCGTAACCCCAACGGAGAAGTTCTACCCCCAGTACGTGACCATGAAATGATTTTGGAGATTGGCCCCTGGGCGGATGGGGCGAATGGATTCCATGACATCGAGCTCAGCTCGGAGATGGGGTAAGGGCTCCATGAAGGGCGAGATTGGGGCCCTCCCCAACATCTCGCAGGATTGGTCCCGAGATCACAGGGGATAAGGAGGCCATGATTGAGTGGAGAAGGCGCTTTGCAAGATCGTGGAGTTTGGGGGTTGGGAGCCGCCCGGGGGTAGGCTCAANAGGTGCGAGTCCAAATGGGGGTGCGAGGCCGGAAGCCCTGAGAATGTCCCCCGTGAAGACCTGAGTATTGAGAGACAGAGAGCCCTCTCATGCTTCAGTACACCATAAGAAGGTTGATCTCAACGATTCCTGTGCTCATAGGCATCTCCCTTCTCCTTTTCGTCATGCTGAGGGCCTTGCCAGGGGATCCAGCCCTTGTCCTGGCCGGTCAAATGGCTAGCCCAGAAGACATAGAGCTCATAAGGGTTCAGTTGGGGCTAAATCAGCCCATCCACATCCAGTATGCGAAGTTCATAAGCAGGCTGGCTGTTTTGGATCTGGGCAGGTCTGCTCGCACCCAGAACCCAGTCCTGGAGGAAATATGGGCCAGACTGCCCAATACGTTTCTCCTTGCCACCACGGCCATAACCCTGGCATGTCTCATCGGCATTCCCGCCGGGATCATAGCAGCAGTGAGGCCCTACACCAAGATAGACTATCTCGTCACCTCGTTTTCCCTGTTTGGGATATCNATGCCTGTCTTCTGGCTTGGACTGATGTTGGTCGTGGTCTTCTCCGTCACCCTTCAGATTCTTCCCGCTGGGGGAATCGGCACATGGAAGCACGTGGTCTTGCCCACAGTGACCCTAGCTTCCTTCGTCGTAGCCTTCATAGCCAGGATGACCCGATCGAGCATGCTGGAGGTGCTCTCCCAAGACTACATCACGACGGCCAGATCCAAAGGGCTCATGGAGAAGGTGGTAATAATAAAGCATGCCCTACGCAATGCCCTCATCCCCATAATAACGGTTGTCGGTCTACAATTCGGCTCCCTTTTGGGGGGAGCTGTCCTCACTGAGACCGTGTTCGCATGGCCGGGCATGGGGAGGCTCATAGTNGACTCCATTCTGGCAAGGGATTATCCCATGATCCAGGGAGCCATCTTGATCTTTGGCCTTCTCTACATCTTGGTGAACCTGATCGTGGACCTCATCTACGCCTGGGTCGATCCGAGAATCCATTACGATTGAGGAAGAAGGGTTCAGATGGGATCGGGAAAAGAGAAAACCGCCAAGCTCCCGGAAGGGGGAAGGTCATCCTCCGAAGGGATTCCATCGGGAACTCAGAGCCAATTCCGAAAGGGCCTGGCTAAGCTCCTGAGGAATAAGATGGCGGTCTTCGGAGGGATCCTCATACTGGGCTATATGGTGACCGCCATTTTCGCCCCGATTCTGTATCCTGGGAATCCCTCAACCCCGAATTTGATGAGATCCCTGGAGAGACCATCGTGGGAACATCNCCTCGGAACTGACGAGCTGGGCCGGTCCATCCTCGGGAGGATCATCTATGGCTCCAGGGTGTCCCTGATGATATCCCTCGGTGTGGTATCCGTGGGGCTCCTCATAGGGGTGCCCTTGGGGCTCATCTCCGGTTATTACGGTGGGAAGGTGGATTTCATTCTTCAGAGGATAACTGACATGCTCCTTGCATTTCCAGGCTTCCTCTTGGCCTTGGCCCTCGTTGCCATCTTGGGGGTCGGCATCAACAATACGGTCATTTCCATTGGAATAAGCATGGTGCCCATTTACATTAGGCTGGTGCGTGGCTGTGTCCTCTCGGTGAGGGAGCAGGTATACGTGGAGGCAGCCATAGCNGTGGGAACCCCAGACCTGAGGATAATTCGAAGGCACATCCTTCCCAACGTGATGGTCCCCATAATCGTCCAGACTAGCCTGGGGATGGGCACAGCCATATTGTTTGCAGCGGGGCTTGGTTTCCTGGGGATAGGCGTACAGCCTCCCACCCCAGAATGGGGNGCCATGCTGGGGTCCGGAAGGGGTTACATATTCAATTCCCCCCACGTCGCCACATTTCCTGGCCTGGCCATATTCCTCGCTGTGCTGGGCTTCAACCTCCTGGGGGATGGTCTAAGGGATGCCCTGGATCCGAGGTCGAAGATATGAGTGGGGACCATCTCCTCTCCATCAGGAACTTGAAGGTGAGATTCAGGGTGTACGAGGGAGTGGCAGCAGCAGTGGATGGGGTGGACTTTTTCGTGGAAAAGGGCGAGACCTTGGGTCTTGTGGGCGAAAGCGGATGTGGGAAGAGTGTCACGGCCATGTCCATTCTCAGACTCCTTCCCTCACCGCCTGCGGAGCTGGAGGGGGAAATAGAGTTTCAGGGAAAGAACCTCCTCGAGTTGCCCCAAGATGAGCTGAGGAAGATAAGGGGTGGAGCTATCTCCATGATCTTTCAAGAACCCATGACCTCCCTCAATCCTCTCCTCACCATAGGAGAGCAGATCGCGGAAGCGATAGTGCTGCATCAGGGATTGAGTCGCCAGGAGGCATGGGATAGGGCTGTGGAGATGCTTGCCAGGGTGCAGATACCATCTCCTGAAGCCAGAGCTAAGGACTATCCCCACAAGCTNAGCGGCGGTATGAGACAGAGGGCCATGATCGCCATGGCCCTCTCCTGCAATCCCAATCTCCTCCTCGCTGACGAGCCAACCACAGCCCTGGATGTCACGATACAGGCCCAAATCATGGACTTGATGGAGAGACTCAGGGAAGAGATCGGCGCATCAATTATCCTGATCACCCACAACCTGGGTCTCATAGCGGAGATGGCTAGAACAGTGGTGGTGATGTACGCGGGGAAGGTGGTGGAGGAGGCTCCGGTGAGGGAATTGTTCTCGGAGCCCCTCCANCCTTACACTCAGGGTCTTTTGGGTTCTGTCCCCGTCATAGGAAGAAAGTTCAAGATGGAGAAGAAGAGACTTCAGGAGATCCCCGGGATAGTGCCCAGCATCTTCGAGATGCCAAGAGGATGCAGATTCCATCCCAGGTGCCACAGGATGATGGACATCTGCCGTTTGGAAGAGCCGCCAATGGTCGAGATGGGGCAGAGGCGGAGGGTGCTTTGCTGGCTATGGGCTTGAGCACATCGGGGAGCGCACTGCTTCAGATAAGAGACCTGAAAAAGTACTTTCCCGTCCGGAGAGGACTCTTTTCCAGGACTACCGGTTGGGTCAAGGCAGTGGATGGGGTGAGCTTCGAGCTGGCCGAGGGGGAGTCCCTCGGGTTCGTTGGGGAGAGCGGCTGCGGGAAGACGACCGTGGGAAGGTGTATCCTGAGGCTCATAGAGCCCACAAGTGGCGAGATCTATTTTCAAGGGACAAACCTTCTGGAGCTGGACAAAGAGGGGATGAGAAAGGTCCGCTCCAAGTTGCAGATCATTTTCCAGGATCCCTACTCCTCCCTCAACCCCAGGATGACTGTGGGAGAGATAATAGCCGAGCCCTTGAGAAACCANGAAAGACTCTCCCGAGGTGAGCTCATGGGNAAGGTCGCCTATCTAATGGAGAGGGTTGGTCTCAGGCCGGAGCAAGCCNGGCGCTATCCCCACGAGTTCAGCGGGGGGCAGAGGCAAAGGATCGGAATTGCCAGGGCCTTGGCTTTGAACCCGAAGGTGATCGTCTGCGATGAGCCGGTTTCTGCCCTGGATGTCTCCATCCAGGCCCAGGTCATAAACCTGCTCGTGGAACTCCAAGAGGAGTTCGGGCTCTCCTACCTATTCATCGCCCACGATCTCAGCGTGGTGGAACACATAAGCGACAGGGTCGCGGTGATGTATCTGGGGAAGATCGTGGAGCTGGCAACGGACAGGGATCTTTACCAGAGTCCCAGCCACCCTTATACTCAGGCACTCCTATCCGCAGTCCCGATACCAGATCCGGAGTATCGGAAGGAGAGGATACTGCTTGCCGGGGATGTGCCGAGCCCGCTGAATCCGCCTCCCGGCTGCAGATTCCACACGCGCTGCCCAGAGGTCATCTCAGTGTGCAGGGAGGAGGAACCC
>JGI24721J26819_10007487_pt1:0-5000 | contig 10331 bp, 6 predicted proteins | sample YelNatPaOPGAMG01_FD_26819 | JGI IMG/M metagenome (IMG submission 26819)
GGGAGGAAGCCATTTTTTAACCCAGCGCGTTGAAGCCATTCTTCGATGCCGATTGTGACTTCTGCTCTTCTCAACGCCCTGCCAGAGCAGCAATTCAGGGATGCGCAGGCGGGCCGATAGCGCTCGCGGCGCGCGCCCGGGTCCGAGCCCTGACCGCCATCCGGGCAGCCCGCGCGAGGCCCCGGCGGTCGAAAACCATCACGAGCTTTCTCATGAAGAGATTCCCCTTCGGCGGGCCGACGAGCCTCTGTGGATAGGGGAAATACACGCCAAGAGCCAACGGCGCGTATGCGTCAATTATCGGCTTGACCGCGCTGTACGAGCCGACCACTCCCACGCTGACGTTGCCGTCGCGCCATGGTCCGAGCCACAGGCCGTTGCGATCGTACACGCCCTGTCCGAGCGACCAGTTGGCCGGCAGGAACCCGAGCGTTTCGGCTCGAAACGGGGTCAGGCTCGCGAGATTGCGCCCGCTGGTGAGGTAGCGCTCGGCCGCGACAAGAAGTTGCTCGAAGCGGGCGCGGTTGAACGCTATCTGCCAGTCGAGCGCGTGGGTATTTTTGTAGGGCGCCAGCTCCGTTGGCGCAATCCGGTAGAGAAGCACCCCGTCAACTTCAACGGGCCGGGTCCCGAGCGTCGACAGCACGGGTCCCCACTCGGTGCGATCGCGCGGATCTGCGACGATGATCGTGCTTACGTCGTGCGCCGCAAGAAACGCCTTGAGCTGTTCTTGCGGGTCGGGAATCGCCCTTCTGAATTGAAACGCGTTGACAATCGGCCAGCGCTGGAAGTCGTCGATCACGGTGGTCCCCGTATGGCCTTCCGCCATCCGGAAGTACATACCGCTTTCGGCCTGCCAGAGCATGCTATTGCCCGACTGGCCGTAAGGCAGGATGACGACGGTTTCGTCCTTTGCCAGGTATTTGCGGTAGAGCCCGCTTGAGAAGAATGCTGGCGTGTGTGCGGGCTTGCTCCAGAAACGCGCGTCCGGATTCGGAATCATGAACACGACGACCGCCGCCGCGCCCGCGATTCGCACCGCTCGGGAACGTGCGTCTTCGGCGGTCCACAACGCCGCGCTCAAGGCCAGCGCGAGAAACGCGAACAGCATGAACCTGCCGGGCAGCGCGCTTCTCAGCAGTGGCAGATGATCGAAAAGCGCCCACGGCATCCCGAACAGCATATGTCCCGCGAAGTGAAGGCGCGGCCCGATCGCGCAGAGCAACGTGATGCCGAGAAAGAGCCCAAGCATCCTGCCGGTGCGCGTATCCCATCGCGAGCGCAGGTACGAGAACGCGATCGCCGCGAGCGGAAGCGCGATGTACGCGTCACACTCCGCAGGCCCGGGAAGGAGGGTAAAGGACGAGGAGACGCGTTCCATCAGCGCGTTTGCACCGAGCAGGTTGGTCGGCGCCGGTACAAGGAAGTTCAGCAGATCGCAGGAGAAGCGCTTGGGCGAGGCTATCGAACCGTGCGGGAAACCGAATGCAAAAAGATAGTACAGGTACGGCGCCGCCGCGGCCATCGCAAGCCCGTAGCTCGCGCCGAGCGGCCTCAGGATGCGGCGAACGCCCTGCCCGCGAGCGTCCGAGCCGGCCGCGTAGTACGCAATCCCAAGGGCGATCGCGCCGAATACGGTCGTAGTCGCGAATATCTCAAGCGACACGCCGAATATCGCGAACAGCAGCACGGCCGCGAGCGGGACGAAATATTTTTCCGCCAGGCGTTCCTCGAGGAACAGCAGCGCAAGCAGCACCGCGAGCGGGATCGGAAAAACGTAAAGCAGGAAAAGCTGCCCGAGCATATGGCCCAGCATGTACGGGGAGAAACCAAAGATGTATCCCGCAAGGCATCGAAGGCCAGTAGCGGCCCGTGACATGGCGCGCAAGAAGGAACGCGCTCCATCCCGCCAGCGCGGGAGCCAGGAGCGAGAGCGCGTTGAACGCCCCCAGCGGGCCGAGCGCGCGCGTAAGTGGCCATGCGCAGAGGCCAATCAGCGGCATCGAGGTCACCCACGCCAGGTTCACTCCAGATGGCGACCAGATGACCCTGCAAAAAAACGGGTCAATGCGATGGCTGAGCGCGTACGGCCACCATTCGAGCGCCCAGATCATCAGCGACGGGTCATGGTTACGCGCGCCGGCGCCGATTCGTGTAAAGAAATGGGGCGGGCAAATTCCCCGGCCGAAGAAAACCAGCGAGAGAAGAAGATACCCTAGAAACGCGTACAGCCCCGCCCGATCGCGCACAGAGGCGCGACTGTTCGCTCCCGACCCCACATCGCGAGGTTCGTCAACCGCCGGGCGCCTGCCGGCGTTATGCCGGGTTTCAGATTTCAGTTGCCTGATGGAATCGTTCCAGACGCCGATTTACTGGGGCGGGTGGAACACTCGTGCGCCCGCCCGCTCGAACCGAGCGCCCGCGCCGCCTCGCGCAGGCAACGCTCGGTCGTCGGCCAATCGATGCAGGGATCGGTGATCGAGACGCCGTACCTGAGTTTCTTCGGGTCGTCAGCGAGCGGCTGCGCTCCCGCCTCGATATTGCTTTCGAGCATCGCGCCCATTATCGCGCCGCTGCCCGCAACGATCTGGTCGACCAGCGCTCCGAAGACGGCGGGCTGCTTGCGGTAATCCTTGGCGGTTTGCGCGTGAGAGCAGTCGACCATCACCCGCGGTTCCAGTGCTGCTGCGGCAAGAAGCCCGACGCACTCCGAGATGCTTGCGGCGTCGTAGTTTGGCTTGCGCCCGCCGCGCAGGACNATATGCGTGTCGGGATTGCCNGTGGTGCGGATGATCGCGGTGACGCCTTCCTGGTTGATGCCGAGGAAACTGTGAGGTCGGCGTGCGGACTGGATCGCGTTGACAGCGACCTGGAGATTGCCCTCGGTGGAGTTCTTGAACCCGACCGGCATCGAGAGCCCGCTTGCCATCTCGCGATGGGTCTGCGACTCGGTCGTGCGCGCCCCGATTGCCGACCATGAGATCAGGTCGGCGATGTACTGCGGCGTGATCGGATCGAGCATCTCGGTTGCCGCAGGAAGGCCAAGGCGGTTGATATCGAGCAGCAGCCTGCGGGCTATGCGCAGGCCCTCGGTGATGTCGCAGCCGTCGTCCATGTGCGGATCGTTGATGAGTCCCTTCCATCCGACCGTCGTGCGCGGCTTTTCGAAGTAAACTCTCATCACGACGTAAAGCTGGTCGGCGAGAGCCTCCCTGAGCCTGACGAGCCGCGTGGCATAATCCATCGCTGCCACCGGGTCATGGATTGAGCACGGCCCCACCACGCAGAGAAGCCTGCGGTCGGCTCCGCTGATGATCCTGCGGATGGTATCGCGCGCTTCGACTACCGTATCGACGATCCTGTCGTCGGCCGGCAGGCGGTCCTTGAGAATCCGCGGAGCTATCAGAGGCTCGGCGGAAATGACATGGATGTCCTGAACTCTCCGCATCGGCTTAGGGTATATTTTGTATCCCAAAGGCTGCCGCGCTCAAATACACGCCGATGGCGCGCAAGCGGGAACTTGCGGCCCGGGTTTGCCCGGCTTAGGCTTCTGACTCGTCAGGGTCGGATCGGGAGCGGGAAAAACATGAAGGGCGGAAGCGGGCTGGCGGGCATGGCTGCCGAGCCGGAACGGGTCGCGCATGGTAGCGGAGCGCCGAGCGCCGGTGGCCGTGGCAGCGCGAGGCTTTGGAAGGCCATCGCCGGGATGGCGGCGGCGCTTGCCCTGGCAAGCGCGATAGTCTCGTTCGACGTATCGCGACAACTCATCCAGCGCGCCCATGCCACGAGCCGCAGGATCGCGGCGTTGCGCAAAGAGCTTGCCCGGCGGGAGCACGAAGCCGAGAGCGCTCGCGCCCGTCTGGCCGAGGTGCGAAAGAAGCTCTCGGAGCGCGGCCTTATCCTGCGCGTGCTGGTCGCGCCCGACCTGGTTTCGCTCAAAATGGTCCCATCGACACGCGCGACGAAGGCCGCGGCGACTCTGAGTATCAGCCGCCAGATGTCGGGCGCGGTGTTGAACGCAACCGGGCTCGAAAAGCTCCCTGCGGGACAGGCCTATCAGGCGTGGTGGGTTTCAAAAGGCGCATCCACAAAGGTAGCCGAGTTTCATCCGCAGGCAGACGGTTCAGCAACCGTGTATCTCGAGCCGCCGCCGCAAAAGGCGCAAGACCTCCAGTGCCTCGTTGCCCGCGGCAGGCTCGGGCAGGACTCGTCCCGGGTCACTGGACAGGTGCTGCTTCAGGTTCGTCTCTCGAAGTAAAGACGCGCTTCCCGCCGCAGCCTGACGCGGCACCCGGCGGTCTTCTATCCGCCGAGCGGGCCAACTATTCTGAATCCTCGGCGCGCAACGCCGCGACTGAAAGCTCAAACGGCACCGACGTCAGCGGCGCGCCTGCCACGGGACGGGGGAAAGTTTTTGCGATGAGCGGGGGAAGTGGTGGACGACGGTAATCCGCTTGCGCGGCCATCCGGAGGTGCTTGTGCCGAGGGCGGGCGGCGGCCCTTGTACGGGCGCAACTTCTGGATCGTGTTCGTGGCAAGCTTTGCGCTGAATTCCGCCGCAAATCTATTCGTTCTATTCCCCTTGTTCATCGTCCAATTGGGCGGCAGCGCAAGTTCGATCGGCGCTATCGTGGGAACCGGATCGCTCGCAGCGCTGCTTGCGCGCCCGGGCGCCGGTTTCGCGATAGACAGGCGCGGACGCAGATGGACCGCATTGCGGTTTCTCGTGCTCGACGCGGCCGCGATCGCGCTTTACCTGCCGATCAGGCGGCTCGGATGGCCGATCTATGCGGTGCGGATGGTCCACGGAGCGATCGACGGGTCGGCGCGGGTTGCGCTGTTCGCGATGGTGTACGGGATCCTGCCCGAAGGGCGCCAGGGGGAGGGGATGTCAATCTTCAGCCTGTGCGGGATGGGGTCCGCCGTGTTCGGCCCGATCCTGGGCGAGTTGCTGATTCGATACACGGGTTTTGAGGGATTCTTTGTCGCTTCGATGGCGC
>JGI24721J26819_10007490_pt1 | contig 10325 bp, 9 predicted proteins | sample YelNatPaOPGAMG01_FD_26819 | JGI IMG/M metagenome (IMG submission 26819)
GTGATTGTCTTGGGCGACCTGATTGACGACGGCGACCGGGTGTTCCAAGGCAAGCATCAAGGGCCCAGGCAGTGGCTGCAGTATCTGGCCGATTTCGGTTTCGACGGCCGTGATGGGCTGCTGGATTTTCCGGTGTTCGAAACCTGGGGCAATCACGACGGCCCGCCGGTGGGCTGCGACAAATTCGGCTTCAACCTCCAAGCCCAACTCAAAGACCGGAACCGGCGGCGACTCCAGCACGGTTGGCTCACCGCCTTGTCGTCCAATGCACTGTTTTGCTCATGGGACTGGGACGACGTGCATCTGGTGCTGCTGGGCATTTACCCGGCTGACCGGCCCAACCCGGATTGGCAGAAATACAGCCCCACCTGGCACGATCCCCAGGGCGCCCTCAGTTTTTTGAAGGAGGATTTGGCTCGGCACGTGGGCGACAGTGGCCGGCCGGTGGTGCTCATGAGCCATTGCGGGTTCGACACCGACTGGTGGCACACTAATGATTGGCAGGCGGCTTACCAGGCGGCAGGCTCCTACCATGTGATCCTTTACCTCTACGGCCACACCGGCACCGGCCTGCGCACTTGGGCACCGGCTGGCGCCACCCGCCCCTGGCAATGCATCAACACTGGCCAAACCGAAAACGGCTTTTGGGTGGTCCAAATCACCAGCGACTCGATTCGGGCCGCTTACCGGGCCAAACGCTGGCGAACCATCAAGGGTGCCGATACCAAACCAAAACGTGTCTGGGACGGACAATGGGAATGGAGATATCCGCTTCGAAAATCGCTGGGCGCCTCTCCGGAGGCAACAAGCCCAGCAGACAACCGTTCCCACGGCAGACCGTAGCGTTGCTGCTCAGTCCGGCCTCGAACCAGGTTTCGATAGGCCCGGCCTCAACGCGGATATGCGCGTCGTTGCGCCGCTCCAGCGGCCTGAACGCGACGCCACAGGTGGCAACCCGTCTTGGGACTGAGCCGCTGGGTTCAAGAGTGAGCCGCGGGCCGAGGCGGTTAGCTCTGGCCAAAGACTGCCGCTAGTGAAAGACCGCTTTACATCAATGGCGGACAGCCAAATCATCGGCGTGGCGATGAACCACCAGTTGCTGGGGCAAATGACCAAGCGTATGGAGTCATGTTCTAGTGGGCGCCTGAGCCGGCGCCAATTCTTGAGTCGCACCATTGTCATGCTGGGCCCGCCGCTGATCGTTCCCGGATCGGTGCTGGGCTTGAACGGGGCCGTGGCGCCGTCTGGCCGGATTGCCTTTGGCGGTATTGGCATGGGCAATCGCGCCCGGTTTATCTTGCCCAACTTTCTTCATCAGCCCGATGTGCAATTTGTGGCCGTGAGCGACGCACGCGCCGACCGACTCAAGTCGGCCAAACAAATGGTGGACGCGCACTACGGCAATGCTGATTGCCGCGCTTACCGGGATTTTCGCGAGCTGCTAGCCCAGCCGGACATCGATGCGGTGTTGATTGCCACCGGCAACCGCTGGCATGCCATGGCCTCGCGGTTTGCAGCCCACGCCGGCAAGGACATCTACTGCGAAAAGCCCATCAGTCTCACCATCCGGGAAGGCCGCGAATTGGTCAATGACTGCCGCCGGTTCGGCGTCATTTACCAAGCCGGCACGCAACGCCGGTCCACCGAATCTTACGCCTTTGCCCGCGAGATGGTGCGCCAGGGCAAGATCGGGCGTGTGCACACGGTCGAATGCCAGGTGTGGACTGGCGGGGTGGTGCCGCACGAAAAGCCGGTGCCGGTGCCCGAGGGATTCGATTACGATCAATGGCTCGGCCCGGTGCCGTGGCGCCCCTTTGTTTGGGGGCGGGTCAATGGCTGGCCGTATTTCTGGGATACCGGCGAAGGGATGCACACCGATATGGGCACCCATTACACCGACCAGATGCAGTGGGTGTTGGGCACCGATGATACCGGACCGATCGAGTTCGAGGCCACCGATCTGGTCTGGCCCGACCCGACCAAATACATGAGCGAGACGGCTATCTCGGGCACATTCCGTTGCCGATACGCCAACGGTGTGCAGGGCATCATCTACCAGCGCGGCGCATTCAAGGACCGATACATCCGCTACATCGGCGACGAAGGCTGGATCCAAGTGGACGACGAGACGGACCAAGTCACCGCCGAGACCAAGTCCATCCTCAAACTCAAAAAACCTGGCGGCGTCAGTTGGGCCAATGCCAGTGCTCACATTCGGGATTTACTGGATTGCATCCGCAGCCGCAGGCCGACCCGCTGTAATCCGGAAGTGGCGCATCGGGCCCAGACCATCGTCCAGGCCATGACCATCAGCGCGCGGCTGGGCCGTAAACTGCGCTGGGACCCGGTGCTGGAAAAATTCGACGACGAAGATGCCAACCGCATGTTGTATCGTGAACCGCGCGCGCCCTGGCGCGTGTAGCCAGAGCCGACTGCGACCATGCCTGCTTTGGACCGAACGAGCCTGAATGTTTGACGTGGAGCTGACCGACCATGATCCCTGCCAAGTTACGATGGACCGTTGCGGTGGCTGCGGTTTGGGGCGGTGCCTTGATGGCCGCCCCGCAGCCAGCCGCACCCGACTGGCCCGCACTGATCGCTCAAGCGGCCCAATACGAATCTGGCCAAAGCCGGCAAGCTTTGGACCAGCTTGAGGCTCTGGCCCGAGCCTCGGTCAGCGACCGCGCCTTGCGCGTGGCGCTCGAGGCGGCCTTAACCAATCTGCTGGCCCCCACTGCCACAGCCGAGGCGCGCCGGTTTGCTTGCCAGCAGTTGGCGGTCATCGGCACTGACAACTGCCTGCCGGCCGTCGCCGGGTTGTTGCAGCAACCGACCAATGTGCCGTTGGCTTGCTACGTCCTGAGCATTCATCCCTCCCGGCAAGCCGGCGAGCTATTGCGCAACGCCCTGCTCACTGTGCCGGGCACAAACCGAATCCCCATCATCGATGCCCTTGGTCACCGGCGCGAAGCTGAAGCAGCCAAAACCATTGCCAACCTGACCGACTACGCCGACCCTGAAGTTACTCGGGCCGCCATCCTTGCCTTGGGCAAGATTGCTTGCCCGCCCGCTCTGGACACTTTGGCCCAACTCCGACGCGAAGGCAAAGCTCAGACCTTGAGGGCGGCCGTGGAGGCGTCCTTGACTGCGGCGGACCTGATCAGCGGCTCGAACCCAAGTGCGGCTCTGGCCATCTATACCGAACTGAATCACCCCGATCAGCCCCCGTACATCCGCCGGGCTGCGTTCGAAGGTTTACTGCGCGTCGAGCCCAAGGCAGCCCAAGCCCGCGTGCTGGCTGCACTGCGCGGCAAAGACGCTGCCATTAAACCTTCAGCTATCGCTGCGGTGCGCACGTTGCCGGGCGCCAATGTCTCCAGGACCTTTGCAGCCGAGCTACCCCGGCTGACGCCGGACGAGCAAGTGCTGTTGATCGGGGCGTTGGCTGCGCGCAACGATGCGGGGGCCCGCCAGGCCATCGAAGGTCAGTTGGCTGCCACCAACCCGGCTGTGCGCCTGGCCGCCATCCAAGCCCTGGGCGCCGTGGGCGACGCCACTACCGTGCCGCTGTTGGTCAAGGCCATCATGCGCAGCCCAACCCAGGCTGAAGTCACAGCCATCGAAAACGCTTTGGTCAATCTGGCCGGAGCCGATGCGGTGGACCGGGCTTTAATCGAACAATTGCCCCAAGCGGCCAAAGGCGCCAAGCCCACCCTCATCTCAGCCTTGGGTAAACGGGGTAACCGGCTTGCCGTGGATGCCTTGTTGACCGAGGCCGGCAGCACGGAGGCCGCCGTAGCTCAAGCTGCCTTTCATGCGCTGGGCCGGCTCGCTACGGCTGAGGATTTGCCCAAACTGATCGATCGGCTTCTGCACCTCAAAGCCCCGGCTGCACGCGATGCAGCCGAAGACGCCGTGGCCAAGGCCCTGGCCAATACACCCGAGCCAGCCCAACGGGCTGAAGTGGTCTGTGCGGCCCTGGCCAAGGCTGGCGACCTGGAGACGCGCCTGGCGTTTATCCGGTTGCTGCCCAGTTGCGGCAGCGCCAAAGCCCTGGGCACACTGGTCGCCTTGGTTTCCGATCCAGACCCGCCAGTGCGCGACACCGCAGTCCGCGCGGTGGCTGAATGGCCTGACGCTAGTGCTTGGGCGGTGTTGGCTGGCCTTTACCAGCAGCCGGCTAATGAGACACATCGCGTGTTGGCCCTGCGTGCGCTAGTGCGCCTGGCTACCGACCTGAACGCGCAGCCCAACTCGGTGCTTATCGAACGGTATCGCGCCTTGCTGGAAGGAGCCCGCAGCGATGACGACCGTAAGTTGATCTTGGGCGCCTTAAGCGGTTGTGCCAGTCCAGAGGCACTCAAACTGGCCTTGCCGCTACTGGAACAGCCAGCCCTCAAATCCGAAGCAGCCATGGCCCTCAAGAAGATCGCTGAGGCCATCAAGGCGCAACATCCCCAAGCCGCTGAGCAGGCATTGCAGAAACTGAAATAGCCGCGCGGCTGAATCTGCTGGCGACCGCGCTCGATCAGAGTCCAATGGCTGGGCTCGATCTCTAGAAGGGCGCTTATTAACGAGGGGTCTTCTAGAATCGGGCGCGTCAGAAACGCGCGCCGGCCGCTTCAGCCCTATTGCTTGAGCATGGGGGCCAACACTTGCTGGCTATCCAGCTTCAGCAACGGCTCTAATGGCAGGCACAACCCGGCAACCGTGCGGCTCTGCAGCAGCCCCTGACCGTCCGGCGCTTGGGGCCGGTAATCGTCCCCCTCCAGGTACAGCCAGTCAAATGGCGCTTCCGCCAGTCGCCATATCCGATACTCGATCACACCCGTGCGCCGGTAAACGCGCAGTTTGTCTCGGAGATCAATCGATGCACTGCTGCCGGCCACCTCGACCACCAGCTCGGGCGGCCCGACCAAATAACCGGCCTCGTTGACCCGCGTGCGCCCGCCGCGGTCCGGCAACAACCGCAGCAGGGCATCGGCTTGAAACGTGTTGTCGGGATCCAGAATCACCGTCGCGTGGGGCAGGAACTCGACTCCCGGTGTGCGCCACGCATACAACATTAACCACCCATGAATGAGCCCGTCAGCCACCACGTGCGCGGCTCGAACTGGTGAGCCCAAAACACCACCCCTTCGACCAGCTCAGCCTTCTTGACCTCGGGCATTTGCTCGTAACGCCTCAAGAACTCCTGTGAGTGGAAGCTGTTGCCGTGCTCTAACGGCGGCAGGCTCGCTCCAACCGGTGGGATCGAGCCGGAAGCGGGTTGAACTTCAGACATGGCACTTGACCGAGCGTTGGGCGCGTTCGAGCCGGCGCAGCCCGGTTCACACTGCGGTGCAGGTGAGCACTTCCTCAGGCGTGGTGATGCCTTGGCGCACTTTGGCCCAGCCGTCTTCGCGCAACAGGCGCATGCCGGCGCGGCGTGCGGCGTTGAGGATCTCCAGCGAAGGGGCCCGCTGCATGACTTGGCTGGCGATCTGCTCGTTCATCACCATCAGCTCGAACAGCCCAGTGCGCCCGCGGAACCCGGTCTGCCGACAATTCGGGCAACCTTCACCCCGCCACAGCAGGCCATCGTCAGGCGGTTGGAAATCGCTCGGCAACTGGGCCGGGTCAGGCCGGTATTGCACCTTGCACCTGGGACAAATCTTGCGCACCAGCCGTTGGGCCATCGAGCCGATCAAGGTGCTGCTGACCAGGTAGGGCTCGACGCCCATGTCGATCAGCCGCATGGGTGCACTGGCCGCATCGTTGGTGTGTAGGGTGGACAAAACCAAGTGGCCGGTCAGAGCCGCTTGAGTGGCTGCCCGAGCCGTCTCCAAATCCCGGATTTCACCAATCATGATCACGTCAGGGTCATGCCGCAGGATTGCCCGCAGGCCGCGTTCGAAGGTCATGCCCACCTGTGTGTTGACCGGGATTTGGTTGACGCCCTGGAGGTGGTATTCGACCGGGTCTTCGATGGTCAGCACCTTCAGCTCCGGGCCCACAATGGCGTTCAGCGCCGCATACAGCGTGGTGGTCTTGCCGCTGCCGGTCGGGCCGGTCACCAAAATGATCCCATGCGGGCGTTGAATGAGGCTGTTGAACTGGGCGAAAGTCTGCTCGTCCATGCCCAGTTCTTGCAACGTGAACAAGACGCTGGCCTTATCCAGCAACCGCAGCACCACCCCTTCGCCAAACAGCATCGGGATGACGCTCACCCGCACATCGATCTGCCGACCGCCGACGTTGAACTTGATGCGGCCGTCCTGAGGCACGCGCCGCTCGGCTATGTTCAGGTTCGCCAGAATCTTGATGCGGCTGATGATGGCGGCTTGGAACCGGTGCATCTGGGGTGGCACGCTGGCTTCATGCAGCACCCCGTCGATACGGTAGCGGATCGACAAGTGATGCTCGTATGGTTCGATGTGGATGTCCGAGGCCCGTTCGCTGATGGCCTCCAGGATGATCTCGTTGACCAGCTTAATGACGCTGGCTTCCTGGGCCATCTCCAGCAGGTCCTCGCTGGTTTCAGGCCCGGTCTGGCTCACGGCCACCGCGTCGGCCCCCACCATCTCGTCCAACGTATCGCCCGCCAGGCCGTAATGGGTCTTGATGACCTTCTCGATGTCTTCCCGCAGGGCCAACACCGGCTGGATGTTCAGCCCGGTCACCAGCCGCAAATCATCGAACACATACAGATCAAATGCATCGCTGGTAGCCACTTTGAGTGTGCCGTTGAACCGGGCGATGGGCACCAGGCGTTTCCGGTAAACAATTTTGGCCGGCAACGCGCGCAGGGCTTCCGGATCAATGGTAATGTTGGACAAGTCCACCAGCGGCAGGTGCAGGTGCTCGGACATGACCTCCAACCACTGGCGCTCAGTCAGGTAGCCAAGCTGGATTAGCGCCCGATCCAGCCGCAGCCCCTCGGCCTTTTGCAGGGCAATGGCCTCGTCGAGCTGCTCGGGCGCCAACAAGCCTTTGTTCAGCAAAATCTGGCTGATGCTCATACCGCGACGGCAACCGCCGACCCTGCCGTGCGCAGCGTGATTCGTGCCAAATTCTGTCCTGGGCCCGAACCACCCGCCCCAACGACAAGGCTGGCTACCTTCGATATCATGATTGCCTTTATAGCCACCATGTAATGCCTCAGTCAACCGGTTTTGACTGACGCCCAATCTCTTGCATTCAAGCCCAAGCCCAACCACAGCATCCGCATCCCCAAAGCAAAATCAGCAACCCTGAGCTGTTCAGGCCATAGTCTGCACTCCAAACGAGCGGCCAAGTCCATACCCCGTGCTCCATGCTCCACGCTCCAAGCGCCCCGGCCCCAGCTCACGCCCCATGCGCCATGCTGGCGCACTCCACACGCGCCGCGTTCGCCCCCTGGCCAACCCTGGCGCGGTAGCGTTTGGAGCGCGGCGCCACTGAGCGGCCCGAAACTAGGCTTGCCAACCCGGCGCGGAATTGTAGTCTAGGGCGCTTTGAAGAAACCGGGGCGGAGGCCGCGAGCGGCTCCGCGGGTGCGGAGCCGCGCAGCGGATCGCCTCCGGCTCAGCAACACCCAGGTTTATGGCAGTTCGCATCCGGTTGAAACGTATCGGTGCCAAGAACAAGCCGGCCTTTAGGATCGTGGTGGCTGACAGTCGCAGCCCCCGCGACGGCAAATGCATTGAAGAGGTCGGCTATTACTTGCCCGAAAAGTCGCAAGATAACTTCTCGCTGAAGCTGGATCGGGTCGACTACTGGCTGCGCCAGGGCGCTCAACCCACCGAGACGGTGGCCAGCTTTATCAAAAAAGCGCGCAAGGCGGCTGCGGCAGCCGCCCCCAGCGCCTGAGCCAAGGTGGGGCGCGATGCAATCGTTTTTGGAGTACGTGGTCAAGGGCTTGGTCGAACATCCTGACGAGGTCACTGTGACGCCGGTGGCCAGGCGGGGCACTACCCTGTATGAGTTGCGGGTCAACCCCGAAGATGTCGGTCGGGTTATTGGTCGGCAGGGCTCGACCATTAATGCGCTCCGGGCACTGGTTACCGCCGCCAGCGCACGCAAAGGGTTGCGCTGCACGGTGGATGTGGTGGCCCATAGCCCAAGCAAGCCTGAATCGTAACGAGTGCAGGCCTTGGCTACCCTAGCCTCGGAGCTAGGCTGGTAGCTGATGAGAATCGACGTGCTAACCCTGTTCCCAGAGATGTTCGCCGGCCCGCTTGACGTGAGCATTATCAAGCGGGCACGGCAGAACGGGTTATTGGACTTGCGCATCCATAACCTGCGGGACTGGGCCCATGACCGGCACAAGACGGTGGATGACCGCCCGTTTGGCGGCGGGCCAGGCATGGTGCTGAAGCCGGAGCCGATCTTTGAAGCGGTCGAAAGCCTGGCCACTGAAGCTACTTGGGTGATCCTCACCAGCCCAGCGGGTCGCCGTTTCACTCAAGCGGTGGCCCGCGAGTTGGCCCAGCGACCCCACCTGCTGATTATTTGTGGCGGCTACGAAGGAGTGGACGAGCGGGTCAACGAAGCCCTGGTGGACGAGCCGCTCAGCATTGGCGATTACGTGCTGACCAACGGCGGGTTGCCCGCCATGGTCATCATCGATGCCGTCACGCGGCTGTTGCCCGGCGCACTGGGCAAGGATGAAAGTGCCTGGGAGGAATCCTTCAGCCAAGGCCTGCTTGAATATCCGCATTATACTCGGCCAGCCGAGTTCCGGGGCATGAAAGTGCCGGAGGTGCTGCTTTCAGGTCACCACGCCGAGATTGCCCGATGGCGCTTGGAACAGGCCCGGCGCCGCACCGCGCGGTATCGGCCGGACCTGTTGGCTGAAGCCAATGCCCAACCACCGCCTGAGAGTGCAGTGATGGATTAGGTGTGCCCGAGGTGCTGACCGCCACCGGGCGGTTGGGGTGCCTGCCGGGCTGCTGAACTCACAACCGCTGAAACTGATTTATGAACCAACAACTGCTTGACAAGATCCACGCTGAGCAGTTCCAGAAGAACCGCGCTGACTTCCGGGTGGGTGACACCGTGCGGGTGCACACCCGGGTCATCGAAGGCGACAAGGAACGCATCCAGGTTTTCTCCGGCGTCGTTATTGGCCGGCGCGGTCGTGGGCTGAACGAGACCTTCACCGTGCGACGCATCAGCTACGGTGAGGGGGTCGAACGCGTTTTCCCTCTGCACTCGCCGCGCATCGAGAAGATCGAGGTCGAACGCCGCGGCACGGCGCGTCGGGCCAAATTGACTTACCTACGGCGGCGTTTGGGCAAAGGCGCTACCCAAGTGCGTGAACGCCAAGAAAAGCCGCAGCAGACCGAGCCCGGCGCAGCCGTAGCCGCCCAGCCCAGTCCGGCTGCCGAGCCCGCGTCGGCTCCAGTGGCTGAAGGCGCCGCTGCGGCAGCTGAATCCAAGTAGCAGCTCGAAGTGGGCCGTCAGCGGCCCGAGCTGGCTGCACTGGCCGGGGCGGGCTGGAGCAGGCGCCGGAATCGGTCCAGCACTTGGGTAACCAGATTGGCAAGGGCAGCCTCGCCGCTGCCTGGCGCTGAGAACTGGTGCACCTGCCATTGGCCGTCTGGAAACTTGAACCCCACGTTCAGGCTCGATGAGGTCGGCGCGGAGTGGCGGGGTCCGACCACAATGGCCCAGTCACTGCGGCTGTGCTGACACGCTGCCTGGGCTAGAGCCTTGAGCTGTTGCTCGGCGGTCGAAGCCCGGGCCCAGTCGGCCTCGGGCACCCGAATGAGCTGACGCAACGTCGCCTCGTCTGGCCCCACATACGCCCCGGCTAACACCGCCGCGGCTGAAGGTGCACGGGCGAGGCTGGCGGCCAGGCTACAGGCGCTGGCTGCCTCCACCACCACCAGCCGTCCGCCTCGGGCCCGGATCAGCCGGCATACAACCTCTTCCAGCGAGGCACCGTCGTCGGCATACACATAGTCGCCGAACACTGCGCGAATTTGGTCAGCCAATTGGCGCAGCCGAGCGTGGTCGGCTGGGCTATCGCTGGGCAGAGTAAAGGTAAAATCCACCCGGCTGCCGTCGAACAACGACGTCTCAATTACGTCCGGTGGTACCAAGCCTTTCTGACGCAGGGTATGATCGATGGCGGATTGACCCAGGCCGACAAACCGCAGGGTAATCGAGGCGCCGAGTTGTCTGACCCCGAACCGACTGCGCAGATACGGCACCAACTGATTGGTAACCATAGGCTGCAACTCGCGCGGTGGACCGGGCAATGCCACCAACACCCACGGGTCAAGCTCGAACACCAACCCCACAGCCGTGCCGTGGGGATTATCGAGGTAGCGCCCTTGCTCAGGCACCAAGGCTTGGCG
>JGI24721J26819_10007497_pt1 | contig 10319 bp, 7 predicted proteins | sample YelNatPaOPGAMG01_FD_26819 | JGI IMG/M metagenome (IMG submission 26819)
TTAAATCAAAAATAATCTTACCGAAAGTGCAGGAATTCTGATTTCCATCGTGGCATGCTTTTCAAATCCCTATACTTCAAGAAATCACGGAAAACTACAAGGATTCTCCCTATAAAATCTTGTTAAATGGTTAAATATTTAACCTTTTAACCAAGTTCTGTAGCGTCCGACTTCAGTCGCACGAAACTCATCTGCTGGTTCTTTTTTAGACTTAAGCCTCAAGGTTATTCACACATATATATCGCTTCTAAAAATTTTTGAAAATATGCTACAAATTTTTTACTACAATCTTAAGACCCAAATCCTCGCAAAACTGCATAAAATCAGGGGGTTTTAAGCATTGCACTTGCCTCTTGACAAAAATCTTATTTTGAATATAATGGACTATGCTTGTAATGGGAATCAGTAGCAGCTACCTACCTACCTACCTACCTACCTTCCTACCTTAACTCTACGCGGATTATCACCAACAATATCTTCAATACCTTCTTTTTCGGGTTTTTCTACTGTAACTGTAAGGGTTTCTTTTATTTCTTCTGAAGGGTGGCTTATGGAACCAGATAAACCAAATAGACCAGAAAAACGAGAAAGACCAGAACATTCGCAGTATCGTCCCGACACTGAATCCGGAACTTGCAGGAAACGCAGTATCGTCTTCGGCTTGTTACCAGATAGACCAGATTCCGGTTCCGGTCCTGACCCCTGTGGGTTGGCCGCATCGGCAAGATGCGTGATTGAATCACCAACCTATAGCGAGAAGGATCCTTCAAAAAAGTCGTGCTACGGACCAGTCGAGAGCACAGGAGTAGAATAAAAGATGAAATTTGGGGTTCCTCGGAACCTTTCAGTGAAGAAAGCAGTGAATGTGCTTATTCCTATTTCGTTGCTTGGCTTATCTAACATTTTAGTGATTTTAGAAATAAGCACGAAGAGCGAGGTAATAGCTTTTGGATATATTGATGCAGAGAATAAAATAAAAATATGCGCTAATATAAGTGGAATAATAGACAGTGTATTTATCCAAGAAGGTCAAGAAGTTAAAATCGGTGACAAATTGCTCACCATTGATTCAAGAAAAATACAAAGAGAGCTATTTTCTCTCTACACTGAGTATCAGAATCTTCAAGACGAATTGATTGAGTTAAATAAAGCCGCAAATCTATTGGCTCAAAATTATATGTTTGAATCATACGGGGGAAATGTAAGTCTTCAACAACTAAAAATTCATCTTGACGAAGCAACTGAAAAGTATAGCATCGCTGAGACTCTCTTCGTTAAGGGAATGATAAGTAGATGTGAACGCGATGATAAAAAAAGAAACTATTTAGCTGCACTTGCAATATACGATACCTATCAACATAGCATTGAAATGCAAAAAAGAAAATACGAGAAGCTAATAACCCAAAAAAAACGTGAGATTGAACTGATTAAAAGCAAAATTGCTGACACTGAGGAAGCAATTGATAAATCTGTTGTCTACGCACCTATTAGTGGCCTATGCCATCTGCCAACTGCATTATTTGCGGGGAAAAAAACTGATGAAGGAGATGTTCTATTTGAACTGTACAATTTAAGTGCCATCTACTTTTCTTGCCGTGTCAGGGAAGAAGATGTTTTCAAAATTAAGCAGGGATCCGAGTGTAAAATTTACTTAAATGCCTGCCCATTTCCTAAATATCCCTTACTTGATGGGGAAGTTAAGGAAATAGGAGAAATTGTAGAGTCAAACGAGGGGGGTAGAACTGTAGAAATAAAAATAAGCATTAAGAACTGCCGGGGCGTTCCCATTACAAAACTTTACCTATCGGGTAGGGTAAAAATTGCTTCCATTCACGAAGATAATCTTATTAAAAAACTACTTAAGGGACTTTCAAAGACTTAATTGGAGGCGCAATAAAATGGGAATAAATAATACAAATAAATTTGAAAGTCAGACGACACTGCCATATGATCCAGCTGAGGTACATATCTTTGAAGTTGAAGAAAAAAAGTTAGCATTTATAGCATCTACGCTCGAAATCTATGAATTAGATAACATGGCTTTTGATCTTTTCACCTTGCCATATTCAATCGTAAAAAATAAGTACGATGCTGATGCAATTGCAGAATTAAGGACAACTTTATTGAAATTGGGTATCCTCGGTACTAGTAAAGAAAACAAAATAGATTATTCATCCCAGACGAAAGATTCTCATCAAAATATAACGCAATTAATGTTAGTCGTCTCCCAGGAATGCAATATGAAGTGTATATATTGCCTTGCCAACAAAGGTGCTTTCTTTGAAAAACACACTCTCATGCCAACTGATGTAGGACAAAAATCTGTAGACTTTTTATTGCAACATTCAGGTGACTCAAGGGTATGCTCTATTATCTTCACTGGCGGTGAACCACTACTAAATTTCCCTACAATAAAGGCCACCGTGCAGTATGCAGAAAAAGTTGCCTATAAACATAAGAAGAAAATCATTTTTCTGCTTTCTACAAACGGCACAATTATGAATAAAGAAATATTACAATTTATAAAAGACCATTTAATATATCTAAACTACAGCTTGGATGGCCCCCCTGATATCCAAAACAGACTTAGACCATTTGCAAATGGTCAAGACTCATATAATACCGTAGTAAAAAATTTGAAAATGCTTGTAGACAATGGCTACTCTAACAATGTACTGATCCGCACAACAATTACGAGGTACAATATGGATATGATAAAAGTTGCGGAGCATTTGTTCTCTCTTGGGATAAGAAAAATAGCATTTGGGAAATCTGCTCCTAATACATTCTGTGATTATCATATTTATGGAATCGCGCATGGTACCTTGGAGGAAGAGGAATATGTAAAAAATTATCTCTCCTTTACAAAATACATGATTAAGAAATTCGTAGATGACCCATCACGTTCTATAACCAATATGGGGAACATTATAGATTTGCATCTGAGGTGGAAAAAACCTTTAGGCTGTGGTATGGGACAATTCCAAGTTGCAATTTCCCCTGGAGGTGAAATCTATCCTTGCGGTGTATTCATTGGGTTGGATGCCTATAAAATAGGGGATTTAGTTTTTGGTTTCTATGACCATAAATTCCAAGAAAAATATGCACAAATTTTATCTGATAGAAGGGTACCCTGTAAAATATGCTGTGCCAGGTTCATATGTGGCGGAGGTTGCCATATAGGTGATTCATTGGAAAATAATAAGCCTATTTCAGAGTCGTCTTGTAATCTCGCAAAAAGGTTAAAGGAGATAGACATCTTCGGCTACGCTTTTTTGAGGGATTTGGTGGGCATTGATTATTTAGATAAAAGGTTGGAGAAATATTTGAAAGAAAGAACCCCCCATCTTCTTTATCAAAACAAAACGAAAAATGAAAGGAGGTGATAATTATGGCTCATATCAGGCTCCTTAATTCATCGCACACAGTTGCTGGGAATAAACCGCCGTCACCGTGCACATGTTGTCCCGAATTAAATTTTGGAGCGACAGTCGAGTGTGATGGCCTTTATGTTTATATACCATAGGTAAGGCTGTAATGGGGGGTTCTTTCTTCAGGGGAGTCTTAAAAAGGAGAACAACTATGAATTTTCATATTAAATTAAAGAGATATCCCAATTTCCTTATTTTTACTACAGTTTTATGGTTAGTTTCATGCCTTCACCTAATTACCAGTGAAGAGAGAGAACTAAGCGAAGTTAAAGAAGCATGCCAGACATTTTATAATACCGGTTATAGTGGTAATTACGCTGAATACCTCAAATTCTACAACTCTAAGTACCAAAGGAAACCGATGGATTCCACTACGTTTATTCGCTGGTGCGGGATCATCAGAAACTTCAAAATGGAAATTACTAAAATAGAAAAGAGGACATATAATTCGATTAAATACTATGCGGCGCTGACAACCGCTTGGACACAGGACAGAAAAGAGAAATTGATGGAAAAATATACCCTCCTGGTAAAAGAAGACCATCAGATTTTTATTGCTTCTCCCCTGAGTTTGTTTACTCAGGGTTGGGAAACAATTAAAACAAAATACTTCGATATCTATACTAATCAAAAGATTAGTGATAGTGCACTCGCCGATATTGATAGTTTTTATGAAGCTGTATCTAAAGAATTAAAAGTATCACCGACTGAACCTGTCGAGTTCTATCTTTGTAAAGATAAAAGGGAATCCGGCCTTCTGCAAAACAAAAAAGAACCGGCTGGGGGCACATGCTTTCCAGGTAAACCGATAACAATAATCTCTCCAGCACTAAGCTATCATGAAATAGTACATTCAATTGCTTATAATATTTCAGACCGCTCTTTAGATTTTTTGGTTGAAGGACTAGCCACTTACTATATGTTTATACGGAAACCATGGAAACTTGATAGTATTGTAGGCCAGATGAAATCATTTAACGAACTATTGCCCCTTGATACCCTCATATGGAAGTTCCGTTCTTTACCCGAAACATTAGCATATTTTCAGGCAGCCTCATTCGTAAAATTTCTGATAGAAAATTACGGCAGGGATGCTTTTATTACTCTTTACAAGCAGGCGGGTAGTTGGGATGAATTTCTTGAGACCCTTCCCAAATTGTATGGAAGAACACTTGATGAATTAGAAAATGAATGGATCAACTGGTTACAATAGTAGAAATTGAATTTAAAATTAGAAATTGACACCTTCTTTGCATTTATAAGAACATTTGTTTATCCCCATTGGAAGATAGGTACTGCCATATTTTTCACCACATTATTGTCTTCTGGTTTAAGAATCGTTAGACCTTTGTTAATTCTATTCTTAATTGATAATATTCTTCCTAATAAAGATTTTCCGATGCTAAAGGGTGTTTTTTTCCTATATTTTCTAAATGTTATACTCGGTTATGTCATACTCTTAATACAAGATTTCTTGATTGAGTCAACCAGACAAAAAATCAAATTCTTCATTCAGCTGAAATTATTTAAGCATATTCAACTACTGCCCCTTTCTTTTTTTATTGATAAAGAGTCAGGTTACTTAAGTACCCGAATATTAAGTGACACAGAAACATTAGACTATATGTTTGTAGACACCTTTGCTAATCTTATTACTAATATTATTACAGTTGCAGGCATCCTCATTACAACATTTGCGATTAATGGTACAATCGCGAGTATAATGATTCTTTTAATCCCCCCACATATTTTACTATCTGTTATGTTCATTGGCAAACTAAAGCAGGTAACAAATGAAACGCAGGAAATGCGAGCAACATTAGGGCAAGAATATCAAGAAACTTTCGGCGCTATATATTTCATAAAGTCCTTCAGCTTAGAGAAAATTTTTGATTTAAAATTAGTTAGGAAATTAAAATTTTTAGTAAGAAGGTCTGTACTAAGAGAATATTTAAGATCATTAAGTTCTAACACTACATCATTATTCACCGCTATAAGCACGTGGGTGATTATATACATTCTTGGAATAGATATTTTACAGGGAAGGTCCTCTATAGGAGTAATTTATGTGATTATTGTATATTTAAATATGTTTTTTTCAAGTGTTCAATCCCTAATATATACAAATACGAGATTTCAGCAATCGGTTGCAATAATAAGACGAATTTACCAAATTTTAGAAGAACCTATTTCAAATGAATATCGAAAAGGGGTAACTATTAATAATATTAATAAAGGAATTGTCTACCGTAATGTAACTTTTTCTTATAACTCAGACAAAAAGGCATTAAATAAGATTAATTTATTTTTCAAAAAAGATAAAATTACGGCGGTGGTTGGCAAAACTGGTAGTGGGAAAACTACATTGATAAATTTACTTTTGGGCTTATTTGAATCTTATGAAGGAAACATTTTCTTTGATAATTTAGAACTCCGACAGATTGATAAAAAAACATTAAGATCCATTATGGCCCTTGTGCCTCAAGCGCCGTTCCTTTTTAGCGCGTCAGTCAGAGATAATATAAGTTTGGGTAACCCCAGGGCAAGTTACGAAATGATAATACAGGCTGCAAAATTATCTAATGCCCATGATTTCATCATCAAACTTCCAAATCAATATGATACTTTTATTGGTGAAAAAGGTATCAGGCTATCAGGAGGAGAGAAACAAAGATTGGCATTAGCAAGAGCAATAATCAGAAATCCTGCTGTCCTGATTATTGATGAGGGAACATCTCAAATAGATTCCAATTCAGAAGATTTAATTCTTGAATCATTGCGATATCTAAAGAAGGGCCGCATAATTATTTTAATAGCACACAGGCTCTCAACTATTTTAGTCGCAGATAGAATAATTGTGTTGGATGCGGGGAAGATTGTTGGGGCGGGAACACATGATTATCTTTTAGTCAAATGTCCACACTACCGCTCTCTCTTTGAATCTCAAATTTCACAAGGTATCTTGGCTGTTGACACCCGATAATTTTTCTGTTATAATAAAATTAAGTGAAAAAAATACTCTATTTAGAGATAATAACATATGAGAGGTTCTTAAGGGGAAATCCCCTTGATGATGTTTCTAAAGAATCTTTCTCGTTATTTAATATAAAGGACGCGGCGATAATCAAAAGGAGGCACTATGAAATTGATTTTGCACAAAGGAAACACCGGGGTCTTCCCGCGGTATATCCCAATCTTAATCTTCCTCTTTTTTCTACACTGTGAGGATGTAAAGATTGAGTGGAAGATTGAATATGAACCTGCCGGTCCGGGCATTTACATAATAAACGATCTTGATGGGTTTGAAAATTTCTTTACCGTTGGTATGTATGAAAAAAAGAACCAAAATCCAGTAGGAATAATTGCAAAATACAACCCGCAGGGAAAGCTTAAATGGTTCAAGTTATTCGAAGACAGAAATTTTAGAATGAGTGAAGGGCAGAGGATATTAGTAACAAAAGAAAATTTTCTCCATAATGAAGAGATGGCCTACCTACTTGTAAGTGGATTTGATACAAGTAATAAACACTATCTTCGGTTGGTAAAATACGATAGTCTCGGTAATACACAATGGGGTAAGTTCGTTCGGGAATCAACTTCCGAGATATCCGGTGCAATCATTAAGGATTATTCCGACAATATCTGGATTGGTAGTTGGAATAGAAACAGCGCTAGTTCAGATACAATATTTATTAATAAATATTCCTCATCAGGAACAAGTATCCTAGCAAAGAAATGCCCTTTGAAGAATTTTCATGTTGACAATTTAAAATTTGCAACGACTAAATCTAATGAGCTTATCGCCGGTGGTGTATGCAAGGTATGTCACGATTTTTTCTTTATTCTGTTTGATAGTCTTGGAGAGCTGAATAGGTTGGTTAAATATGAAAGTCCGTCGGTAGAAAGCAGCTTATCAGATTTGAAAATTGATAATCAAGGGGATATTTATCTCACTGGTATTGGCTGGCAGGAAAAGAGTGGCAATGATTGGATAACTATTGTGTATGATAAATCAGGCCATTTATTGTGGTCCCAAACTTACGATGGTGAAAAACATGGTAATGATGTACCTCGGGCAATGATTATTGATGAATCACTCTCTGTATATATAACCGGCTGCACTGAAACTGATTCTGGGGTTAATAGTATTTTAACAGTGAAATATGACCGCTATGGCGATTTGATCTGGAGCAGAAAATTTTCAGGGGATAATAATATGTCCATTGAACCACATTTTTTTGAAGCGGATTTCTTTTGCTTGAAAAAAGAAGATTTACTAGACTTTCTTTACATCATTGGATTGATGAACAATAAGATTTATCTATTGAAATATGACCGCTATGGCAATCTTATCCAGCGCGGTCGATATAATTTAAGAGCATTAGAAAACACATTGCAGGCACAGATAGGTCCTTTGATAGCGTTTCAAAGCAAGGATGCAAATAGAAGCAGGACATATTTGCTAAAATTTGGACGTTTCCAATTATTGGGAATCAGTCGCTGGGATTAAGAGCGAAAAAAGAGAAACCGAAAGATCCTTTTAGAAAAACCCGCTGCCGTATTCTTGCCCATCGGTTATCTACAGTCCAGAATGCCAATAGAATTCTGGCTCTGTGCGGTGGCAGGATTGCAATATAAGCAAAAAATCTTGGAGGCAAGTTTATATTTATTTTATTTAGTTAAAAATAAATACCCTCGGCTTCTGGATTTAATTGTTAAACGATATCTACATAATGGAGAAAGGGTATGCAAGCATCTTTTAGTCCAGTATGGACTGAAAGGAGGTGATTGCGATGATCGAAATTATTTTGGTAAATGATGTAGTATATGACGTGGATAAACCACAACCGCCATGCTGTTTTGGCTTTGTTACCGCTATTTGCGATGCGACGAATCCTCCGAATCCTTGATTCATGATGAGGTAATACCCAAAATGCATACCCTTTCTCTTAAGTTCTTGATTTTTGATGAAAAGGAGTATAATAAAATATGTTGATAATATTTATTTTTTCAATAGGAACAATTGTCTATGGGGGCGGATTTTACCCCCAGGCATATTATTATAAAATGCTGGGTAATGCAATAGCGGAAGAGGAATTTAATTTAATTCCTGATACTCAATTCTCAGAGCAAATTAAAACAGAAAAATTGATTTTTTGGGGGTCACCTCAATCTCGGTTCTTCCAATACTATAGGAGTTATATCCCAGTAAAATTTAGTGGAGATACGATATTCATTTCTGATACGATTATCATCGCAGATGACTTCATTTTTCATTGCAAATTTACTGATAGCCTCAATAGGGATGTTGAGCTTATTCTCGCTTATAATGAGGAAGCAATTACTGGTGCTGGCGACCTTTACGGCTATGATTTTACACTTGCGAGGAAACGAGATGGTATGATGTATCAAAAAGATTTACTTGCCTTTGGCCAATGGGGTGATAAAAGGGCAAAGCCCCTAGGGATTTCAGAAATAACGTGGCAAAAACATTCTCTATTCCCTTTGCATAAATTAAAAAATAGATATTTTACTCTATACTACGACGATGGTCTAATATCATCTCCAGAGGCTATTAAATTTATTAACCTTTTAGAGATTATGCGCGATGGCTATTGCAAACAATATGGAATATTCCTGCCTGAAACAATTTTTGTTTATTTATATCGAGACAGTATAACTGTTAAAGAATTCAATTGCTATTCAAACTCTTTCAATACTATCTGGCTAAAATTTAGTGATCGACAATCTTTCTTAATGCCACAAAAAGGTAGTCCAATTTACACCATCGCCCACGAACTAGCGCGTATTTCCTTCCAGCCTCTTTCTGATGAGTACCCTCCCGCAATAGGTGCTGATGACTGGTCACACTACGCCCCTCTTGTTGGGATTGTTCCTTATGTTTATAAATGCTTGAGTGATACTGCTTGGTTTTCTAAATATTCATATCAGGACTATGGGATTAGTTTATTTGAGAAGATCTATCAGGGTGCGGAGAATACATATGCTTGGTTGCTTTATGAAATTGATAAAAAATATGGCAAGGAAATGATTGGTAAGGCAATAAAAATGGTTATCAAAAATAAATATTGGCGCCATCCTAAAATGAAGGATTTTATGGTTGTATTGGGTAAGTTAACAAAGGATAAAAAAATAATAAACCAGATAAAAAATGCCTACCCCACTCCATTTGAGCATTCCCTTTCAAGGTGGAAAAGATGGAAGGGATTTGGGTTCAAACCTTATCTGGAAGAAATGTTTATTTTTGAAAATAGATATGTAATAGATAGTATAATACCAAATTCTTATGCTGATAGTGTTGGGATTGAACAAGGTGATGAATTGGTTATGATCAATGGGTTTGATTTAGGAAGCAAAAAGGCTGACGCCTATAAAAGTTTACTACACAAAAATCCAGGCGATAAGATAACTTTTATCATAAGAAAGAAAAAAAGTAATGAATTAAAACAGGTTATAGTTTTAATCAAATGAGTTTCTGAAGGAATTAAAAAATAAATTGGGGGGCATCGTGAGTAAAATAAATAGACAATTTATAGAGTTTATTTTTAATTGCAACCTTATTATTACAAGGTCAAAACAATTTTGCCTGTTTATTTATGCAAAATAATAAATTGAACCCTTGCAAACAATTCTAAGATTTCTGAAATTCCTTAAACCCTATTGGCGGAAGGGCTTGTTTGCTTTTTTGTTTATGCTTTTGTCCGTAGGCTTGCAACTACCGATGCCTTTTTTGACCAGATTTTTGATTGATAAGGTTATTATTCTCAAAAATTTTCAATTGCTCAATATTATTGGGCTGGTGATTATTGGCGTATTGGTGATATATGGAGTGTCATCCTTTTTAGAAAGATTTTTATTGACCACCTT
>JGI24721J26819_10007498_pt1 | contig 10319 bp, 8 predicted proteins | sample YelNatPaOPGAMG01_FD_26819 | JGI IMG/M metagenome (IMG submission 26819)
CTCAAATCCCCCTGGTGTTGATACAGATTATCCTGCTATTATAAGGAGAAGATTTGGAAAGGGAGAAGTTGTATGGGTTGCAGGTCCTTTAGAAATGGTAGAGTATGAAACACACAGACAGTTATTTATCAGGCTTATTAAATCTCTGGTAAAAGAAGGATTTTTATTTGAAGTAGATGGTCCCAAGTCAGTAGAAGTTACTATGTTTTATCAAGAAGAGAATAGAAGATATATTGTTAACCTTCTAAACTTTCAGCAAGAGTTACCAAATATCCCTGTATCTGATATAAAACTTAGAGTTAAAACTGAGGATAAGACCTTCTCTAGAGTGGTAATTTTGCCAGAAGAANTACCTTTAAATTTTGAGAGTAGAGAAGGATATCTAGAGATTGAAATCCCAAGACTGGATACATTTTTGATGCTCGGTATTTATTATTAGAAAGTTAACTATGCTATAATTAAAACAGAGCAGGAAATATAAAAGGTTAGTAGATAGTGCCAATAGAATATATTGAAGAGGCATTGAGAAGAGTTACTTATGAGATTTATAGACGANATAGAAATTATCAAATATTTGGGAGGTTCTGATGACATATGTAATGCAGAATTGCATATTTGAATTTTCTTTTGAGTCAGAGAAAAATTATTCTGATCCTTTTAACGATGTAGAGGTCTCTGCCATTTTTACAGATCCAGATGGGGAAGAAAAAGTTATTCCAGCCTTTTGGGATGAAAGAAATATATGGAGGGTCCGTTATTCAAGTCCCAAGATAGGAAGGCATATTTTTCGTACAATCTCGTCTGATCCATCTAATTCCAGTCTGAATNACCAGAAAGGAGAATTAGAGGTTATTCCTTATGAGGGAGATAATCCACTTTTTAAGCATGGCCCTATTAGGGTAAGTGAAAATAAGAGATACTTAGAACATATAGACGGGAATCCTTTTTTCTGGTTAGGAGATACTTGGTGGATGGGTCTATGCAAGAGACTCTCCTGGCCAGGTGATTTCCAAATTCTAACACAAGATAGAGTAGAGAAGGGATTTTCTGTCATCCAGATCGTTGCTGGACTCTATCCCGATATGCCTCCTTTTGACCCGAGAGGTGCAAATGAGGCTGGGTTCCCTTGGGATAGAGATTATTCTACGATAAATCCAAACTATTTTGATATGGCAGATTTAAGAATCAGCTGGCTTGTCAGGTCAGGGCTTGTGCCTTGTATTGTGGGATGCTGGGGATACTATCTCCCCTGGATGGGTATAGAGAAGATGAAAATGCATTGGAGATATCTAGTTGCAAGGTATTCCGCATTTCCAGTTGTATGGTGTTTAGCAGGAGAGTATGATATGCCTTATTATCTTTCAAAAGAAAAAGAGAAAGATAATAAGACCCAGAAAGATGGATGGATAGAATTGGGAAGATATCTAAGAAAGATAGACCCATACCATCATCCTATTACTATTCATCCAGGAACGTATGCCAGAGAAAATACTGATATCTTGGAAGTTTTAGATTTTGATATGCTTCAGACAGGACATAGTGATAATAGCCTGAGAAATACTGTCTTTCGAGTCCAGCAGTCATACTATGGAGAACCCAGAAAGCCAGTAGTTAATGGTGAAGTATGTTATGAGGGGATTGGAGGTCAATGTAAAGAACAGATACAAAGACTTATGTTCTGGGCAACTATCTTGAACGGTGCCTGTGGTTATACATACGGAGCAAATGGAATCTGGCAGGTGAATAGAAAAGGGGAACCTTTTGGACCTTCTCCTCATGGGATGAGCTGGGGAGATACACCCTGGGAGGTCGCATATAAGCTCCCCGGATCAAAGCAGTTAGGAATTGCTAAGAGATTATTGGAGAAATATCAATGGTGGAAGTTTGAACCACATCCAGAATGGATAGAAGTTAAAGTTTCTGAGGAAGATAGAAAGAACTATTATCATCCTTATCCAGCAGGTATTCCAAAAGTAGTACGTATCATATACCTGCCGTTATTTTATCAGCATTTCAAAGTAAAGGAGATAGAAGAAGGAGCATCTTATTGGGCATTTCTCTTTAATCCAGTAGATGGAAAAGAATTTGATATCGGTCTAGTTGTTCCTGATGAGAATAGAGAATGGCAGCTACCTGAGTTAGTAGAAGGATCAGGTTTAAGAGTTCCTATCTATCAAGATTGGATTTTAGTCTTGGAGGTGAGGTAAAATTATGAGGACCTGTATAAATGAGGCTACCACAATGCCTTATTCTCTAGAAGAGGATGTTATATCAGCTAGTAAGGCGGGTTTTGAAGGAATAGAGCTATGGGTTGATAAAGTAAAAAAGTATCTTGGGTCTCACTCTGTGAATGAGTTAAAAACTCTATTAGAAGAGAATAGAATAAAGCCAGCCTCTATATGNCCATTNTNNCTTAACTCATTTGGAGATGTTGATGCTTCAATTAAGAGTATAGAATGGGGGGCTAGAATTGCTGGAGAGATAGACTGTGATATGCTTCTTGTATGTCCAGATGTGCCTCCTAAAGAGCTTTCACATAGTGAGGCGGTTAGAAAGGCTGGTGATAGTGCAAGAAGATGTGCTGAGATTGCAAAGTCCTATGGGGTAAAGCTTGCTATAGAACCATTAGGGATGCATCCGTTTGTCCCTGGACCAAAGGAAGCGTTAGAGATAATTGAAACTGCAGATCACAATTCTTTAGGGCTTATAATAGATACTTTCCATTATTATAAATCAGGAATTACCCTTGAAGATATAGGAGCTATCCCTATAGAAAAACTACTTCTTGTCCATATCAATGACTGTGAAGACCTTCCTAGAGAAAAATTGACAGATAAAAATAGATTATACCTTGGCTTAGGAGTAATCCCCCTTAGAGAGATTCTAAAGATACTGAAAGATAAAGGTTATACTGGTTTTCTCTCTGTAGAGATCTTTAGAGATGAGTATTGGGAAAAGCCCATAGATGATATAACGAGGGAGTCCTTTGAATCTCTCCAGAATCTCTTGAGGTCTTTATAGTTCTAGGAGTGATAGTATATGGATAAAATAAAACTTGTTTTTGTTGGTGTTGGTAATATGGGGCAGTGCGCCCATCTTAAAAATTATGCTATTATACCTCAGTGTGAGGTTGTTGCTATTGCAGAGTTGAGGGAAAAATTAGGCAAAGAGGTTGCCAGGCGNTATGGGATACCAAAAGTTTACAAGGATTATAAAGATATGTTTAACTCTGAAGACTTTGATGGAATTGTAGCGGTTCAACCCTTTACAAGGCACGGAATTCTTATCCCAGAATTATTGAGAGCTAAGGTTCCCATATTTATAGAGAAACCTCTGGCAAGTTCAGTTGAGGTGGGAGAGAAGATTGCGGAAGCTGTAAAGAAGAGTGGAACCTGGATTATGGTTGGTTATCATAAAAGGAGTGACCCAGCCACAGTCTATGCAAAATCCAAGATAGAAGAGTTTAAAAGGTCTGGAGAGATTGGGAAGATGAAGTATATCCGTATCACTATGCCACCGGGAGACTGGATTGCAGGTGGTTTTAATGACCTTATCAAAACAGACGAACCTCTGCCTTCTCTTGAATATGATCCTCCGGCAAAGGATATGGACGAAAAAACATATAAAAAGTATGTTGATTTTATTAACTATTATATTCATCAGGTGAATCTGATGAGATATCTTCTAAGAGAACCTTATAGAGTAAAATATGCTGACCCTTCAGGTGTGTTAATGGCAGTAGAATCAGAAAGTGGAATTCCAGGAATAATTGAGATGTCTCCATACACAACTACTATAGACTGGCAGGAATCAGTGTTAATAACCTTTGAACATGGATATATAAAGCTCAGCCTACCAGCTCCATTAGCGTATAATAGGGCAGGGAAGGTAGAAATCTTTAAAGACCCAGGCGATGGAAAAACCCCTGAGACCATCATTCCACAACTACCCTGGGTGCATGCGATGTACAATCAGGCTATAAACTTTGTAAGAGCAATAAGAGGAGAGACAAGACCACTGTGCGATGCAGAAGAGGCACTAGAAGATTTAAAAATTGCTAAAGATTATATAATATTATTAGAAAAGAGGTGAGTTTACTATGAAGGTAGCAGTTCTAGAAAAGGTAAAGAAGATCTCTATAGAAGAAAGAGAAATCCCGAAACCTAAAGAAGATGAGGTTTTAGTAAGGGTTAAATCAGTAGGTGTTTGTGGTTCTGATATACATTACTATAATGAGGGAAGGATAGGTTCTTTTATAGTAGAAAAGCCCTTGATCTTAGGTCATGAATGTTCGGGAGAGGTGGTTGAAGTTGGGTCTAAGGTGAAATCTTTAAAGGTTGGAGATAGAGTGGCATTAGAGCCTGGTATCCCTTGCAGAAAGTGTAATTACTGCAAGACGGGAAGATATAATTTGTGTCCTGATGTAGTCTTTATGGCTACTCCTCCTGTTGATGGTGCTTTTGCCGAATATGTTGCGCATCCAGAAGACTTTGCATTCAAACTTCCAGAGAATATATCCTATGATGAAGGAGCTCTTATGGAGCCTCTATCTGTAGGCATTTATGCATCTAGTAGGGCTGGAGTAAGACCTGGGGATAGTGTACTAATCTTTGGTGCTGGTCCAGTTGGTTTAGTAACACTTCAATCTGCAAAGGCTTATGGTGCAGAGAATGTTATTGTCGTTGATATAAATGATTTTAGANTGTCAAATGCAAAAAAACTTGGGGCTGATTATACTATAAATAGCAAAGTTGAAAACCTGGAAAGGATAAAAGAGATCTTTCCTGATGGCTTGGATATAATCTTTGAGGCTTCTGGAAATTCCTCTGTAATAAGAGATACTACAAGATTTGCCAAAAGGGGAGGCAAGATAGTTTTTATAGGATTAGCATCTGAAGATTATATAGGGCTCAATATAAATGAAGTAACCTCAAAAGAATTAGACCTTCTTGGTATATTCAGATATGCCAATGTCTACAAGAAGGCTATAGACCTGGTTGCCAAGGGAAAGATAGATCTAAAGACTCTTGTTACCCATCACTTTCCTCTGGATAAAACCCAGGAGGCTTTGGAATTTGCAGATAAAAATAAGGATGAGTGTATAAAAGTGATAGTAAATCCATAAGGAGGCGGTATGAAGCACACGAGCTTTGATATATCTGGTAAGATTGCCCTTGTTACAGGTGCAAGTAAAGGGATAGGTAGAAGCATCGCATTGACATTGGCAGATGGAGGAGCTGACATAATAGCTACTGCTAGAAATGAAGAGGAACTTAAAGAATTGGTTTCTGAGATTAAGAGTATGGGAAGGAATGCAGTATATATAGTAGCTGACCTTAGTAGTACTAAAGAGGCTATCGGTATGGCTAATAGAGCATTAGAAATCTTTGGCAGGGTTGATATTCTCGTTAACAATGCTGGAGTAAGTTTCCCTCAGCCAGCCCTAGAGGTAACCGAAGAGGCTTGGGATACTACTATGAATGTGAATTTAAAGTCTCTCTTTTTTATAACTCAGGTTATAGGGAAGAAGATGATAGAACAAAAGAAGGGTAAGATTATCAACATATCTTCTCAGGCAGGCATAGTTGGACTAGAGGATCATGCTGCATACTGTGCCTCTAAGGGAGGACTGATTTTACTTACAAAGGTTCTCGCTATTGAGTGGGGAAGATATGGAATAAATGTAAATGCTATAGCACCAACTGTTATTCTGACCCCTATGGGAGAAAGGGCTTGGGCTGACCCAGAAAAGAGAGCCAGGATGTTGGCTCAGATCCCTATAGGAAGATTAGGGTATCCAGAAGATGTATCTGGAGTTGTCCTTTTCCTTGCATCTAGCGTGTCAGATCTTATAACAGGGGCAGTAATTCCAGTAGATGGTGGATACACAGCAAGATAAAACATATGAGGTGAGGAAATGAAGATCTTCAGTTATGGTTCTAAGGCAAGAGGAGATTCCAATAAAGAATCCGATATTGATCTGCTCATTCTAATCGACTCAGAAATATCAAGAAGGATTAGAGAGGAAGAGTTTATTAATAAGATAAAAGAATTAACTCTAAAGTTCATTGAAGAATCAGATATATACAGCTAAAGGAGGCTTCTATGAAACGAGTTCTATTTGTGCGGGGTGGATGGGAAGGGCATGAACCTAAGCAGTGTGTAGATATCTTTGCTCCAATCTTGGAGAAAGAAGGATTTGAAGTAGAGATATCTGATACATTAGATGTATATCTGGATAAAGGCAAGATGAACTCTCTTGATTTAATCGTTCAAGTATGGACTATGGGAACAATTACAAAAGAACAGGAGGAAGGACTTTTAAATGCAGTAAAAAGTGGAGTAGGGATTGCTGGTTGGCATGGCGGTTTGGCAGATTCTTTTAGAATGAATACAGAGTANCAATTTATGGTAGGAGGACAGTGGGTTGCTCATCCTGGAGGAATAATAGAGTATAAGATAAATATTGTTAATCATAGTGATCCTATAACTCAAGGATTAGAAGATTTTAAGCTTATATCTGAGCAGTACTATATGCATATAGATCCTTCTAATGAAGTATTAGCTACCACTACCTTTAAGGGGACTGAAGAGGTCCCATGGATTAAGGGTTGTGTAATACCTGCTGTTTGGAAGAGGTTCTACGGTAAGGGTAGAGTGTTTTATGCCTCTTTCGGTCATTCTGCCAAGGATTTTGAGGTGTTTGAAGCTAGAGAGATTATAAGAAGGGGTATGCTCTGGGCAGCCAGAGTTCTATAATCAGTCAGGTTTTGCTTGACTTATATAAAATCTTCTGATATCATCTCTAAACAATTAAAGATTGTAAAGGCTGTGAAGAGGAGTATTAGCTTTTAAAGTGAACTCGCCTTGGAGCTGGATAGATGAAGTTAGAGTAATCTGTCCCGGGAATTCCCGTTATAGAATAAAGAGTGGGCTTGAAAAAGCCAATTAGGGTGGTACCGCGGAAAGCTTTCCGTCCCTAGCAGTTAGTTTGCTATGGAAGGAAAGCTTTTTTGATAATTTAAAGAAAGGAGTTGATGATATGCGCAGTGATGCTGTTAAAAAAGGCTTAGAACGTGCACCTCACAGATCTTTATTGAAGGCTGTAGGGGTAGATGATGAGGAGCTTGGAAAACCGTTTATAGGGATAATTAGTAGTTACTCTGAGATAATCCCAGGGCATATACACCTTGATAAGATAGTAGAGGGGGTAAAGGCAGGGATAAGAGAGGCAGGAGGAGTTCCATTTGAATGTGAAACTATGGCTATCTGCGATGGGATAGCTATGAATCACAGTGGTATGTGTTTTTCTCTTCCATCCCGAGAGCTTATTGCAGATTCTGTTGAGTCTCTAGTTGAAGCTCACAAGTTTGATGGATTAGTAATCCTTCCTAACTGTGATAAGATCGTACCTGGAATGATTATGGGGGCAGCTAGGGTTAATATCCCGACTATTTTAATAAGTGGTGGACCGATGCTTCCTGGAGAGTTCGAAGGGAAAAGAGTTGATCTAAGCAGTATCTTTGAAGCGGTAGGGAGTGTAGCGGCAGGGAAAAGAGATATGAATTACCTAAATGCCTTAGAGGATGTTGCCTGTCCAGGTTGTGGGTCCTGCGCAGGTATGTTTACGGCAAACTCTATGAATTGTCTTTCTGAGGCTATAGGGATAGCACTCCCAGGAAATGGAACCATTCCGGCAGTATATGCAGAAAGGATGAGACTAGCTAAAGAAGCAGGGAGGGCTATATTAGAGTTAGTAAAACAGAATATAACTCCTGATAAGGTCCTCACAAAAGAGGCGTTCCTTAATGGTATAGCCTTAGATATGGCGATGGGATGCTCAACCAATACTGTGCTTCACCTTACTGCTATTGCCAATGAACTTGGAATTNGTTTGGATTTTGATGAGATAAACGCTATTGCAGATAGGACACCATATCTATGCCATCTTAGTCCGGTAGGTCCATATTATGTGGTTGACCTTTATAGAGCTGGAGGGGTAATGGCAGTGCTGAATGAACTCTCTAAAAAGGACCTAATTTATAAAGATACATTTACTGTATCTAGAAAAAAATTAGGGGAGGTTATCTCNAGATTTGAGGTAAAAGATAGGAATGTTATAAGACCAGTGAGTGACCCTATAAGGAATGCCGGAGGGCTTGCCATACTAAGGGGTAATCTTGCACCTGATGGGGCAGTAGTAAAGAAATCAGGGGTTTCAGAAAAACTCTACCATTTTGTTGGCAAAGCAAAGGTATTTGATGGAGAAGAAGAAGCAACAAGGGCAATATTTCAGAGGGAGATAGAAAAGGGAGATGTAGTAGTAATAAGATATGAAGGACCTAAAGGTGGACCAGGGATGAAAGAGATGCTTACTCCTACATCTGCCCTTGTAGGGATGGGATTAGACCTAGATGTTGCCCTTCTTACAGATGGAAGATTTTCAGGTGCAACCAGAGGACTTGCTATTGGGCATATCTCCCCAGAAGCTTGGGAAGGTGGTCCAATAGCCTATATAAGAGATGGAGACCTTATAGAGATAGACCTAAATAAGAGAGAAGTAAATCTCCTTGTAGATAAGGAAGAACTTTCTAAGAGGACCTATAGTGCACCAGAAAGTCATAAAAAGAAGGGATATCTAGGAAGATATCAAAAACTAGTTTCTTCTGCCTCTTTTGGGGCAGTAATGGAGGTTAATAGAAGATGACACTTTCTGGAGCTAGGATTCTTATTGAGGCATTAAAACAGGAAGGAGTAGAGGTTATATTTGGTATACCTGGCGGGTCAGTAATTGATATATATGATGCACTCTACGATTCTGGAATAAAACATGTCCTAGCCCACCACGAACAGGGGGCAGCTCATATGGCTGATGGATATGCAAGAGCTACAGGAAAGGTAGGAGTATGTTTCGCTACCTCTGGACCTGGTGCAACTAATCTCACTACCGGAATAGCAAATGCATATATGGACTCTGTTCCTATAGTAGCAATCACAGGACAGGTAGCTTCACACCTTATAGGAAAGGATGCATTCCAAGAGGCAGATACGGTAGGCATTACATTACCAATCACTAAACACAACTTCTTAGTGAGAGATGTAAGGGAATTGGCTAGAACTATCAAGGAGGCATTTCACATAGCTAGAACGGGTAGGCCTGGACCTGTACTTATAGATATCCCTAAGAATATACAGACGGCTACTGCAGAATTTGATTATTCTATGGAGGTAGATATAAGGGGTTATAAACCTTCAATAACTGGACATATCAGACAGATAAAAGAAGCGGCAAGGCTCATAAATGAATCTAAGAAGCCCTGTATCTTGGCAGGGGGAGGAGTAATCATTTCTAATGCATCAGAAGAGCTCTATGAGCTTGCAACAAAGGCTAATATACCTGTGGCTACCACTTTTATGGGGATAGGAAGCTTCCCCCAGGACCATCCTCTTTCTCTTAAGTCTGCTGGGATGCATGGAAACTATGCGGCTAATTATGCCCTTATGGAATGTGATCTTCTTATAGCTATAGGATGCAGGTTCAGTGACCGTACTACTGGCAGGGTTGACAAGTTTGCTCCATTGGCTAAGAGAATTCATATAGATATAGACCCTGCTGAGATAAATAAGAATGTAATAGTTGATATTCCTATAGTGGGAGATGCAAAAAGAATTCTAAGGAACCTATTAGAGTATGTAGAAGAGAAAAGAGAAGATGAATGGCTTAATAGAATAAATGAATTTAAAACCCAGTATAAACTAGTATATACCGAGGGTGAGTTTATAAAACCTCAATTTGTGATAGAGAAGATCTATGAGATTGCTAAGGAAGATACTATTATCGTTACAGAGGTAGGTCAGAATCAGATGTGGTCGGCTCTATTCTATACACATTCCAAGCCAAGGCATTTTATCTCTTCTGGTGGTTTAGGAACTATGGGATTTGGCTTTCCTGCTGCAATAGGTGCACAGGTAGGAAGACCTGAGGCACTTGTGGTTGATATAGCTGGAGATGGAAGTTTCCAGATGAATATTCAAGAGTTAGCAACTATAGCAGAGTATGAGATACCTGTTAAGGTAGTTGTTCTTAATAACAGGGCATTAGGAATGGTAAGACAATGGCAGCAGCTCTTCTATAAAAAGAGATATTCGGCTACCGTATATTCCAGAGAGGTTAATTTTGCTGAGATTGCCAATGCCTACGGAGTGAAAGGTTTTAAGGTAACTAAGAAGGAAGAGGTAGTCCCTATCCTGAGAAAGGCATTTGAACATCCGGGGCCAGCTATAGTTGATGTGATTATAGAACAGGAGGAGAATGTAGT
>JGI24721J26819_10007506_pt1 | contig 10314 bp, 9 predicted proteins | sample YelNatPaOPGAMG01_FD_26819 | JGI IMG/M metagenome (IMG submission 26819)
TTATTTGGTGGATTAAAGAAATTTTTTAAATATAAGGTTATCTGTATAGAACCGAGTTTTTAAAATGGATATTTCTGTAAGTATAAGAGATTTTAAGATTTCTCCTCCTATAATATGCGCCTCTGGAACATTTGGATACGGAGAGGAATTAAAAGATTTAGTTGACTTTAAAAATATAGGAGCAATAACAACAAAGACTATTACATTAAAACCAAAAACAGGAAACCCACCTCCAAGAATTTATGAGACAAGTTGTGGAGTTTTAAATTCTATAGGTTTAGAAAACCCGGGACTTGAAGTTTTTTTGAAAGAGAAATTGCCCAAATTAAAAAGTTTAAATACAAAATTTATANTAAGTATTGGTGGATTTTCTTTTGACGAATATTTAGAAATTTTAAAAGAATTGGAAAAAATAAAAGACATAGAGGCTATAGAGATTAATCTATCTTGTCCAAACATAAAATTAAAAAGAATGATTTCTCAGGATAAAGAATTAACTTATAATTTATTGAAAAGATTAAGAAAAATTTCAAAAAAAGTTTTAATAGCAAAAATAACTCCGGAAGTAACNGATATTTTAGAAATAGCCAAAGCAGTNAAAAAAGCAGATATTGATGCTATTTCTTTGGTGAATACTTTTTTTGGTTTGGCTATTGATATAAATTCACAAAAACCATATTTAGGAAATATTTATGGTGGTTATTCATCGAGGGCAATTAAACCACTTGCATTATATAGAGTTTGGAGAATATATAATAATTTAAAAATTCCAATTATAGGTGGAGGCGGTATAGAAGANGCATCCAGTGCAATAGAGTTTTTTTTGGCAGGTGCAAAGGCTATAAGTTTAGGAACAATAAATTTAGTTTATCCAAATATTGCAAAAAAAATTTTAGATAGTATAAAGTTGTATTTAAAAGAAAAGAATATAGACGATATTAATAAATTAATTGGTAAATTAAAATGCAAAGAATACTTTGGGAAAGATTAATTATAGCTTTGGATTTAAAAGACGAAAATAAAATAAAAAATATGGTAGGGGTTTTTAAAAATAAAAAAGTAAAATTTAAAATTGGTTTGATTGCTTTTACTAAATTTGGACCTTCTTTAGTTAAAAAATTGATTAAAAATAATATAGATGTATTTTTGGATTTAAAACTTTATGATATACCAAATACAATGCTTGAAACTTCAAAAGTAATCGCAGAGTTAGGTTGTTGGGCTTTTACTGTTCATATAAAAGCCGGAAAAGAAAATTTAAAAAATTTAAAAGAAGAACTTGTTAAGTTCTGCAAAGAAAAGAAAATAAAAGTGCCTTTGGTATTAGGTGTTACAGAACTTACAAGTAATTGTGCAAAAGTAGAAGATGTTTTAAAATTAGCAGAGATTGCTTATTTTTCTAATTTAGACGGAGTTATTGCATCTGCAAAAGAGGTGAAATTTATAAAAGAAAAATTTAAAAATTTAAAAGTTATAACTCCGGGTATAAGACCACTAAATTATAATTCTTATGACCAAAAAAGAATAACTACGGCAAAAGAGGCATTTAGTTTGGGTGCAGATTATATTGTTGTAGGAAGACCAATTATAGAGGCAAGAGATTATTTTAAGGCTGTTAAAGATATTTTTAGTTAAGATGTATTATTGTGTAAATTGCGGATATAAATCAGTTAAATGGCTTGGTAAGTGTCCTTTATGCGAGGGTTGGGAGACTTTTGTTGAGGAAAAAGAAGAAGATAAATCTAATTTAGTAGTTAAAGAAAAAACAAAGCCAAAACTTTTAAAGGAATTTAAAGGACAACCCATAGAGAGATTTAAAACTAATTTTGAAGAATTTGACAATATTTTGGGTGGCGGATTAGTAAATGGAGAGGTTATTTTNGTTGGCGGAGAGCCCGGAGTCGGAAAGTCTACTTTGCTTTTGGAGATTGCAATGAGATTATCTTTATTAGATAAGACTTTATATGTAAGCGCAGAGGAATCATTAGAACAACTTACCTTGCGTTCCCGGAGGATTAAGTATGATTATTCTAATTTGTATATTTTAGGGGAAGATAATCTTGATTTAGTTTATGAACACATAAAAGAGGAGAATTTTAAGTTTGTAATTATCGATTCAATTCAGGTTGTATATTCTAAAAAATATGATGGNATAAAAGGTTCTGCGAATCAGATAAGAGGTTGTGCTGATTTTTTAGTTCAGATAGCAAAGACACATAATGTTGTAATTTTTATAGTTGGACATGTAACCAAAGAAGGTATAATTGCAGGACCTAAATTGCTTGAACATATTGTTGATTGCGTTTTATACTTTGAAGGGGAAAGCCTTTCCAACTATAGAATTTTACGGACAACAAAAAATAGATTTGGACCAAGCGGAGATATTGCTGTTTTTGAGATGACTTCAGACGGGTTAAAGGAGCTTAAAACCACAGACGATATATTTCTTCCTCATAGAGAAAAATTTCTTTCAGGAAGTGCTATTACTTGTGTTTTGGAGGGNACAAGGCCTGTACTTATAGAATTACAGGCTCTTGTAAGCAGAGCAAGTTTTGGCGTGGTAAGAAGAAGGTCTTTGGGTTTTGATTTTAATAGATTTTCTTTACTCGTTGCTATAATTGAAAAGAGATTAAAAATTTCTATTGCAAGTGAAGATATTTTTTTAAATGTAGCAGGTGGACTAAAAATAGATGATCCGGCGGCAGATTTAGCTGCTTTAGTTAGTATTCTTTTAAGTTTAAAGGAAAAAGAGATAAAGATGGATACTGTATTTATTGGTGAGATTGGGCTTTCAGGAGAGATAAGGCATATAAGCAATATAAATTTAAGATTAAAGGAGATAGTAAGAGCAAAATTTAATTTTTGTATTATTCCTTTTAGCAATTTAAAAGAGGTAGATAAAAAATTTGATTTAAATATAATAGGGTATTCAAATATAAAAGAGGTTTTTGAGCATATATGCAAATAGATTTAGTTTTTATTATAAAGATTTTAGGGGTTTGGCTTGGTGTTTTTAGCAGGATGACTATTCCTTTTTGGAGAAAACTTTATCAAGGCAAGGCTTCTAAATTTAATTTAAAGTATTTGACAAAAACAATAGCAAGTTTATTCCTTTCAAGTATATTTACAATTTTACTTTTTCCTAAATTAGAAATTGAAAAGACAAGTATCATTAATTTTGAAGGTTTTTTTGTCTTGTTTTGTTTGTGTTTTGGGTTTGGTTTTGGTTTTAATTCTATTTTAATTGAGATTAGTCAGTGGTTTGAGAAATGAAGATAGATTTAGTAGATTTAAAAGTTCAATATAAAAGTATAAAAAAAGAAATTGATTTAGCAATAAAAAAAGCAATAAATGATTCTGATTTTATTTTAGGAAAGGAACTTAAACTTTTTGAGGAGGAGATTGCAAAATATTTTAATGTAAATTTTGCTGTCGGCGTTGCTTCAGGAACAGATGCTTTGTTTTTGTCTCTTCGTGCTTTGGATATAAAAGATAACGATGAGGTAATTACTACACCTTTTACTTTTATTGCTACAAGTGAGAGTATAGTAAGGGTAAAAGCAAAACCTGTTTTTGTAGATATTGATTATGATACATTTAATATATCTAGTAAAGAGATAGAGAAGAAAATTACCAATAAGACAAAAGCAATACTTTTAGTGCACTTATTTGGGATGCCTTGCGAAATGAACAGAATTTTAGAGATTGCAAGAAAATATAATTTAAAAGTTATTGAGGATTGTGCGCAGAGTTTTGGAAGCGAGTATAAAAATAAAAAAACAGGAACTTTTGGAGATGCTGGATGTTTGAGTTTTTTTCCATCAAAAAATTTAGGTTGTTTTGGTGACGGCGGTATAGTTATAACAAACAATAAAGATGTATATGAAAAGATAAGGATTCTTAGAAATCATGGTTCAATTGACAAGTATTATTATAAGATGCATGGGGTTAATAGCAGGTTAGATACAATTCAGGCAGCCATTTTAAGGGTAAAGTTAAAATATATAGATAAGTGGATAGAGAAAAGAATAGAACTTGCAAAATATTACAATAAATTGTTGGATAACAAGGAAAATATAATAACACCAAAAATACCAAGTTATGTTAAACACTCTTTTAATTATTATACGATAAGAGTAAAAAAACATAGAGATTTTATAAAAGATTATCTTAAAAAAAATGGAGTTTCTTGCGGCGTTTATTATCCTTTATGTTTACACCTTCAAGATGTATATAAATTTTTAGGATATAAACCTTCTGATTTTCCAGTTGCAGAAGAAGCGCAGAGAGAAGTTTTATCCCTTCCAATTTACCCTGAACTATCAAAAATAAAAATAAGAATAATAAAAAACCTAATAGAAGAAGGATTAAGAAAAATATAAATTCTTTATTTAAAAAGTTAAAACTAAAATATGAGTTGGAATGATATTTTGGAGGCTTTGGGTTGGGAAAAAAGAAGGATTTTTTTATCTTGTCAGGTATCCGGTACTTATAAAGGTGAGAAGTTAGATATTATTTTTGATTATAACAATAAAGATATAACAATTAATATCCCGTTTATTACAAATTTTTGTTTTAGTATTGATAGAGAGGTAAACAATTCAGATATTAAACTTAAAATTTCATCAAACAATAAAGTTTTATTAGATGAATTTTTAGGTAAACCGGGAAATAAAGATATTTTAGATAGAATATTTAAAAACAATGTTAAATATCTTTATGTAGATGGCACAAAGATAAATTTTTGTATTTCTCTACCTAAAATAAAATCAAAAGAGGATTATGCTTTTATTAAAGATATCTGCGATTTAGTAGTAAATTTAAAGGGGTCTCTTAAAAAATATGAATTATCAAAAGACACTTCTTTAGTTTCCTTGCCAAAATATAAATATTATCTTTTTATTATAATACCTATAATTTCAATTATTATTGAATTATTTTTTTATACTTATTTATTGGTTATATCCAAAAAAGATTTTAATGTATTTAGGCCGCAAGAATTATTTTTAAAAGGATTTATTCTTTTTTTACCTGTTTCTGTTTCGTATCTTTATCTTTTTTGGAATTTTATAAAAAAATCAGGTTATAGTTATAAAAAATTTTCTACAATGTTTAGTATTGTAATGATATGGTTTCTTGCATCACTTCCATTTATTATGGCTGTTAATGGTTATTTTGATAAGTCAAAAACTCTATCTTTTGAATTTAATATTGTAGGAAAAAGACCAACAGAAAACTCTTTTCTTGTTTTTTTAGATGCCTCCAATAATGAGGTTATAAACTTTAAAGGAAGTTTTTATGACATAACCAAATTATTGACTTTTTTAAAAAAAGACAGAATTTCAGTTACTAGCCAAGATTATTTTAGAATTGTTCCGGGCAAGACAAAAATAAGGGTTTTTCTAAAAAAAGGAATTTTTGATATTAAGTGGATTGAAAAATATACTATTGTTTTCTAAAATTAACTTACCTACAGAAACTTTTGCTAAAATTTAAGTAAAACCCTTGTGCTATAGAAATATCTTTAAAGATACTATTTTCCACCAATTGAATAAATTAAAGCATATAGGTTAGTTTAACTAATATTTTACATCTATAATATTTTTGTTATAATTTAAATTTAGAATGGCTAATAAAAATAACCTACCATACATAAATAAAATAACAAATCCAAAAGGACTAAAAAAAGACCAATANGATGTAATTATAATAGGTGCTGGTATTGGAGGTTTAGTATGTGGTTGTTATTTAGCACGTGCAGGTTTAAAGGTATTAATTGTAGAACAACATAATAAACCGGGTGGATATTGTACATCATTTGAGAGAGATGGGTTTAGATTTGATAGTTGTGTGCATAGTTTGGGAAGTTTAAGGGAGGAAGGTAATATAAAAGAAATTTTTAGAGATTTAAATATAGGTAAACAATTAAAAATATTACGTGCAAATCCCTCGTCTATTATTATTACTCCAGATTTTATAATAAATATTAAGAATAATAGAGAAGAAACAATTGATGAATTTAAAAAGATTTTTTCACATCAAGCAAAACAAATAGATAGTTTTTTTAGTTTTTTATTTGAAGAAAATTTTATGAAACTTTTTTTAAAATTAAAAGATAAGACTTTTCAAGATTTATTAAATTCTTATTTTACAGATGAAAGATTAAAGAATTTATTGAACGTTTTTTTAAGTAACATTGGTTTACCTCCGAGTTTAGCATCAGCTCTAACAGTGGCAATGCTTTATAGAGAATTCATTTTTGATGGTGGATATTATCCTTATGGTGGTATGGAGAATTTTTCTTATTTTTTAGTAGAAATATTCAAATATTATGGTGGAGAGATATTATTTTCTAATAAGGTTGAGAAAATAAAAGTGAAAAATAGAATTGCAGAAGGTATTATTATAGATAAAGATAATTTTATTTCAACAAAATATATAGTTTCAAATTGTGATCCGTGGCAGATATTTTTAAAATTAATAGATAGAAAAGAATTGGAGAAAAAGACTCTAAAAAAAATAAATAATTTACTACCATCTATTTCCGCTTTTATTGTATATCTTGGTATAGATAAGAGTTTAAATTTGCCTTATAAAGAATTTGGTACAAGTTTATGGTATTTTCCTTATTATACTAATATAAATAAATTATTTTCCAAAATATTTGATGGAGAAATAAATTATATTGATAGGAATCTTTTAATATTCTCTTCACAGCAAAATGATGATACCAAGAAGACAATTATAATAATGGTTAATGCACCTTATAAAAATAAAAGTTTTTGGGATAAATATAAAAATATATATGCTGATAAATTAATTACACGTTGTAATGAATTAATACCAAATTTAATTTCTTCAATAAGATTTAAAGAAATTACAACTCCTTTTGATTTATATCGATATACCTTTAATTATAAAGGCGCTGCTTATGGTTTAGCCGCAACAGTCAATCAAATTGCTAAGACATCTTCACCATATAAAACTTTTTTACCTAATTTATTTTTAGTTGGACATTGGACTTCGCAGGGACATGGTATCCCTATGGTTGTAAGATGCGGTAAGATAGTTGCGAATACAATTATTAAAAAGAAAAATATGGATTTAAGATGAATATTTATTCTTTACCATATCTTTTTAATTCTATCGCTACATTATGTTTTGGGGTATTTGTTTTTTTGAGAAATAGACAAAGCAAAGTTAATTTTTATTACAGTTTGTGGTGTATAGGGACCTTTATTTGGTTGTTTTCTTATTTTTTAATGCTTTTTAGTTCTAATATAAAAATTGCTTATTTTTGGGCACGGGTTGGTTATAGTGGAGTAATATATATATGTTGTGTTGGGATATTTAATTTTATAACTTCTTTTCTTGAATTACGGGATAAAAAAAATATAAAAATTTTATCTTTGTTGTGTTATATAATTTGTATTTATCTAATTATACTTTTATGGACTACTTCATTTTTCGTTAGCGGCCTAGTTAAATATTTTTATGGCTTCTACCCAAAAGCCGGGTTAGTTCATCCAATATTTCTTTTATTCTTTTTTTCTCTTTATATTTGGTTTTATATTATATTATATTTAAGTTTTTCTATTAAAGAAGGTGAATATTATTCTCCAGTTATTCGTTATCGAAGATTATATGTATTTTTAGCTTGTATAGTAGCATCTTTTGCCTCGATTGATTTTTTACCTAATTATGGAATAAAAATTTATCCGGTTGGTTCTTTCTTTGTATTTTCCAGTATCCTCATCACCTCCTATGCCATATTAAAATACCAGTTATTGGATATAAAGATTGCAGTTACAAGAGTAAGTATTTTTGTTATTGTTTATTTATTTGTCTTAGGTTTTCCGTTTTGGTTTGGTATTGTCTCTGGTAATTGGTTATTATCTACTGTATTTATGGCAATATTAGCAACATTAGGACCATTTTTATATTCAAGAGTAAGATATAGAGTAGAGGAGAGGATACTTAAGGAAGAGCACCATATGCATGAGGTTCTTATGCAGGCTTCAACTTAAATATTTACTTCTATAAGATTTTTGTTATAATTTAAATTTAGAATGACTAATAAAAATAACCTACCAATTGACAAAAATAACCTACCATACATAAATAAAATAACAAATCCAAAAGGACTAAAAAAAGACCAATACGATGTAATTATAATAGGTGCTGGTATTGGAGGTTTAGTATGTGGTTGTTATTTAGCGCGTGCAGGTTTAAAGGTATTAATTGTAGAACAACATAATAAACCGGGTGGATATTGTACATCATTTGAGAGAGGTAGGTTTATTTTTCAGGCAGGAGCAATAGAGGATTTAAATAACGGAAGTTTTTTTAGAAAAATAATAGAGGAATTGGAAATAGAGGAAAAGGTTAAAATTGGAAGGAAAAGTCCTCATATTTTGATTTTTACTGAAAATGAAAAAGTAAAAGTGGGGATAGATGATGAGGTATTTATAGACTTAAAAGAAAAATTTCCTTCAGAAGCAACACAGATAGAAAAATTTTATAAATTAATTAAAGATTATAATATTTTTTTAATTTATAGAAAATATTGGAATAGATTATTTGATGATTTGCTTGATGAATATTTTAAAGATGAAAAATTAAAAAATATTTTAAGAATTATATCTTCTATTATAGGGTTAAGTTCTAATAAGGTTTCTGCTTTATCAATTATAACTTATTATAAAACATTTATTTTAGGAGGTGGTTATTATCCTATAGGTGGATTACAAAAGTTTTCTGATAGTTTTGCAGAAAGATTTAAAGAATTTGGTGGTAATTTAATATTATCTAAATTAGTAAAAAAGATTATAGTAAAAGACAATAAAGCGGAAGGTATAGTTTTATCTTCCGGAGAAAAGTTTTATGCAAAATTTATTGTTTCTAATGCAGATGCAACTAAAACTTTTTTAGAATTAGTCGGAGAAGAGTATTTAAGTGGAGATTTTATATTAAAAATAAAAAATTTAATACCGTCAATTTCTGCATTTATATTTTATTTAGGAATAAATAAGAAATTAAAAGATAAATTTGATTACACTCATCAAATTTGGTATATACCAACATTTAAAATAGATGATCCATTTGATTTATCTCGTTTGGAAAGTAAAGATTTTGAATTGAATATTTATTGTTATTCTCCTAGTTTTGGAGATGATTTGTTATGTCCTGCAGATTGCGAGACTATGTCTTTTGGTATTCTTACGCCTTTTATTAATGATGAGTATTGGCGAAAAAATAGAATTATTTTAGAAGAAAAAATTACAGAAAAGATGAAAAAAATTATTCCATTTTCTGATGAAAATATAGTAGTAAAAGAAACAGCAACACCAAATACTTTATATAAATATACCCTTAATAGAGAAGGTGCATGCAAAGGTTGGGCACCTTTAATTTCTCAAGTTGAAATTTCTACTATGCCTTTTAAAACTCCTATAGATAATCTTTTTTTAGCAAGCCATTGGGTTACTTCAGGTGTTGGAGAAGTTGGCGTTCCTCATTCTGCTTATACCGGTTATAATGTGTTTCAGGCAATTTATAAAAAAATATTAGGTTTAAAAAAGAGATGAGTCTTTATTCGTTAACTCTTTTTTTAGCATTTGTTCTAAATTTTCTTATAGGGGTTTTTGTATATTTTAAAAATATAAAAAATCCAATTAATAAATCATTTTTATTATTAATTTTGGTTTTAGATATATGGATTTTAGGCTGTTTTGCTGAAAGTATTGTTAAAGATAAAAATATTGCATTGATTTGGGATAAAGTACTTTATTTTGGAGTATGTGTATATCCTATTGCTTTATTAAATTTCTTTTTTGATATAGTTAATAAGAAAAAAAATTCAAAACTCTTTATTTCTCTATCTATAGGTTGTTTGATTTATCTCATTTTTAATTTCTCTCCATTTTTAAGAAAGTTTTTTATTAAAGATGTAGTTAAAAAATATCCTTTTAGATTTATATCTGTACCAAATTTTCTTTGGTATTTATTAGTAATAATAGAAGTTTTAGTTTGCATTTATGGATTATATTTGATTTTTATCAATTTAACTAAAAGTAAAGGGATAGAAAAAATAAGATTATCTTACTTGTTGATTTCTTATATAATTTTGACTATAGGCGGGGTAATGTATTTTCTTTTGCCTCTTAATATAAAAGTTCCTCCTATTGATGCGGCAACAGTGGTAATTTTTTCTCTCATCACCTCCTATGCCATATTAAAATACCAGTTATTGGATATAAAGATTGCAGTTACAAGAGTAAGTATTTTTGTTATTGTTTATTTATTTGTCTTAGG
>JGI24721J26819_10007509_pt1 | contig 10307 bp, 14 predicted proteins | sample YelNatPaOPGAMG01_FD_26819 | JGI IMG/M metagenome (IMG submission 26819)
TTTAGGGCTGTGGACCGTGAAGGCTTAACCCTTGTTTGGGAAACCCGTGGACCAGAATGGGAAAAACCAGAAGTTTATGAAAGGCTCCGCCAATTGTTAAGCAGCCTAGACATTGTGCATGTGACAGACCCATTTAGGGTTTTGCCAGCCTACACAAGCCAAACCGCCTATTTCCGACTGCACGGCTTAGGCGAAGAACTATACTATTACCAGTACACAGACGAGGAACTACGGAGGCTTGGCGAAATAGCCAAAAATTTTGAGGCGGAAGGCAAAACGGTTTATGTGCTCTTCAACAACCTATCCATGTTTGAAGATGGACTGCGGTTCATGCAGTATCTTTCACGCGGAAAATTCCCGAAAATCACTGGCGCGGTTGGCTTGGAATCCGTTAAAAGCGTTATAGCAAAAACGCGGTATCCAGCACCAAAAAGCATGCTGGTCAAAAAGGTTGGCTGGAGGCTTGTAGAAATCGAAGAAGGCAAACAGGTTAGGCTGGCTGAACTGCTGGCGGAACTGCCATCAAAAACCTACAAAAACCCAGAAGAAATCCTAAAAGAGTTGAAAGCCGCCAAAAAGCTAGACTGAAACAGCCAACCCCAACTCCAAAATTTTTGCCTTAAGCAACCTAAAATCCTCGATGAGCAACTGTTTGTATTTGGCACTGTAAAGTCCAGCCGCAGGATGCAAAGTCGGAAAAACAGTCACAGCCAAACCCAAAACCTCAGCTTGGTAGAATTTGCCCCTAGCCTCCGTAATGCCCTTAAAAGCTATTCCAGCCTTCGAGAAAATGTAAGCCGTAGAATAATGCCCAANAGTAACTATGATTTTTGGCTGTATCGCTAAAATCTGCCTATCCAAAAAGGGCGTACAAGCCTCAATTTCGCTTTGAGCCGGCTCCCGGTTGCCTGGCGGACGACACTTCAAAACATTCCCAATAAAAACTTGGCTTCGCTGAAGACCAGCCTCAGCCAAAAGCGTGTCCAAAAACTTTCCAGCAGCCCCCACGAAAGGCTTGCCTTTAACATCTTCCCAGTAGCCCGGGGCCTCCCCAACAANCATTATTTTGGCTTCGGGACTACCCTCGCCCGGAACAGCGTTCTTGCGGGTCTTCCAAAGACCACAACGCCTACAAGCCCTAACCTCTGAGGCGACAGCCTCCAAAACAGCCTCCTTTGAAGATTTCATGTTCTTCCAGCCAGTTTCAGTGATATGCTGGGAAGCACTTATTAGGATTGCNAAAATAAAGGGGAGACATAGCAAAAATCTAGAGGGGGCTAGGAGCTATTGGCTGTTTTCTCAACCAAAACTGAAGGAAAAACTAGAGGAGAGGGGTATCCAATTTAGCAGTAGCCGACCAACCTAATAATTGACGTTCTCACGCCATATGCAATAATGCCTCTGAACCCCGCATTCCCGGCTGTACACCTAGGCTTTTCGCCTTTGTCGTGGCGGCTTTAACCTCAGCGTTCAAAACGTCTTCGAAGGTTTTTACGCCGCTTACCATGGCTGCTGCCACGCCTAAGCGTTCAGCCGCCTCAATGTTTAAGAAGCCGCACATGACAAAGCCCTTCTCCGCCACAATTAATAGCAGTGGAGGCGAATCTGGAAGCTCAACCTTAACCCCCAGACATGTTTTATTGCCAACCTTAACTTGAGCCACATTTATCAAAGCAGCACTCACCAGCCTATCTGTTGTGTTGTAATTTTTAAATAAGAATTGCCACACAGAAAAAGCGAAAACTATGCTGACGAGGCTTAAGGCTAAAGTGCAATCAGCCATAAAAACACAAGCAAAAGCAGCAGACAAGATAGGCTTGACACCAAACATCATAAGCGCCATAGGCGTCCTTTTAGCCCTTCTATCCGCACTTGCCTACACCAATGGTCGCCAAAGCACAACAATGGCTTTGGCTGTTGTTCTGCTTCTGCTATCTGGATACTGCGACATGCTAGACGGAGCACTAGCAAGGCTATACCAAAAAACAACCCCTTTCGGCGGCTTCCTCGATTCACTTCTCGACAGATACGCAGACTCAGCAGTATATGTTGGCATAATATTTGGCGGACTCTGCACGGTTCCATGGGGTCTATTAGCCCTTATAGGCTCTTTGCTGGTGAGCTATTCCCGCGCCAGAGCCGAAGCGGCGGGCATAAAAATGGAGGCCATCGGTTTGGCTGAAAGGGCTGAACGCATAATCATAATCGCAGCTGCAACCATAGCCGAAATATTCTTTGCAGGCATAATAGAAGCTGGCATGATACTNTTGGCTGTCCTCACAAACCTAACAGTGCTCCAGCGAAGCCTATACGCCTATAAAGCATTAAAGAAGAAAAGGGAAAACGCCAAAGACTAGAATTTTCTGCCGACGCGAAGTTTACGCTCTTCCCTTGCGCGAACCTTCACAATGCCATAATGGACGGCGCATGAAACACAATAATATTTTGTGTCCACGGGCGCAGAAATGTAGGCGCCCTTCTGGCGAAGCTCCCTAGCCAAGGCGGGATCAACCAAAGAAAGCCTTCGCGTAACCTTTTTGGCTTTGTCCCTTGGCACAAGCTCCCCACAGTTAGCACATTGAACAAAGCCACTTCTACCCTTAGCGCCCTTCGACCTTCCACGACTCTTCCTTTTATATGGCATAATACAACAACCTACTTGGCGATTCTATGCATGATAAAGCCATGCACACCTATATATCTGTTCTCAATTTCAAAATGCAAGCAATGTTAGCCTTAGAATCAATTTTTGGAATAATCTTCCCAGTGGACGAAGTGAAGAGGGTTGTTACGCCTGGACCATGCCCAGAAGTAACGCAGTTGGTGTGGACGACTATGCCAACCGAAACAGCACCTTTGCGATAAATCCGCCCATAAGAGTGGTCAGCATCCAGTATGGCCACCAAGTCGCCAAGCCTCAAATCGTCAAGCCCATACTCCTTCCTCGTGGCTTCATCGAAAAGTTGTATGTCATAATCCCCGGAATAGGTTTGGTTGGCGCCTAAACCAGAACCCATAATCGCCGCCGGAATAACATGCGTAACCGGGACTTCAAGCTTGTCGCCGACGGGCTTAGGGTCTAGAGCCTCCAAAAAACGCGGGTCCATATTCATAACCTTAATGTCTGGAAAATCCAGCAACTTCAAGCCCACGCCGAAAGCCTTCACAAGCACCTTGTCGCCGAGCATAAGCTTTTCAAGAGTTTCAGGCTGAAAGTCCACAAGCACATGTTCTATCCCACCATGCTTGCCAGTGACAACACCCTTAGCGCCTTTAGCGTCTCCAGAAACAACAACAGCCTCATTCCCAACACATGAAAGCACATTTAAGGCGGTGTTTGCACCCCGACCAAATGTAGGGTCATTCTCTTTGTTTTCTATGCTTACGCCCGGTTCAACGTGGTCTGCTTCCCAACCGCAAGCCGGGTCACCAACCCTCACGTTGTAGGTTATGCCGCCTACACCAGGCAAAACCATGGGCACGCCTTCAGCTGAGATGTTGTATATGCCTCTTCCATAGACCGGGCTTGCAACCTCGCCCACAACAGAAATCTTGACAAGTTTGTCAACATTTGTTCTTAACATGGCTTTCTCCTCGACGGATAGAGTCAACGCATGTCTTGGATAATAAGTTTCCCTTTTAAAATTGATGTAACCGCTTGGAACACGACAAGTTTTAAATGTTCCTTTCTATTCTTGAGTTGAGTGAACAGCCAAATCCACAGATCTGACAGTGGCGGAAACATGGCTGAAATTGGTTTAAGGTCAAGAATGCTCGTCAAAGACGTTATGAGCAGTCCAGTGATAACTGTGGACGAAGAAGCCCCTGTTAACCGAGTCGCAGAACTCATGGACAAGCACGCCTTAGGATGCATAATAGTAACAAGCAAAGATGGAAAACCCATAGGAATAATAACGGAAAGAGACCTAGTAACAAGGGTTCTCGCAAAAAACGTTAAGCCCGATGCTTTAAAGGCAAAAGATGTCATGACTACTCCGCTCATAACGATAGAGCCAGACGAAACTATAAACGAGGCCGCTAGAAAAATGAGCAGACTAAATATCAGAAGGCTAGGCGTAGTCTACAAGGGACAGCTCATAGGAATTCTTTCAAGCAAGGATATCCTAGCCGTCATGCCAGAACTCATCGAAACAATACAGGAGAGAGCCCTAATAGAAGGCGAAAACCTAGCCCAAACAACCATAGTGGAAGAGGAGGAAGAATCTTCTCTGGCTGGCTACTGCGACCGTTGTGGCGGGTGGTCAGACAACCTTAAAGAGGTGGATGGGGAATTCCTCTGTGAAGATTGTAGAGTTGAGTTGGAAAGCGAATAATAAAAAGGGGAGATTTTTTGCGTGTCAAAGAAATATTGAATGAAAAGCACCCCTTTATTTACGAGGATGAGCTTGCCACAAAAGCCCGCGCCATAATCCGCGACTTCTCCCTAAGAGTACTGCCAGTCACAAATCGAGAAAGAAAACTTTTGGGAATAGTCTCCCGCGGCACAGTTATGGCCATATCCTCGTCTGTTTCGCCCATAAAAGTGAAGGGTATAATGACAAACCCAAAGCACGTCGCCACAATGGAAGACGATGCTTTCCAGACGGTTAGGGAAATGCTCCGCGTAGACGAATGGTGCACACCAGTTGTAAACAGCAAGAATGACAACCTATTGAAGGGAGTTTTTGGCTTGGAAAACTTCATAGAAAACATAATTAAGACAAGCCCAGAAAAGCTTGCAAAACCAGTCTCAGAAATAATGTCAACAAACCTCCTAACATGCACACCAGACGACGAAGTTGACAATGTCTGGCGTCTAATGCNGAACAAGTCTTTAGCTGGACTCCCAGTCGTCGCCAAAGACAAGCTTGTGGGAATTGTAACGCAGAAAGACCTTCTTGAAAGTGGGGCACTCATGCCAACCTTTGAGGCGCATAAGGGAAGGTTTAAGGCTCCAACAAAGATTTCAGCCATCATGAAGACAAACGTGATAGCCGTTCACTCATCGGTGAAGGCGATAAGGGTTGCAAAAGTTATGGTTTCAAAGGACATTGGAAGGGTTCCAGTCATAGACAANGATGGAAGGCTAATAGGCATCGTGGATCGAGAGGACATAGCAAAATTAATAATCAAATGAGAAGAGGCGGAAAAATGAGCCGAGAAACTTTTAGGAGGACGTTAAGGGGTAAAGGTCCAGTCTCGTTGAAGGGTTCCGCGGCTAGAAAACGTGAAGGCGATGTGATGCATATAGCAAAAAGCCCGGTCATAACTATGGCTCCAACAACGCCAATATATGATGGCATCAAAATAATGGCTAAGGAAGGATTCCGCAGGATTCCCATAGCTGACCCGGGCACAAAAACATTGGCTGGCATAGTAACAGCAACAGACATAGTTGATTACCTCGGAGGGGGCAAAAAATTCGAAATAGTCCAACAGAAGTTTTCCGGGAACATCTTCAAAGCCATAAACGAGCCCATAAAGCTCATTATGAACCAGAAGGTTTTCGCGGTGAAAACCACGGCGGACATAAGCGAGGCAATAAAACTCATGAAGGAGAAGAACGTCGGCGGCTTGCCAGTCATAGACGAAGAAAACCATGTTAAGGCAATAGTTACTGAAAGGGATGTAGCCCGCATGTTCGCAGACAGAATAAGCGGAATAAAGGTTTCACAATTGATGACTGAAAAAGTGGTGACAGCACCGCCCAAAACAACAATCTTCGAGGCTGAAAAAACCATGATTGGACAAGGCTTTAGAAGACTCCCAATAGTTTCAGACGGCAAAGTCGTAGGCATAGTAACAGCCATGGACATAATACGCTTCTTCGGCTCGGGAGGGGTCTTCAAACACCTAAAATCAGGGACGATAACGCAGGTTCTGAACACGCCAGCTATGGAAATAGCAACAAAAGAGGTAGCAACAATATCGCCGGAAGCAGACGTTGGACAAGCGGCAAAAATCATGCGGGAGAAAAACCTCGGCGCCNTGCCAGTGGTCCAGAATGAAAGGCTTGTCGGCATAATAACCGAAAGGGACTTCTTCAAAATAATCGAGTAAAAGTTTAGGCAATTCTATGCAAAGGGAAGCTCTCTGCCTTAAAGTCTCCAAAGCTGAAGGAGAAAAAGCCATAACAACAGCCCACAAACTAGGACTGATTAACAAAGAACTGGAAGTTCAAAGGGACAACGCTTACATTTACATACCCCTCGCCAGAAGCCTTTCACAGGACGAGGTGCAAGCCCTCCAAAAACAAGCCTCAAGCCTCGAAATCACAATCCACACGTTTCCAGAACGGAAAAAGCGTCCAACAACGCTTATGGAAATTTTGGAAGGCAAACTTCCACCCCACTTGCTGGCTTGTGTTCCCCGCGCCATGGACATTGTAGGCGACATAGCCATAATTGAAATCCCCCCTGAACTTGAAGCCTACAAAAAAGAAATTGGAAACGCAATCCTACAAGTCCACAAAAACTTGCGAACGGTTCTCGCCAAGGCCGGGGCGATAAAGGGCGAATACCGAACAAGAGAATACACACTAATAGCTGGAGAACCAAAAACCCAGACCATACATAAGGAGCACGGCTGCCTATACCATGTAGACCTAGCCAAAGCCTACTTTTCGCCGCGCTTATCCCATGAGCACAAACGAGTAGCATCGATGGTTAAGGAGGGCGAAACAATCATAGACATGTTCGCCGGGGTAGGCCCCTTCTCCATTCTCATAGCAAAAACCCATGAAAACGTTAAAGTTTACGCCATAGACATAAACCCAGAAGCCATTACACTGCTAAAAAAGAATGTCCAACTGAATAGAGTTGAGGGAAAAGTCCACCCAATCCTTGGCGACGCAAAACAAATTGTTAAACAAAAGCTCAGCGGAGTTGCCGACCGCATTATAATGAACTTGCCAGAAAAAGCCATAGAATTTGTTGAAGTCGCCTGCGAGGCACTGAAACCCGAGGGAGGCATCGTACACTTTTATGGCTTCGTGACAGCAGAGAACTCATTGGAAAAACTGGAACTACGATTCAAAGAAGAGGTTGAAAAATTTGGAAGAACTGTTGTAAAAATCCTTTACTCAAGGGCTATTCGTGAAACAGCCCCCTACGAGTGGCAAGCAGTCTTAGACGCTGAGGTTCACTAAACCTCAACAGTTAAAGTTATCTCAACTCTCTGTTCTGGATTTTGAAGCTTTTCCACGAGAGCCCTTGACAAGTCGCAAGCGGCCTTATCCGCTTTTATTGCCAAAGTTCTGCTGCAAATGTATTCGCTTTTTCTCACGACCATATCTGTTGGGTGCAACAGAATTAACTCGGGGCTTCCAAAGGCTCTCACCACATCAACAACACCATCAGCATCTATGAGAATTGTTAGCCTCGCGTTTTCTTTTCGGAGAGATTCCCTAAACTCTGGTTTTAAATCCAGCAAGCCTTTACTAGCTGAAACTGCAACGATGCAGTCACCTTTAACGGTTAATTTCTTCTCCTTTGTTATCTCAAGAGTGGTGCTGTGAGATGCTCTTATGTTCTTATGACCAAATGCTGTTATAACCTCAGCTATCTCCATAAAAACGCCTTTTCACAGTTCCTTGGCGAGGTATAACGCTGTTTTTGCATTGTCATAGAGCTTTTCGTTGTAGCCGCAGATTTTGAAGCCGTTCTTGAAATAAAGGTTTAGGGCTGGGATGTTATCTATTGCGGTGTCAAACATGATAACCCTAGCGCCGTTTTCCCTTGCAAAATCCTCCATAGTCTTCAGTAAAAGGGAACCCATCCCTCTTCGCCTATAATCAATGTCGACGAGAAGGTTTATCACATAAGCGCTTCTGTTCCACCTGTAAAAATGCACTTCCAAAACCAACGATTTCGCCATTCCCTTCGGCAACAAAAAATCTGCACTTTTCGTTTGGGCCTTCAAAATTGAAAATAGCCCCTAAATCCTCATTTAACGGCTCCTTATCCTTTTTAATTAGTTCGATTATCTTTGGCAAATCTGCCAGTTCAGCCATGCGAATTTTCAACATTTTACTCCAAAACCTCTATTGAATCAACCTTTCCATCACCGTCCAAGTCGAAGCCTTGTATCACCCTTGCGAATGTTTCCCCACCACCGTAACCCCTCAGTGTCTTTTCGTGGAAGTTTGTCAATGCTAAAACACATGCCTTGGTGCCAACAGCCTTGTTCCCAGCCAAAACAATGACACGTTTACTCGCGTCCCATGGGTTAACAATCTTAGCCACAAGCCCAACGGTGTCAGCCGTATAAACCTGCCCAGTTTTGGTTGAAACCAAACCGCCGAACAGGAAGCCCTGCTCTGAAGGTTTCATGTTAAACCTTAAGGGCAGATGCTCATTCAATTCTTGCGTCAAAAGGTTTGTTCCAGGTCCGCCGACGAGAATAAGATTGTTCTTCTCTTCCTTCTCAGCCTTCACATCCACATCAAGTTTCACGGCGAAATCCTCTGGCATTCTAGTAAATTGGCCAAGAAAGAAAGCCAAGTGGGAGGCGTAATGCCCGTCCCTTGCGCTTGTCTTGAAGGGTCCGTGGGGCATTGGGCTGCCCACAACAATTTTGCCATCAAAACATCCATCCGGACGGATGAACTCGCCGAAAAATCTTCGAACCTGCTCGCTGACGCTAGCAAATGATAGCTTCTCCATGGTTTTGTATCCTTTTGGCAGCTCTATTCCGAAGGCTGGCGAGGCGGCTGTGTAATATTTGGCTATGGCTCCTTTCTTTTCCTCCTGTCTTGCAACCGTTATGGCTCCAGCCTTAACCAATTTTCTTATATGGTAGTAAACTTTCTGCTCGTGAATTCCAAGCTCTTTTGCAATTTCAAGGGGGTACATCTCCCTCTCAGAAAGCATGACCAAAATTTTCCAGCTTAACCTATTCAAAATGAGCTTAAGCTTCTGCGGATCGTCAAATACCTTAATCTCCTTAGCCGTCTGCGTTTTGCCGTCATCGTGAAGCAGCAGTTTCCTACCCATGGTTTTTCACATGCATAATAAACGCCTTTATTATTAAAATTTTTATTATGGTTGGCGGAAGAGATAACAAAACAGGCCAGTAAAAGAAGGATTAAAATGATTGGCTGCTACGTGACGGGCATACTTCCAAGACCAAAGGAGCTTGTTGAAGCCACAAGAGCCTATGAAAGACGGAGAATCGGCGAAGAAGAGCTGGAAAAAGCCTTCAAAGAAGCCACAATAAAAGCCATAGAGGCGCAACTATCCGCTGGGCTAAGTTATATTACGGACGGAATGCTCAAATGGCAAGATCTGCTTAGACCCTTCACCGATAATCTTGAGGGCATAAANGCCGGAGCCCTCGCCAGGTGGTTTAACAACAACACCTTCTATAGGAAGCCCATCGTTCAAAGCGAAATACGGCATAAGAAAGCCATAGTTACAGGGCTAGCCTATTTGGAATACCTACCAAAGGGTGTTCCGTGGAAAGTCATATTGCCAGCACCTTTCACGTTGGCAAGGCTTTCGGAAAACAAGTTTTACAAGAATGAAGGGGAACTAATGTTCAGCTATGCCGATGTTCTAAAAATCGAAATTGAAAGCCTAACTGGGATGGGCTTCAAATATGTTCAGCTAAGTGACCCGGCGCTCGTCTACAACCCTTTAAAGGAGCCAGTTTCTGGGGATACGCTGGCTGACGTTAAAGAAGCCCTAAAAATAGTTGTCAAAAATGGAAATGTTAGAACTTGTCTCCAAACCTTTTTCGGAGACTTTTCGCAAATTCTGCCAGAAGCCCTAGACTTTCCCGTTGACGATTTGGGAATAGACCTATACGAAACCAGCCTAGAAAAGCTGGAGGAACACGCCTTCAATAAAGGTGTCGCCCTAGGACTTGTTGATGCCCGAAGTTCCCTAATCGAGGATGAAAACGAACTTTTTACAGTGGCTAAAGAGCTTATTGAATCCATTTATCCTTCAAAGATTCACGACGTTTTTATTTGCCCAAACTGCGATTTGGAATTTCTACCTTGGGAGAGAGCGGAAGAAAAAATACGGGTTATTAGTCGCGTAGCCAAGCGTTTAAAGGCGGAGTTGGGCATTCATGGATAAGCTTTTCCCAACGCAGGAGATAGGAAGCCTCGCCAAGCCAGCATGGAGGGTTAAGGGATACAGAGGCGAACCTCTATCAGAAAGCGAGATAGCCGAGGCTATAGACTGGGGTCAAAGGCTGGGAATAATGGGTGTGGATGAGCTAGTTAAGATTCTGAAGAAAAAGGAAAGAACGCCAGAGGATAGGAGAGCCATTCTTGAATGGTCTGCAAAGTTTGCCATTCG
>JGI24721J26819_10007513_pt1 | contig 10299 bp, 5 predicted proteins | sample YelNatPaOPGAMG01_FD_26819 | JGI IMG/M metagenome (IMG submission 26819)
GCTCACCACAGTGATACTTCCTGTACCCGCCTTGACAGTTGGAACACCTGGCATACCCAGACCAACTACCAGAAATAGCACCAACAATGTGCCTACCAATTTCTTCATTTCATTTGCCCCCTCTCTCCCCTTAGTTTGAATTTCGCTTTCGCGAGCCAAGGAGAAAAATTTCATTAACTCTTTTTAATTCTTTATGCCCACCTCCTTAAAAACAAAAATTGCCACTTTGAAAAGTGGCTTCCGGGGAAAAAAATAAAAAAACAGGGGCCGATTACATGAATCAACACTCAACTGTTTCGTTTTTCTTTGGAGTTTGTTAAGAACAGAAACGGGAGGATAACAATCAGATACAGGAAAGTTAATCATCGGTTGCCTTTTTCCCCATAATTCTCCAAAATTTTCTCCCTTTTTGAGGATTGAAAAATGGGACCGGTTCTGCCATTAGCTCCGTCTGGAACAAGGCAACCAAATAATTTCCAGACTTCTTAGCTTTCCCTTTACAATCTTTTATATAGTTTAACTAATCTTTTTTAAAATTGCAAGTTTTGTCCAATCTTTATAAAAATGTCACCTATACTGAAAAAGGGTTACACTAATTCCTGAAAATATAGAAATTCACAAGATTGGCCTTTGAATAAAAAGCAATAAGGAAAAAAGGAGGTTAGTTGCGAGTATCAACACGCAACTGCTCCATTTAAAATAAAAATCCCGGCATTAAGTATCAGGTGAATTGTCAAGAGGATGCCTGCCCCACATATATGGAAAGAGACTGTACCTATACCGCAATTTGAAACAAATGAATTAAGTGCTCAGCGAGTGGCGGGGTCGACGGGAATTGAACCCGCGATCTCAGGCGTGACAGGCCTGCATGTTAGACCGCTACACCACGACCCCGCGCATCGTTATGATAGCAAAAAACTTTTCTGAGTGTAAATAGAGCCTGTACGGGCCAAAGCCAAAACCCGAATTGGCAATACGAACTAAACCAGGCCCTGAGCCAGCATTGCTTGGGCCACTTTCTGGAATCCAGCAATGTTTGCCCCGACCACTAAATTCCCGGGCGCACCGTATTCTTCAGCGGCGTTTTTAGAAGTAGCGTAGATATCCACCATGATTCTGTGCAATTTGCGATCCACTTCCTCAAATGGCCACATCTCCCTCTGGGAATTCTGAGCCATTTCCAGACCGGATGTAGCTACACCTCCAGCATTCGCAGCTTTGGCAGGGCCGAAAGAAACTCCGGCTTTAAGAAATTTGTCAATGGCATCCAAAGTGCAGGGCATATTAGCCCCTTCCCCTACAGCTATAACGCCGTTCTTGATCAAGGTCTCTGCAGCATTTCCATCCAATTCGTTCTGGGTGGCACAAGGCAAAGCGATATCGCAGGGAATGTTCCAGATCCCGGCGCAACCTTCCTGATAAGTAGCGGAGGGTTTATAGTTCAAGTATTCCTTGATTCTCTTGTACTCTACCTCTTTGATCTGCTTAATCACCTGGAGATCGACCCCGTCCTTGTCATAGATGAAGCCATTGGAATCTGACATAGCTACGACCTTAGCCCCTAACTGGGTTGCTTTTTCGTGGGCGTAAATGGCTACATTACCGGAGCCGGAGATGACCACAGTTTTTCCCTCAAAAGAGGTTTTACGGTCTTTGAGCATTTCGTCCACAAAGTAAATCAACCCATAGCCGGTAGCCTGAGTCCTCACCAGGGAACCTCCATAGGAAAGGCCCTTCCCGGTAAGCACTCCGGTGAAGCGGTTCGTCAACCGTTTCCACTGGCCGAACATGAAGCCAATTTCCCGGCCACCTACCCCGATATCTCCTGCGGGAACGTCGGTGTCCTCTCCAATGTGACGGAAGAGCTCGTTCATAAAGGACTGGCAGAAGCGCATGATCTCAAAATCAGATTTTCCCTTAGGGTCAAAATCAGATCCACCCTTAGCTCCTCCCATCATCAAGCCGGTAAGGGAGTTCTTGAAAATTTGTTCAAAGGCCAGGAATTTAATGATGCCCAAATACACTGAGGGGTGAAACCGGATTCCGCCCTTGTAAGGACCAATAGCAGAGCTAAATTGAACTCTGAAGCCACGGTTGACATGAACTCGGCCTTGATCGTCTTGCCAGGTGACGCGGAAAATCACTTGCCTTTCCGGTTCCACAAGCCTTTCTAAAAGACCAGCTTCCTCATACTCAGGATGTTTGGCTAATACTGGCTTAATGGATTCCAAAACCTCGAACGGCCTGGTGGAATTCGGGTTCTCCGGGATTCCTTTTCTTTACAATCTCGAAAACTCTTTCTGCATAATCTTGGCTCATTTCATGTTCCTCCTTTGACATTGGCATACCCAAAAATCCTTCAAAATTATACCAGATAATTTTTGTAAATATATCCCTATAAAAATATTTTTCACGCAAATGAAAAAGCCATTGCCCTAAAGATCTGGAAGAAAAGATTGAGAAATTATTGACCCGCTGAACCAGATCCCCCTGAAGGGCGGTCAAGAAAAGCCAGGGCCCTCTCTCTTTCCCCGTCCATCAAGACAGTGACCGTATGGCCCTCCTTAACTTTTTCCACGGGGATTACCCTGATAACCCTTTCAAGAGAGCCAATGCCTGGTACTAACCTTTTTACAATATTTGGGGAATTCTTGAAAAAGTCCTCGTTGAAAAACACCTGCGGGTCATCCGGGTAAAGTGGAAGGTAGTGAATTTCAGCTTCCACCAGGTCCTGAAAAAAGTGAGTGCCGAAAGAGATCTCCGGAAGATAGTCCTTCTTCCTTTTAGCAATTTCGATGATCATGGCGGTGTTGTTGATCTGACTGTAGCCCACTCGAACTCCTAACTTGATGTCTCCTCTGCTTCCCCACCTTCCCGGCCCCATCAGGATAAACTTTTTTCGAGGAAGCTTGGAGTTCAAGTCGCCAATTATCCTTCCCACTTCGAGCAGTTCCTCAAAAGAGGAAAGGGCATAATATTCATCTGGGTCCACGTACACCAAGAACTCAATACCTTTAACGGCCCCGGTGGTTATGAATTTATTAGCAGTAAAAAGCCGATTTTCAGGTGGCACATTTTCGGGAATGACAACGTGGGTAATGCTTCCAGAAAGGCTCTGCGGCCTGCACTGCAGAAGATATATCCTGTGCAAATCGCCATCACAGGCAAATTCCACATCCACCGGCCAGCCAAGGGCTTCCTGAAGAATCGTCAGGATACTTCTAATCTGTGGTACAAAGGGACTCTGAGAAATCAGCCTGCTAAAGGTGATCACCGGCCTGCCCTCTTTCAGACGGAAAAAGTTGCCCACAGGCTGAAAAAGTTGATCATCCTGATAAATGGAAATTAGATAAGAAAGATATGGTAGCTCCTCCCCTACTTCCTGGATCAGCCTCTCCACTGGAACAGTCTCAAACCTCCGTGTTTCCAGGTTAATTAAATCCACATTTTTCTGAGAGTACCAGTAAATCTCATCAGGGTTGACATTAATTCGCAAGCTGGGTTGCCCCGGGCTGAACATGAAGGGGTAATCATTCGTCATGCGATCCACAGCCCTGGTCCCTAATCCCATAACCATGCGCACAACTCCGTCTTCCCGTTTGATCCGGGGAGACCACCGGAACTCGTTATGGCTGAAAGCGACACCGGCAAAAGCAGGGAAGAAGTACTTTCCCGCCCTTCTTCCCACAACCTCCTGTATCAAAATGCCCATCTCTTCATTGAAATCGAGCAGTCCTCTTTCTCTGCGATACTCAATGGGATCAGGGCCAAAAACGCTGGCGTAAATTTCCTCAATGGCGTCAATTAAGGCCTCCAGCCTTTCCTGTTTGGTGCCTTTATTGGCCAGAAAGAGGCTCTTGTATTTACCAGCGAAAGCTGATCCCAATGTATCCTCAAGCAGGCTGGAGGAGCGAACCACTATGGGTCGATCCCCAAAATCTTCAAGAACCAGGTTGAGACCAGCTACGATTTCCGGGGGCATGGCGGAATTTTTAAAGATCTGTTCCAAGTAAGGGTATTCCTGCCTGATCTCCATGGGATTCCTGTATTTGATCGTGGGAAGCTCCTCAAGGGCGTTGAAATGAAGGAAATCTATGATACCATCCGAGGTCAAAAACCAGGTCTTGGGAACGGAAAGATTGCGCAGAGCAATATTGTCCTTTTTGGCAGCCATTAATATCTGTTGGGCCCGGAATAGCCCCGCAGCTTTTCCACCCAGCTTACCATTTCCCTTTCCCGGACCGATAGTGTGGGTCAGAATTTCGTAAAAATCGGGAATCGAGCAATATTTCTTGGTAACGTTAATGTAGTCTAAATCCTCACTGAAGAACCTTCTGATCAGGGCTACCTTGATTCCTACATTCTCTTCGGGGGTTAAAGAGTTCAGGGCATCAGGCATTCTGGAAAATCTGATTAAAGCGTTTTTGATTTCTTCCAGGGGGATGTCTCTTTTTTCTGCAGCCATAGTCAGAAAGCGAGTTTGCTCATTCTTCAACCACCTCTCCACGAGCTTGGTAATGGTCTCCGGCGGCAACCTTTCCGCAGCTACTTTGAAGACCTCGTCAATAAATTTCTCAAGGAGCTCCGGGCTTAACCTGGGGAGAGGCTCATTTTCGCTATGTACAAGATTCTTTTCCGGCCGGGAAGAGTTTAAGCTCAACTGCTGCATCAAATCCTTAATTTCCAGGATATTGCATTTAAAAAGATAGTTCATCATCCTGCGCCCTATCCTTTCCAGGAGAGTGGGATTAGAGGCGCGCAGGAGATCGATGAAAACCTGCCACTCCGGCTTAGGCGAAGTTATGCTCATTTCATTCCCTCTGGCTTTAATATTACTCCCTGGCACTTCCTACCGTCTATCTTTACCGTGAATGGGTATTCGAAACGCAAAAGTTTCAAATGCTCAGTTTCTGTGAAAGTCGGGCAATTATCCAGAAAATCGTAATCCAGAAACGATTCCTCGGGCTTCTTTGAAACCGTAAAATAACCGATCCTTAAGGCGGAAAGATTGTGGAAAAAGTGCGACCCCTGGGAAGGTTCCACGTCCAGGTTCTTCAAAGGGGTCTCCACGATTGCCTTCACCCCACTAATTTGTTCCCACCTGACCGGGATTCCCAGCCAGGGATCTGCTGATCCCCATCTCCCTGGTCCAATCAGGATGTAGGGTCTTCCTTCTCGGCGCAAATGTTCGTTTAAGGCTCCCACTTCCTGAGCGATGCGCGCGCTCTTTGCCTGATCATAATTATCCTGCTTCACAACTATCACATCTTTTACATTATCTATGATCCCATTCCCTAAGACCTTCTGGCTAAAACAGAAAACCTTCTCAGGAGGTATGCTTTGGAGATCGACTTCTACAAATTCTCCTCGCCCCACCATGGGTCGCAGCTGCAAAAAACCAAAATAGGCAGGGAGAACCCCATCCGGGTTTAGACTGCAGGCAAACTCGATCTCTACAGCGGTACCCATAGCTTCTCGGGCTAGATCAAGCAGAAAGACGAGAATTTGGGAGAGAGGAAAAAGGTTGTTCTTCAAAATATGAGCGAAAGTCAGCGCCCTGGCTCCCGTTTTTAAAAGGCCATCATAAAGGCGTCCTCGTCCTGGGAATAGGTGGAAACGAGATATTTCAGCACGCCATCCTTTTCAGCCTCTTCCAGAGATAACTTCAGGAGATATTGATCCTCTTCTGTATATGCTTTTGTGGCTAAAGGCTGCATGTTGATACAATAAAAGTGCCTTTGAGATTGAGCCATCAGTTCTTCTATATTGTTAAAACTTTGGGGAATTCTGGGAAATTTGGGGATAAAGGTGAATGAGGCCTCGCCCTCGACCACGGTTTTGCCCAGGCCTAAGGCGATATTGGCCACCCCATCTTCCGGCTTTGCCCCTCCGAAAGGGTAATAATTATAGGATTTGGCCACCCCGGAAATATCTGGATAGAAGCGCTTGTCCCGCCTTTGCCCCACGACTTCCTGGATGATCACCGCCATCTTTTCCTCCTGAATTTTATTGTTCGTGGCTTCCAGGTAAGACTTAGCGTTTCGGAAAAAGGTGGAGGCATAAACTAATTTGATGGCATTGACCAGGCTAAGAAACCGGGCATCGAGGTCCAAAAAGCTATTGGGAATCATTTTCGTCAAATAGATCCCCGCAAAAGGGTGATAGAGGGCATCCTCCAGAAGGCTAGAAGAACGAATCGCCAGGGGGGTTCTCACTTCCCGAATGAAGTTTCTTAGATCACCGAGAACTGTGGGAGGAAGGGAAGCGTTAATAAAAGCGTTGGCAATGCGGATATCTGATTTTTCCTCGTAAGCCATGAGCGTGAGTTTATTAGTCTCTAAGAATTCGTCAAATATGTCTGTGCCCAAAACCAGGGTTCGGGGAATCTCAATTTTCACTCCTGGAAATTGAGCGCGTTCCAGGTTTAAAGAAAGCACCTTATCGAAAAAAACTAACCCCCGCGCTTTTCCTCCCAAGGATCCCCCGCCCATGCGACAGAAATGCCACTGGTCAACGCTGAACCTCCTTGAATAGGGGACTACCTTGCCTACTTGCCTTTTTACCCTATCTTCATTTAGCAGGCTCGATAGCTTTTGGCGGAAATCCTCTGGATTCTTTAAACCTTGAAACTCAGAGCCCTCTAAAGCCGAGGCTAATTGAAATTCTGTTCGCACCAAGAGCCACCTTCTCAGGCAACCCCTTTTATAGCAGGAATAAATTGATTCTGGTGGTAAGGTGTCAATCACGTAAATCAGGCTCTGCAAGGAGGGTATTCTGGCGACTTCCTTCTCGTTATTGCCCCTGAGAACTAAATCTCCGAATCCAAACTTCTCGAAAAGTATTGGGCGCAGGTTAAAGACCAAGGATGGCGAGTTTTTCAGGATCAGATCAGCATCTAATTCTTTAGCCCAACCTGTTACCGAATTCTCCGATGACTGCAGGATAATGGGTAAATGAGGTTCTTGGGAGCGAATATATTTGATCAACTCGTATCCCGCCGTTGGGCTCTCCTGCCCGTTCTGGGGAAAGCTGGCATCACTAATAACTCCCAGAAAGTGACCTTTTAATTTCTTGTAAATACTGAGCGCTTCCTCGAATGTAGTGGCTAGATGAAGTCGGGGCCTTCCTCTCTGTCGAATGACCTTTTCCTCAAAGGGGAGTTTTTCTTCCAGGAGGCTGGCGGTGAGTTCCCAGAGCATTTCGTAGAGCAAATTTAAATACGAGGAGTAAAAATCGGGGGAATCCTCAACCAGAAGCAAATTAGGGATCCCAGCAAGGCTTACATCGTGTTCCGCATTGAACTTATCCTCTATTAACTGGACAATCCCCACAATCAGACGGCCATCGCCCTGCCAGAGGAAAATCTCATCGAAAGCATCCTTTCTTTGGGCTTTAATCAAGGAGAAGACTTCTGGGCCATTAAAAGCCAGAGCGACCACAGGCATTCCCTGATGGAGCCGCTTCATATGCTCCGCAAATCTTAGAGCCTCTTTATCAAAGGAGCGAAGAACCAGGATTACTAAATCGAAAGGGGAGGAAGCAGCTAATTCTTCCGCTTCTTGGTAAGAAGTTGCGAGGTATATAGTGGGGATATAGCCCAGGTCCCTCTGTTTATAAACAGTGTTCAAGAGATGGGAAAGCCTGCCATCCTCTTCCAGAATGAAGTAGTCGTAGGGACTGGAAACCAGGAGCACCTGTTTTACGCGGAAGGGCATCAATTCAAAAAATTTGGCGTAATAGGGGTCTTTGAAAAAGGAAGGTGCAATTTTGGAATCTGAAGTTTCAGGTAACCTGGCGCTCATCCCTTCCAAAATTTAGCCTCACTCCCCCTCCTTTCGTTTTACCGTTGGAGATAAGCGGTTCTCTTTTAAATCCAACCACGCCACTTGCAGGCCTCTACGACCCTCTGAATCGCGATGATATAAGCGGCATCGCGCATATACAGTTTTCTTTCGCGGGCTAAAGCAGACACCTGCAAGTAAGCTTCGGTCATCTTGGTATCCAGCTTGGAGAGAACCTCATCCTTGGTCCAGAAATAATTCATGTTGCACTGAACTTGCTCAAAGTAGCTGCAGGTTACCCCTCCAGCGTTTGCCAGGAAGTCCGGAATTACAAAGATCCCCTTCTCCTGGATTATTTGATCAGCTTCTGGAGTGGTGGGACCGTTAGCGCCCTCCACTATGATTTTGACTCGAGGAGAAATCCTGGGGGCGTTATCCCCTGTTATCTGATTTTCCAAAGCTGCGGGAATCAGAATGTCCACATCCTGCTCAATCCAGGCGTTTCCATCAAGTACCTCGTAACCCAGCTTTCTGGCCTCTTCTTTGTTGATTTCTCCAAAACGATTGGTGATTTGGAGCAGTTGCTTCAGATCAATTCCCTCTTCCTTATAGTAAGTATAGGCCTTCTGATCCTCCTGGTTCCAACAGGAAACACAAACTGGGGTACCTCCGTACTGAGAATAAAGTTCCACAGCATAGCGCGCGACGTTGCCAAATCCCTGGAAAGAGGCTCGAGTCTTTTTAATGTCAATCCCCATCTCGCTTAAAGCCTCTCTCAGTACGTAAACCACTCCGTATCCCGTGGCTTCCGTGCGTCCCAGGGAACCTCCCATGCCCTGTGGCTTCCCGGTGATGACGCCGGGGAAGCGTCCATTGTGAATTTTCTCGTACTCGTCCATCATCCAGACCATGTGCTGCCCGGAAGTCATTACGTCAGGGGCAGGAACATCAAGATATGGTCCAATATCGTAGGCTACCTGCCTTACCCATCCACGGCAGAGGTTCTCCTGTTCCCTTTCAGAAAGGTGGTGGGGATCGCAGATCACTCCGCCTTTCCCTCCTCCCAATGGAATATCGACTACAGCGCACTTCCAGGTCATCCACATGGCCAGAGCTTTCACGGTGTCAATCGTCTCCTGAGGGTGGAACCTGACTCCCCCTTTGCATGGACCCCGAGCATCATTGTGCTGGACCCTAAATCCCTGGAAAACTTTCACCGATCCGTCGTCCATTTTAACCGGGATTAAAAAGTGATACTCACGCATAGGGTTTCTCAGGAGATCTCGGGTTGCCTGATCCAATCCTAAATAATCGGCCACCTTATCAAATTGCTCCTGAGCCATTTTGAAAGCGTTAAATGATTTGTCAGCCATGTTAATGCTCCTTTAAGGTCTTTATTAAAAATATAAATCGGCAACTCGCCGATCAAGGTTTCCAAGATGACATTGTACCGTTTCGCCATTTTTTGTCAAGGAAGAAGTAACCTTTAATTGCTGATCTATTCAGGGATTTAGGATTTCATTTATTTTACATAAGAAATTTGCAAGTTTTAAAGAGCTTTTAAAATAAATTGATTTATAAACCAGATCTCTTAAAGGTTTGCCAATAAATAAAATAGAGCAAGATAATGAAGATCAAAGCCTGGTGGGCGGAGTAGGGATTGAACCTACGACCTCCTGCTTGTAAGGCAGGCGCTCTGACCGCTGAGCTATCCGCCCGCTGATTTAATCTGAGTTGTAAGAAATTTTCCGCTTAATTAACCTACCTTAAAGCCAAAGGCCGTAAGTAATAGTCTCCTTAACGGAGCCACTTAAATTATACGATTTTTCCCCTACTTTTCCTATAAGATGCATGGGAATTTCATTGAATTTCCCTGTAATTTTCCAAGGAAAAGCCTCCAAAAGCGAAGGTTAACGAGATTTCAGAGTTTCAAAGATCCTCCGCTCCTTCTACGTGCACCCGTGGAAGATCAAATAGAAAAGCATGCAAAAGATGAAAAAGATCCAAAGGAGTATTTCCTGAGTCTTCCTTCTCATTTCGGTCTCCCCCTTCTGCTCCTCCTTTAAAGGGATTAATTCATATTTTATCCTTTTTCCTTTCCCATCTTGCGGAAATTAGTAAATTTTTAGATTAATCAGGCGTTTATTTTTGATTCAAAGCTTCCCATCGTTGAATGGGGGGGACGGTTCCCGGGACACCTGACTTTCCCTTTCCGCTTCTTAAAAGAAAGAAAAACCTCTTAATGGGAGGAAGAGACCCACACCGAGAACCTGATCCCGGGGAATTTTTTTCTGCGGGGGAAAATCAGGGTTTCCAAAGTAGCAAAAAGTCGGAAGGAGGAAGTGTCTTGGGCTAAACGGGCTGCCAGTTCTCGGGGGAGGTAGCCTAAAAGGCCGGAGCATTCCTTTCCTTCTTTATCTTTCCAGTGGCCGATGACCTCGATGGCGTTCTTTAACTTATTCGATATCAACCCCCAAGGAACTGGAGCGTCTAGCCGTTATATGGAAATGCAAGTTGT
>JGI24721J26819_10007526_pt1 | contig 10288 bp, 14 predicted proteins | sample YelNatPaOPGAMG01_FD_26819 | JGI IMG/M metagenome (IMG submission 26819)
TCCAGTTAAATCTACGAAAGGTCCTTCATCAACCTCTTTTTTTAATAAAAGTTTTCCTTCAAAAGCTATTTCAGCTTCAGCAGGTACATGCAATTCATTTTCAAGCAAAGTTAAAGTTAATTTTTCATTTAAAAAAGAGTTTGCAATCCAATATTCATTTACACCATAAGGTGCTGGAGAAGCTGCAGCAAGAAGTATAGCTGGATGAAGACCTAAAGCTATTGCTATATCAAGCTCTTCAAGCCCTTTTCTTTTAGCTTCCATGCATATTTGATATAAATGTCTTGGAACAATTCTTATAGCTAAATGTTGATCATCTAAAACCATTAATCTATGAATTGAAACATTTTCATTTCCTTCACTATCTTTAGCTGCAACAATAGCTGAAGTAATATATAATCCTCCATCTTTTTCATAATGCTTTAAAATTGGTATTTTTGAAAGTTTAGGTTTTTCCAAAACAGTTTTTACAGAAGCGTCATTAACAATTGAAGGTTTTTTAGGTGAATTTAATGAATCTAAAATTTTTTTATGCAAGTTTTCTTTAGAAACTTTAAGCGCTAAACAAATTTTATCTCTTGAACTGCAAACTCCAGCAACAATTTTATTTGAAAAATTTTTTACTTTTTCAAATAAAAGAGCTTCTCCATCAAATTTTTTAATTATTTGAGCTGCTTGAAACTTTGTTGAAACTTCCTCTTTTATTTTATGAAGCTTTCCTAATTCATCTAATTCCTTTATAAAATTTCTTAAACTCAATAAGCTTCACAACCGAAAATTTTTTAAAGAAATATTTTTATTCACTTATTTAAAAAATTACTTTGAAAAAACATTGTTTGTTTAAAATTTTTAGGGGATAAATTTAAATTTGATTATGAATAAAATCAGCTTAAATAAAAATTAAAAATATAAAGGAGGAAAAATCTGGAGAAAAATGCAACCTCAAATAATTCATGGAATTTTCCTTCCAAAAAAATTCTTTATAACAACTGGTGTAGCGACAAGCTCTGTTTCACCTTTAAATGCTTTTGATGCAGCTTTAGTTAAAGCTGGAATAGCTCAATGCAATTTAGTAAATGTTTCTTCAATTTTACCTCCAGATGCTGAACTTGTTGAAAGCGTACCTATTACGCCAGGAACAATAACTTTTACTGTAATGGCTAGAATGGATGGTGCTCCAGGTGAAACTATTGGAGCTGGAATTGGATGGGCTTGGGCTAAATCTGAAGAGGAAAAATATGGTTTTGTTGCTGAAGCCCATGGTTATAAAGATAAAGAAGCTATAAATAGAGAGTTAAAATGGAAGCTTCATGAAATGGCTGAAATAAGAAAAATGAAGCTTGAAAAAATTGAAGCNCGCTCAGAATCTATGGAGGTTCCTAAAGGAAAATATGGTTGCGTTATTGTAGCTTTAGTTTATGTTCCATGGACTGAAATTGAAGCTAGAAGAATTATTGAATCGAAAATTTCACCGCTTCAAAAAACCTTTTCCATATAAAACCTAAATTTTTAGAAACATTTTTTATTTTTTTATTAAAAATTTTTGTTTTTATTTTTTTCAATGAAAAAGAAAAAGCTTGTTGCTGTTGGAGGAACCTTTGATAAACTTCATAAAGGCCATAAAAAACTTCTTGAATTTTCATTTAAAATTGGAGAAAAAGTTCTTATTGGTTTAAGCAGCGATGAACTTGTAAAAAAACTTCAAAAACCTCATGAAGTAGCCTCCTATACAGAAAGAGAAAAAAATTTAATTTCTTTTTTAAAAGAAAAAGGTTTTATAAATCGATTTGAAATAATACCGCTTAAAGATAGATATGGTATAACCTTAATTCATCCAAATCTTGAAGCTTTAATTACTGGTGAAGAAAATAAGGTTATTGCAGAAAAAATAAATGAGGAAAGAATTAAAAAAGGTTTAAAACCTTTAGAAATTTTTTATGTAAAAACTGTTTTAGCTGAAGATAATAAACCTATTTCCTCAACTAGAATTAGAAAAGGAGAAATAAATGAAAATGGAAAACTTACGCGAAAAAATTAATTTTAACCATAAAATAACTATTATTTCATTTGATGTTGATGGAACACTTATAGATTACGATTTTGTAAATTCAGTTTGGTTTGAGGAAATTCCAAAGCTTGTTGCTGAAAAAGAAGGAATTTCATTTAATAAAGCTTTAGAAAAAGTTAAATCTGCTTATAATGAGGTTACTGAAGAAAAAATAGAATGGTATGACATTAAATATTGGGTTAATAAATTTAAGTTAAAAACAGATTGGAAAGAAATTTTAGAAAAAGCAAAATGGAAAATTAAAGTTTACCCAGATGTTTTATCTACGCTTGAAAAATTAAATAAAAAATATAAGCTTATAATAAATTCTAATTCTCCTAGAGAATTTTTAGATTTAGAATTAAAGGAAACTAAATTAAATAAATTTTTTTCTTATGTTTTTTCTTCAACCTCAGATTTTAATCAAGTTAGAAAAAGCGAAGATTACTATGCAAAAATATGCTTTATTTTGCAAGTTAAACCGGAAAGCATGCTTCATATAGGTGATAATTGGAAATTTGATTTTGAGGTTCCATCAAAAATAGGAATTAAAACTTTATTTTTAGATAGAAGCAAAACTAAAAATGGAAAATTTATTATTCATAGTTTAACTCAAATAGAAGATGCAATCAAAAATTTTGAGGTAAAAAATTTTTGATTGCAAAAAGAGCTTTAAACCTTAAGCCAAGCGAAACCTTAGCTATAACTGCTAAAGCAAAAGAATTAAAAAAGGCTGGAGTAAAAATTGTTAATTTAAGCGCTGGAGAACCTGATTTTCCAACACCTGAAAACATTAAAAATGAAGCTTTTAAAGCTTTAAAAGAAAATTTTACTTATTATACAGCTGCTTCAGGCATTCCTGAATTAAAAATTGAAATTTCTAAAAAGCTTAAGGAAGTTAATAAAGTTTTTTATGAGCCTGAGCAAATATGCGTTACAGCTGGGGCAAAACAGGGTTTATACGCTGTTATGCAGGTTATTCTTAATCCTGGAGATGAAGTTCTTTTACCAACACCATTTTGGGTTAGCTATTTAGAGCAAATTAAGCTTTGCGAAGCCACACCAATATTTGTTCCAATGGATGAAAAAAATAAAATTAAAGCTGATTTAATTAAGGAAAAAATTACAAGCAAAACTAAATGTTTAATTTTAAATTCTCCATCAAACCCTGCAGGAATGATATGCGATTTTAAAGAATTAAAGGCTATAGCTGATTTAGCGCTTGAAAAAGATTTTTATATTATTTCAGATGAAGTTTATGAATTTTTTGTTTATGATGGAAAAACGCATATAAGCATTGCTTCATTAAATAATGAAATTCAAGAAAAAACTATAATTATAAATAGTTTTTCTAAAACTTATTCTATGACAGGTTGGAGAATAGGTTATTTAGCTGCTTCAAAAAAAATTGTTGAAGCTGTAAGCAGCTTTCAAAGCCATGCTATTGGAAACCCTAATAGCATAGCTCAAAAAGCAGCTTTAGAAGCTTTAAAGGGGCCTCAAGACTTTATATATAAAATGGTTAAAGCATTTGATGAAAGAAGAAAATTTATTGTAAAACGTTTAAATGAAATTCCTGGATTAAATTGTGTTATGCCTGAAGGCGCTTTTTATGCTTTTCCAGAAATAACACAAACAAAATTAAACTCAATAAAGTTTGCTGAAAAACTTCTTGAGGAAGCTGGAGTAGCAGCTGTGCCTGGAGCAGCATTTGGTAGCGATTCACATATACGCTTTAGCTATGCAGCTTCAATAAATGAAATTAATGAAGGAATGGAAAGATTAGAAAAATTTTGCAGAAAAATATGTTAAATTTCAAAAAGCTTTTTTGCATTTTCAAATGTTGCTTCAGCCACTTCATTAAATGCTTTATTTCTTAATTCAGCTATTTTATTTATTATTTCAATTATATAGGCTGGTTCATTTCTTTTCCCTCTTTTTGATTGAGGAGCAAGCCATGGAGAATCTGTTTCAACCAAAATATAATCTAATGGAAGCTCTTTAGCTAATTTATGAAGCCTTATTGATTTTGGAAAAGTTATTGGACCTGCAAAAGATATTAAAAAACCAAGCTTTATGCATTGCTTAGCCATTTCAAAGCTTCCGCTAAAGCAATGCATAACCCCTCTAACATCACCTTTATTTTTACTTAAAATATTTAAAATTTCTCCATGAGCTTCCCTATCATGAATTATTATTGGTTTATCAAGTTCTTTAGCCAACTCTATTTGAGAAAGAAAAGCATTTAACTGAGATTTTTTAGATGAAAAACATTTATAATAATCAAGCCCAATTTCCCCTATAGCTACAACCTTAGAATTTAAACAAAAAGCCTTTAATATATCTAAGGTTTTACTTGAAAAATTTTCAGCTTCATGAGGATGAATACCTATTGAAGCATAAAAACCATATTTTTCAGCAAGCTTAATTCCCTTTTCATTAGCAGCTAAATCATAACCAACAATTATTATTGAAGTTACACCTGCTTTTTTAGCTCGAAAAACAACATCATCCCTATCTAATTCAAAATCTTCCCATTGTAAATGAGCATGAGAATCAATAATCATAATAAGTAAATAAGCAAATTTACCATAAAAACTTTTTTTAATTAGAAATCACGCCTTTAGCTGCTAAATAATTTTCCCAATACTGCGCTATTTCCTTAAGCCTATTACTAAATTGCTTGCTTAATTGAGTTGGATCATTTCTATATTTTTTTTCAAGCAAACCGCTTTTAAGCATAGCTTTATAGGTATCGCTTAATGTTTGAGCGCTAACCTTAACTTTCTCCAAAACTTTTTTACTAAGCTCTTTAAGGTACATTGGTCTTTTAGCTTCAACTAAAGCTTCTATTATAGCTTTTGAAACCTCCTGTTTTTTAATGCTATGAGGAAAAATAATTTTGCAGAAAACATCTAAATCAACTATTTGCTTACCTGTAACTTTTTTATCTATTTTTGGAAAAACCCAAACCCATTTTTTCTGTCTTTCCTTATAATACTCTTTTCCCTTCAATTTTAAATAATTAAATTTTTTTCTAGCCAAAAATTTTCCACCCAATCAATTCTCTTTTTAATTGCTAAATTTTTAAATAGAATTAATGATTAATTAAGTTGTTATATTGCTTTATTTGAAGTTTTGTTAATAAAAATTTGCAGTCTTAAGAAATAATTTTTATATTTTAAACTCTGAATTTTTAAATATAAGCGAATTAAATGCTGAGCAAAATGCAAAGGCACATAAACGCTTCGCAGAATTAATGATAATATAGCCTAATAGAATTAGATTAATGCGTAAAATGCATAAAAATTGCATAAAGCAAAGCTTTATTTTAATTATTTAAAAACAGCGAATTAAGAAAATTTAAAATAAGCCTTGCTTATAAAAATTCTTATTAAGGAGAATTAAAATATTTATTGGATGGGGGGAATTAAAAAATTGTTTTGGGAAGATTTTCCAGAATGGTTTAGAAGAAGATTTAGACGCTCACCATTTTTCAGCAGCTGGTTTTTTGAAGATATTGAAAAAATGATGGAGGAAATGTTTAAGGAAATTCAAGAATTTATTCCAAAGGAATTAATTAAAGAAGAAAAGCTTCCTAGCGGTGGAGTAATTCGAAGAATAGGCCCAATAGTTTATGGTTATTCAATGAGTATAGGACCTGATGGAAAACCTGTAATTCGAGAATTTGGAAATGTTAAGCCTTCAATGAAGCCTACAGCCTTTGGTATTCCAAAACCTGGTTTAGAAGTTAAAGTTGAACGAGAACCATTAGTTGATACAATAGAAGAGGAAGAAAACGTTAAGGTTATAGCTGAAGTTCCAGGAGTTGAAAAAGAAGATATAAACCTTGAATGTACAGAAAACTCTTTAATAATTTCTGTTGATACACCAACAAGAAAATATTATAAAGAGGTTGAGTTACCAGCTGAAGTTGATCCTCAAAGCGCTAAAGCCTCATATAAAAATGGTGTTTTAGAAGTGACATTAACAAAAAGAAAGGCTAAACCTAAAGGACAAAAAATAAAAATTGAATAATTTTTAAACTTTAAAGTTTTAGGGAGATAAAAATGCCTTCAATAATTAAAAGAAATGGTGAAGAAGAAGGTTTTATTCCAGAAAAAATAGTTGTAAGCTGCATTAAAGCTGGAGCACCACCATCTATAGCTAGAGAAATAGCTAAAGAAGTTGAAAGCATAATTCCAGATAAAATTGAAAGCAAAGAAGTTAGAAAAATTGTTCTTGAAGCATTAGAAAAAAGAAATCCTAAATGGGTTGAAAACTGGAAAATTTATGATAAAGCTGTTAAAAAAAGATTTGAATAAACATTTTTTAACTTAAATCCTCCCCTCTTTTTTACGNTTCATTTTTATTTTTTTTAAAATGTCTGCTAAAAGCTTTATGCTTTTCAATCACATATGTTAATTTGAAATTATTATATTAATTGGTTGGTTTATATAAACTAAAAATTTTTAGTTTATAGATTAGTTATTCATGAAACAATCATTATTTTCATTTTATAAGCGATAGCCTTTTTAAAATGGTAAAGCAAGCTTATTCTTAATTGTTATTATTTTAATGTGATGTTTCATATGTTAATTATTTTTTTAATTCCCTCTTTTAAGGAAACTTCAGGTTTATAATCTAAAAGCTTTATAGCTTTTGATATATCTGCTTGACTATGCTTTATATCTCCTTTTCTTTCAGGCATATAAATAGGTTTTTTATAAAAACTGAAAGCTTCCATTATAATTTCTGCTAGTTGATTTATTGTTGTTGATTTTCCAAAGCCTATATTATATATTTCATTAAAGTTTTTCGTTTTTATCGCTAGCTTTACAGCTTTAGCTACATCCCCTACGTAAACAAAATCCCTAGTTTGCAAGCCATCCCCATAAATTATTAAAGGTTTTCTTTTTCTTGCTTTTTCAATAAATTTAGAAATTACACCTGCATATTCTCCTTTTTGCCCTTCTCCATAAACATTAAAAAGCCTTAATATTACATAGTTTATTCCATATAAATTGCTATAAGCTTTTATCCAATATTCAGCTGAAAGCTTTGAAGCTCCATAAGGGTTTATTGGATTTAATTCATGTTCTTCATTTATAGGCAAATGTTTTGGCTCTCCATAAACAGCTGCTGAACTTAAATATATTATTTTTTCAGCAATTTTAGAGGTTGCTTTAAGCAAATTCACTGTAGAAGCAACATTGTTTTCTAAATATTCTAAAGGTTTTTTAATTGATTCTTTAGCATTTATATATGCGGCTGCATGCACTATCACACTTTTTCTTGCATGCTTAATAATTTTTCTTAAATCTCCTCTAAGATCAAGCTTTTCTATGGCTATTCCCTTTAAAACATTTTTCACATTTTTTATTGATCTTTCAAAGTTATCAAAAACTATTACATCATAGCCTTCCTGCTTTAAATAGCTTGCAATATTGCTTCCAATAAAGCCTGCTCCACCAGTAATTAAAACCTTCATTTAAACCACTTAAGCTCAACTTTAATTAATTATAAATTAATGCATTAAATTCATTAAAAGGGTTTTTTAAGGGGAAATTTTGTAAGCTTTCTAAATCTTGAGGTTAAAACTTGAGGCTGGCAAGCTTATGAAGAAGCTTTTAAGGCTTAAAGGGCGATGAAGAAAAAAGTTTCAGTTTACCAATTAATTTATTAATTAGTTTACCTTAAGGTATATTTAGTGGTTTAATGAGCGTTGTAAGCGTTAAAATCCCTAAGAAAATAAAAGAAAAAAATGAAAGAATATAATAAAATCATAAATTGGCCTGAAGAAATTAGAAGATTAATAATCGCTAAAATTGAGGGAGTTGAAAGAAACAAAGCATTAGAAAATGCTATTAAGCTTTTAGAAAAAATACCTTCAACAGCTAGGGGAACAGCTAAAGCTCTTGTGAGGGAAAACCGTGATAGTCATTGATGCATCGGCTTTAACTAAATTGTTTTAAAGGAGGAAGGATAGGAAGAAGTAACTCCTTATCTAAAAACTGGAGCAGCCTCTATAGATCTTGTGGTAAAGGAAGTCGCCAATGCTGTTTGGAAAAAGTTTAAACAAGGGGCTATCTCGATTAAAGAAGCAAAAATTATTCTTCAAGCTTTAAAGGAAATCGTGGAAAAAGTAATTAAAATTGAAGGGGAACTCAACTATATTGACGAAGCTGTTAAGATAGCTTTTAATCGAAATATAACAATTTATGATTCACTTTACATAGCGATGGCAAAGATAAAAGGATTAAATCTGCTAACAATGGATGAAAACCAAGCGAACGCTGCAAAAGCTGAAAATATAATTGCAATTATTCTAAAATGAATAATTTTTCAATTTGCTTTAGCATAAACCGAATTCATACTTGTTGATATGAATTATGAATTTAATTTTAACTCGTTTATTATAATATATCGAGTTTCGACATATGAACTTAATAAACATTTAATTTTACGTAAATATTATTTATTTTATTAAGTAAAAAGTTTAAGCTTAAAAAAAGGGAAAGCCTAAAATGTTTAATTTTAGTTTTGAAAATCTTTATTTTTTTAGGCAGTTAGGGTTAAGGAATAGAAATTGGTTTAGGCTTAATTGGCTTGATAAAGCCTTATACAATTGTGCTTTAAAGTTGGCTAAAATTAAAGGGGAAATTAAAAATTTAAATTTAATGGTTAAATTGGCTAAAATAATTTTAAGGCTTAAAGAAAAACCTAAAACCGTTATATTTAAATTTGGTTTAATTAAGGCTTTAGCTTTAAAAAAACTTTATGCCTTTAAAAACGTTTTTAATTGGGCTCCAAGCCTTAAAAATTGGCTTAACGAGCCTAGCTATATATTTTGGTTAGGCCTGAAAGAAATTTATGGGTGAAAGCTAATAATGAATAAAGATCAATTAATCGGCCTTTCAATTTTAATTGCTAGCGTAATTGGCATAGGCGTTTATGCTTGGCTTTTATATGCTTATGCCTTAATTGTTCTTCAAATAACCGCCTTCATAGCTATAGCCGCTATATTAGGCATATTAGCCTGGATAGGATATACAATGGCAACTACACCTCCACCAACACCTATAGAAGATATAGAAAAAGAAATTGAAAGCTCAAGCAAACCTTTAAACACTGAATCTGCTACTACTGAGAAAAAACCATCAAAATAATTGCTAGAATAAATTATTATGAAGCATGGAAACCAAGAAAAACTTGTAATAACTGAAAAGTTAATTGTTGAAGCTGCAACATTTTGGTTTTAAACTTTAAATGGGAAATTAAAATATTTAAAATGGGGTTATTAATTGAGTGAAGATGAAATTTTGGCTGTGATAAAGCGTCATCCAGAAGCTATAGCAGAGGCTTTAGAAAGCAAACCAGAAATTTTAACAAGCTTAATAATTAGATTGGCTCCTTGGGATAGATTTGCAACTAAAGAAGATATTAAAATGCTTATTGAATTATTTAATAAAAGATTTGAGGAATTAAAAGCCTATAGCGATAAAAGATTTGAAGACATTAATAAACGCTTTGAAGATGTGAATAAAAGGTTTGAAGATTTAATAGCCTATAGCAATAAACGGTTTGAAGAATTAAAAACCTATAGTGATAAAAGATTTGAGGATATTAATAGAAGATTTGAAGCTATAGATAAAAGGTTTGAGGATATGAACAAGCGCTTCGAAGATATGAATAAGCGTTTTGAAGATTTAAAATATTATGTTGATCGAAGATTTGATGAAGTTAATAGAAGGTTAACATCTGTTGAAAGGATTATGCTTGCATTCAACATTCCAATTTTAATAGCCATATTAACAATGCTTATCAAAACCTTTATTGGATAAGGGATAGCTTTAATCCCAAGCTATACATGTCCATTAAAGACTATGCAGCTTAGAATCCTCGAAAAAGGGTCTTTTGAATGCTTTAACGGAGCTAAAGAAATCGAAAAGCGATGTTGCAAGATTTTTGCTTTCCAAGTAGCTTTATGGCTTCAAAACAATTGGATATTAAAATGCGGTTTATTTTTAGTCTAAAGCATTTTGCGAAGGATAGCGAAAAGATAGATATAAAGGAACTTAATGAAGGTTAAATATGAGCGTAAATAAGCCCTTTATAATCGCTTGCATACCAGCTTACAACGAGGAAAAAACAATAGCGAAAGTAATTATTCAAGCGCAAAAATATGTAGATAAAATTATTGTATGCGATGATGGCTCAAACGATTTAACCGGCTTGATA
>JGI24721J26819_10007527_pt1 | contig 10287 bp, 10 predicted proteins | sample YelNatPaOPGAMG01_FD_26819 | JGI IMG/M metagenome (IMG submission 26819)
CAAGCACTGGGGATTGTAAAGTTACTACTTTTGCTGATTATTGTTCCTCTGATTATGTCATAGAATATTTTGTTTCTGGTTCTTTTTGTTCTGCTACCAGTTATAATTGTAAAAATTACGGGAGTTATTATACTTGTTCAGGAGGAGTATGTACTAGTGGAGGAGGTGGTGGTTGTCCAATCTTAAAAGTTTGGAATGGAGAAAATTTTCTTGAGTTAGGAAAATTGGATATTCATTCTAAAAAGGGAATAGATAAAATCCTAGAAAAGGAAGTAGAAATGGAACCCTTTGAAAAAGGAAAATATAAAATAATTTTGAAAGAGGCTTCATATTTGTCTCTTATTGGGAGCGGAAGCGAAATAGATTCAATTAGATTGCTCGATGAAGAAGGAAAAGAATGTAAATTAGTTTCAGCAATTCATTCAAAAGAAGGAGAAGTTCTTTCTTTATTAAGAAATAGTGATGATAAGAAGATTCAACTAAAACCAGATCAAGAATTATTCTTAACTTTTGAAGATTGTTCAGGAAGAAAATTTAGATTTATTATAGAGGGTGAGAACTGGAGACCTCCGTTTTTAAAAGTAAGAGGTCCAGCTGAGTTTTTTGCTGCAATCGGGAAAAATATTACTGAATCAATCAGAAAAATGCTCTCTTCTATTTCAGATTTCTTTAAATAAAAGTGAGGTATTATAACCAGAAAAGTCTCCGCTTTTTGTTTCATAATAAAAATTATGAAATATTTCATTTTTACTTTTGGTTGCCAGATGAATAAATCTGACAGTGAAAGAATTGCCACAGTTTTAGAAAAAATGGGTTATCAAAAAGCTTCGAAAGAAAATGAGGCTGATTTAATATTGTTCAATATGTGCTCAGTTAGGCAATCGGCGGTCGATAGGGTTTATGGATTGGCGCAAAAATTCAAAAAACTTCGGACTTTTAACGTCGAACTCAAAACAGTTTTAACAGGTTGTGTTTCAAAGAGGGATTTTTTAAAATTCAAAAATTTTTTTGATTTCATTTTGCCAATTAAAACCCTAAATTTTTGGCCAGAAATTTTGAAAAGAGAGAGCTTTCATTTTCTTCCAGATCAAAGAGAGAAAAATTTCGTTGATAAATTTGGTTGCCAATATTTAAAGATAAAACCAAAATATGAGAAAAATTTTTCAGTTTTTATTCCAATCTCAACAGGTTGCAATAACTTTTGCTCTTTTTGCATTGTCCCTTTTGTCAGAGGTCCTTTGATTTGCAGAGATCATCAAGAAATTTTAGAAGAAGCAAAAGAGGCGGTAAAAAATGGAGCGAAGGAAATTTGGTTTTTGGGACAAAATGTCAACGATTATAAATCTCCTTCAGACTCTTCGATAAATTTTGCAAAGATTTTGAAAATGGCAAACGAAATTGAAGGAGATTTTTGGATTAGATTCACCAGTCCTCATCCAAAAAATTTCTCTGATGAATTGATAGAAACTATGGCAAAGTGTCAAAAAGTAACTCCCTATTTGAATTTGCCAGTTCAATCAGGAGATGATGAAATTTTAAAAAAAATGAACAGGCCTTATACGGTTTTGCAATACAAAAATTTAGTTAAAAAAATTAGGGCGGCTTTTAAAAAATACAGAAAGGGATTAGAAAAAGAAGTTGCGATTTCAACCGATGTTATCGTTGGATTTCCAGGAGAAACGGAAAAGCAATTTCAAAACACGGTCAAACTATTCAAAGAAATAAAATTTGACATGGCTTATATTGCTCAGTACTCCCCTCGCCCAGGAACAGCGGCTGAGAAAATGGGAGATAATGTTCCGAGAAAAGAGAAAGAAAGAAGATGGAAAATTTTAACTGAGATTTTAAAGAAAACTGCATTAGAAAAAAATAAAAAATTCATCGGAAAAGAAATTGAGGTTTTGCCAGAGGAATTTAAAGATGGATTTTTAATTGGAAAAAATCGCCATTACAAAACGGTGAAATTTAAAGGAAATAAAAATTTGATTGGAAAATTTGTAAAAGTAAAAATCATCGATGCTTTACCCTGGGGATTAAAGGGAATTTTAGTATAAAAAATCCTTTATATATTAAAAAAGGCCTTAGTTTTGAAACTAAGGCTTTTCGATTTAAGGAACTATAGAGAAAAGGGTTGGTGTAGATATTTTCTTAAGTTTAGAACTTCGATTGTCAAATGAAACTTAAGAGATAAGTTGTCGCAATCTATTTTAGTCTGCATGGACCGCCACCACCGCCACCACGACCTCTGCGATAATATACATTTAATTGAAGACTATGTGTATTGAGTTTATCTTGAACAATTTGATAGGTCTGGAGTGTAGCAACAAAATTGTCAAAATTAATCACAGCAATGCAACCTTTGAACTCCTGGTAGTAAGGATGTATATAGAAACCCGAACGTCCATAAGTATTTGTCGTAGGGTCTGGTTCTAAGTAATACCAATTGGGATGATCAGATTTAGCACCTCTTTGCCAAACCCACCATATCCCATGAGGTATTGGACCTACATCTTTAATACTCTCATTTGCTGGATAATTATCGCCAGAGCGTGCCTCCCATTGACCCCCTAGGACCATGCGTAGGACGGATCCTTCCCTTTTCACAAGAAATAGTGTTAAATATCCATTTTTACCAGGAGTTGGTATAGTAAAGATCAGCCAAGCGTCTATGAAATCAGAGCTTTCATTTAGTGTAGCACTAGTGTTTGAGGAAATGGCATCAGTCGGGATTAAAATTAACGAAATTATTAGAATCAATGCCGCAGCTATCGAAACATTCTTTTCCCTCATTTCTCATTCCTCCTTTTTTCTTTTTTCAGTTCTTTTCATCCTTATTGTCAAAGAACTTATATAATAATAGCAGAAATGATAAGTTGTGTCAAATTTATTTGGTAAATAAAAAAATCGAAGTTCTGCCCGAGGATTGAAGGAAGTTTTGATATAAAAAATACTTAAAGCTGGCTTTTGACCAGCTTTGAAAAAGGGTACCTTCTCCTTTCTCAATTTTTGATGGCATTTCAGACATTCTCTGAGACTAACAATGCCAGGGCTGCAGCGACAAAAGCAACCACGGCAAAGACTAAAATATAAAATCCCTGCCAAAGCAAATCTACGGAACTCTGAAAAATTCCAGATTCTTTCATTTGCATTGTCATTATGGCGAAGAAATAGTAGCAAGGCATTAAAATAGCCAAAGACAAACCGATGGTTGCTAAAATATAGCCTGCTATTTTTCCCATTCTTATCCCTCCTTTTTATTCACAACCCTTATCATTGACTCAAAGGGCTGTTTAAATAATAACATAAAATTATAAATTTTGTCAAGAAAACAAAAAAACGCCCAAAGCAAGAAGCTAAGGGCAGAAAAAGGGGAATTGGTCAGAGGAAATTATTTCCTCTTCATCTTGAAGTCTAACTTATCTAGCTTTCCGAATTAGTCTTATCACTATTACAATAGCCGTTGAAAACATTAGTCCAACAAAAGCTGATGCCATAGCTAATCCAAAGCTTGGGTAATCTGGTATAGCTATGAAACCAAGGATGAAGGAGCCTAAAGTTGTGCAAATTATTACAACCAATTCTGGGATGGCTTTGTATTTCCATGCTACTATGCCAGCTATTATCATGACTATTAGAATATAGAGGATGGGCGTTAGCAAGAAAGGTTCTGGTTCAGGTGATGGCATCGGTGTTGGTTCTTGCGCCAGTTGAAGTATTGCTGTGAGCATTATTATCACCACACGTAAGCCAATCTTCCAGGTCCGCCTCTTCTATAGTAGAGGTCTCCTCCGTTACCTGTGTATGATGGATCGAACCTTGCTAGGGCTACACAGTCAAAGTCTATTAGAAGGTATATTGGGTTGTCGGTATATGTGTAGTAGAAGTTTATCCACCAGTATTTGAAGGTGTAGCCAGATGGCGGGTTTGCTGTTAACGCTATTATAGCATTTTCTGGGACCAAGAGAGCGTCTTCGATGACTATTGTGTTCCAGCACGACATATAAGTGTAGCCGGTGATGACTAGGCAGTATTGGTAGCTGAAGGCACATTGGTCTTGGAGGTTTCCATAGGTTGGAATGAACCACCATAAACCGCCTGTTAGGGATGGGTCAAAGATGACTGCACATTGGGCAATACCGTTTTCATCAGTAGAGTATGAACCAAGATAGAAGACGCTGTAATTGGGGTCCACGAGGTAGAAGTTTACGGCAACGTTGGAGAGAGGATTTCCGTTTTCAGCGACATAAGCGAAAAAGTAGACTAGCGAGTATTCGCTGGCATGCCAACCGTAGAAGTTTTCGCCGAACCCACTTATGCACATGTATTTTACTGTCTGGTATGTGTTGTCTGTGTAGGCAACTGTGAATATGAAACCGTCGATTGATGTGCCGGCTTTCGGATTCCTAATCGTTATATTTGACGGAGTCTCCACTTCTTGTGGTTCAACAGTTAGCGGTTTTGCTTCAGCACCCGGCGGATCAACGTAGCACCAGTAAACTGCTTCCTTTGAATCAAGGGAGCAAACAAAGATCCAGTGACTATACCATGCTGCCCATCCGTACATATAGCAGTATGGTTTCTTTCCGGCGGGAACTCTGATGCCTACGGCAGCTTCAGTGTAGTCTGAGAACACCCAGTAAGCCCATAATGCAACTGGACCTATACCAGTGCTTCCGGAATATGTCCAGCGTATGCGTAGCCACCCGTCTTTCTTGTCACGTGAGTAACTTATCCAGTATGCTGGAAGCTTAACATTTAGGCTTATGCCTTTATAGGAGAAGGAGCCTACGCCTTCCCCCCATCTGAAACCGGCTTCCGGCTTATGGTTTGTTGGAATTTCGTCGCACCAGTCTGGGAAGAAAAGCTGAATGTCTGCGAACAAAATGCCTTTCCAGAAATCACCCCTGGAATAGATGTTTTCGAGAGTGGCTTTAACAGCATAATAGTCATAGTTTGGGTCTATTTCTCCAGTATCCTTGTATAAGCCGATGGATATTCTGAGTTTCTTACCCGACTTAGCATCGCTGTCGATGGTTTCATAGGACATGGGTGTGACGATTCCTTCAGTTGATGCACTTCCAGCCCATTCGTATTCAACTGGGTTTTCTTGGATAACAGTGGAGTTTGCGTTCACTTTGAAGTTTGCAAGAATGTTCTTGTATAAGGTTTGATTTCCGTCTGCTTGAGAAATCAGCTCAGTTAAAGACTCGTTGAAGTATATTATTTGTGGTGGCTCCTCAAAAATCGGAAGAGGCGGCGGACTCTTTAAGCTAGAAATATTCTGATAAATTTCATCCGTGGCGTATCGGGCAACCGATGGCGGAAGTGATTTTTGTAGCGCCGTTTCAGAAGTCGATGGCATACCGATAAAAACAGTTGAAAAAATCAAAACAGCAATCAGAGAGAGTGTCATTCTCCAATTTCCAAAACCTTTTTCCATTTCCGTTCCTCCTTTTCTTTCCGTCTTTTCTCGCAGGGCGGTATTCCTCCATTTTGGAAGAAATTTTCCCTCCTTCACCGCCTGCTGGTTCTTTTCATCCAGATTGAATTGTCAAAGAACCTACTTCATTAATAACATAATTAAAAAATCTGTCAAGAGCTAAATAATTTTTGCTTATTTTAAATTCAAATCTATAATTAAATAATGCGAAAAAAATTGATTGTCATTTTAGGACCGACTGCTTCTGGAAAAACAGAATTGGCAATAAAATTGGCAAAAAAATTCAATGGGGAAATAGTTTCTGCTGATTCAAGGCAGGTTTACAAAGGAATGGACATTGGAACTGCAAAGCCAACAAAAAAAGAAATGAAAGGTATTCCTCATCATCTTTTGAATGTTGCTTCGCCAAAAAGGAAATTCACAGTCGCTCAATACCGAAAATTGGCTTTAAAGGCGATAGAGAAAATTCAAAAGAAAGGAAAAATTCCCTTTTTAGTTGGAGGGACGTGGTTTTACATTAGAGCTATTGTCGATGGTTTGGTAATTCCTGAAGTTCCACCAGATTGGAAATTGAGAAGGAAATTGGAAAAGAAATCACCAAAAGAACTTTATAAAATTTTGAAAAAATTAGATCCCAAAAGGGCAAAGACGATTGAAAAGGAAAATCCCAGAAGGTTAATCAGGGCAATAGAAATTTGCAAAAAAATTGGAAAGGTTCCCCCTTTAAAATTTAATCCTCTCCCCTATCCTGTTTTGATGATTGGAATAAAAAGAAAGAAAAAAGAATTGAAAGAAAGAATTAAAAAAAGGTTTTTTGAATGGCTAAAAAAAGGTTTGATTTTGGAAGTAATAAGATTGAGAAAAATGGGAGTTTCTTTCAAAAGAATTGAGGAGTTTGGAATGCATTATCGAGAAATTGCAAAATATTTAAAAGGAGAAATTTCAGAAAAAGAAATGATTGAAAACTCGATAAGGGAAATTCAAAACTATGCAAAAAAACAATTGAATTGGTTCAAAAAGGATAAAAGGGTAAAATGGGTGAAAGATTTAAGGGAAGCAGAAAAATTAGTTAAAAAATACCTAAAAAATTAGAGGGCGAAAATGCCCTTTTTCCAGAAAGATCGGAATCATCAATTTTCTAAGGGAAGAAAGGAGAGAAGGAGAAAAAACAAAAGAAATTAAATTTCATCCGATCTTTTTTCTGGAAGGTTCTATTTCATTTTATCTCTTTTAAAATCCTTGTCAAGATCTCTTTTGCAATTTTTGGGTTTGCCTTTCCTTTTGTTTTTCTCATTACTTGCCCTATTAAAAATTCAAGAGCGTTTTCTTTTCCCTTTTTAAAATCTAAAACTGCCTTTTGATTTTCTGAGATTACTTGATAAACGATTTTTTCAATTTCAGCCTCATCCGCAATCAAAACCAATCCTTTCTCTTCAATAATTTGAGAAGGGTCAGCACCAGTTTTGAACATTTCTTCTAGAACAATTTTGGCAATCTTTGATGAAATCTTTCCCTCATCGATTAATTCGATAAATTCGGCAAAATTTTCCGGAGTGATTAAAAAATCCTCTCCAGAAACAGAAGCTCCTTTTAAAAGTCCTAAAAGATCGGTTGTTAAATAATTTGTCGCAAGTTTTATCAATCTCAAAAGTTTTTCTTTTGGTAAATTTGGAGTAAATTCAGAAACAACTTTCTCAAAATATTCTCCAAAATCTTTATTTTTTACAAAAATTTCGATCGATTTTTCATCCAAATTGTATTCTTTTTTGAACCTTTCTCTTTTTTGCCTTGGAAGCTCAGGAATTTCTGCTCTAATTTCATCGACCATTTCTTGGGTGATTTCCAAAGGTGGCAAATCTGGTTCTGGAAAATATCTGTAATCTTGTGCCTCCTCTTTCTCTCTTTGAGAAAAGGTAATTTCTCTTGCAGGATCCCATCCCCTAGTTTCTTGGATCACTTTCTTTCCAGATTCTAAAATCTTTCTTTGTCTTTCGATTTCATATTCAAGAGCTTTTTCTACCGCCTTAAAGGAGTTTAGGTTTTTAATTTCAACTTTGGTTCCAAGAACTCCTTTTTTTGAACTCAAAGAAATATTCGCTTCGACTCTCATTTGCCCCTTTTCCATATCAGCATCGGAAACATCCAAATATCTCAAAATTAATTGCAACTCTTCAGCGAACTTTCTTGCTTCTTTTGGAGATTCGATATCTGGCTCTGTAACCAATTCCATCAAAGGGACACCAGCCCTGTTGAAATCAACTAAAGAGTAATCTTTCTCGTGAATTAATCTTCCAGTGTCTTCTTCCAAATGAACTCTTCTTATTCTGATTTTTTTTCCATCGATTTCTAAAAATCCATTTTTACAAATAGGAGTTGAATATTGAGAAATCTGGTATCCTTTCGGTAAATCAGGATAAAAATAATTTTTTCTTTCAAAAAAAGTATGTCTTGAAATTTCGCAATTTAGTGCCAAACCAGTTTTTATCGTTTTCCTTACCGCTTCTCGGTTAATCACAGGTAAAGTACCAGGATGTCCGAGACAAACAGGGCAAATGTTTATGTTTGGGTGTTTTTCATCGGGGTCGTTCTTACAAGAGCAAAACATTTTAGATCTCGTTTTTAACTCAATATGAATTTCTAAACCAATTTTTGGTATTAACTCCATATTAATTTTTTCCAATTTTTTAAATAATCCTTGAATTTTTTATCAAAAACTTCCTTGGAAGTAATTTTTTTAATTCCCAGGCTTAGCAATTTTGATTTGAGATCCAAAAATGCCTTTTCTTTGTTTTTCTCGCATGTTATTTTTTCTAACTCAAGAATCTTTCCGTAACCTTTCGTATCATCCAAAAAGATCTTTATTCCTTTCCAATCAAAGACCAATCTTTTCCTTTTCCAAATTGCTACCACTGGAAAACCAATTCTCTCTAAAATTTCTTTCATTTTTTCAAAATCTTCTTTTTTAAATTTTATCTCGATCTCCCCTCTAAAATCTTGATGGATTTTTCCGGATTTTAAAATCAAATAACTTGCCTTATCATTCTTTCTGATTCTCAACTTTTCACTTCCGCAGTAGACCGTCTCTTCATTGATTTCACCTTTGAACTTTGCAATTTTCTTTAATTTTTTAATTAAATTTTGGTATTGAGAAGGTGAAATAAAAGTTCTTATTTCAACTTCAATTCTTTTCATGCAATTTTTTTAATTCTTTCATTATCTCAACCCCTGAACTTGTGCCTATAATATCAGCTCCAGCCTTGATTGCACTTTTTAAATCTTTTAAAGTCCTGATTGAACCAGCAGCTTTTATTAAAAGGCCAGGGGCTCCCTTTCTCATTAGTTTTAGATGATAAAATTTTTCTTTTAATTCTCTATGTTCTAAGGGGTCTTTCTCAGTTGCAGTTTTAACGCAGATTGCTCCTGCTTTTTTTACTATTTGAGATGCCTTAATTATTTCTTTATCAGTTAAATAACCAGAGCCAATGATTACTTTAGTTGGCAAAATTTTGCAAATTTCTTTTAAATCCTTTAAAATTTTTTCCCATCTTTCGTGCTTTGCATCGACAATATTCATCACAACGTCTAATTCGTCAGCACCATCTTCTTTTGCTTTTTGGCACATTTTGATTCTCTTTTTATGCGGCGAATCTCCAATCGGAGGGTCGATTAGGGCAACCGTTTTAATTCCAGTCCCCTTCAATTCCTTTGCCACCAATTTCACCCATTCTAATCTCACGCAAACTCCCCTAAATCCATATTTTTTTGCCTCTTGGCAAGTTTTCAAAATATCTTCCTTTTTCGCCTTTTTGTTTATGTTTGTATGATCGATAATTTTTGCAATTTCTTTTATTTTTTCCATAGTTTTTTGAAGGTAATTTCCCTTATTTCCTTTGCTATTTCTCCAGGGGACCTTTCGCCATCGATTATAAAAACATTTTTGAATTTTTTTGCCAAAACCTCATAATTTTTCCAAACTTTCCTCAAAGTTTTTTCTTTTTCAAAAAGAGTGATCTCGAATCTATCCTTTTTTATCCTTTCGATGCACACTTTTGGCGAAACTTTCAAAAAGAAGGTTAAATCTGGCAAAATGAATTTTTTATTGATTTCGATTAACCAATCCAAATCTTTTATTTCTAAATTTCCGTAAGCCATCGTTGAGAAAAAGTACCTGTCTGAAATTACGTTTATTCCCCTCTTTAAAAGAGGAATTACTTCTTTTTCTAAATGGTAGGCTCTATCAGCGCAAAACAAAAGCTGAAGACATTCAGCAGAAGATTTCCAATCATGAGTTAGCTGACTTTTGATTAATCCTCCGATTAAATAAGAGGTTGGTTCTTTTGTAATATGAGTTCTTTTTCCGATTTTGTTCAAATAATCAGCTAAAAGCTTAACTTGAGTTGAATTTCCCGCTCCATCTATAGAATCGAAAACAATGAATTTTCCTTTGTATGGATTTTTTATCATTATTTAATTTCTTCTTTTATTCTTTTTAGTTTCTCCAAATAAGTCTTAGTATCTTCGCTCACCCATTCTTGTGTGTTGATATATTTTATTCCCCCGTCTTCTTTTCTAATAACAACTCTTTCAATCCCTGCATTGATCAAAATTCTTCTGCAACGCAAACAGGGAATTGCCTCGACTAATTTTCCTTCTCTATCCACTCCAGCTATATAAAGACTACCACCTAAAACATTGCTTCCGTTTCTGGCCGCGTTAACAACAGCATTTTCTTCAGCATGAACTCCTGGGCAATCTTCGTAAGCAATTCCATGAGGTAAATTTTGAAGATCTTTAATGCAACCTACCTCAAAACAATTTATTACTCCCCTAGCTGGGCCATTATAACC
>JGI24721J26819_10007531_pt1 | contig 10285 bp, 9 predicted proteins | sample YelNatPaOPGAMG01_FD_26819 | JGI IMG/M metagenome (IMG submission 26819)
CGAAACATCAATGTCAGGGTACCAATAGTAAGCTCTCCCATGGATACTGTCACCGAAGCCGAAATGGCCATTGCAATTGCAAGGTATGGCGGGATAGGTGTTGTACACAGGAACATGACAGTAAATGAACAGGCGAGAATAATTGTAAAAGTTAAGAGATCAGAATCAACAATTATACGATGTGGTTTCCGCTCCCGACAACATCAATATAGAAGAGGCAAGGGAAATACTTTACAGAAACAGGATTGAGAAACTCCCTCTTGTTGATAAGGGAAATCGTGTGGTAGGCCTCATAACTGCAAAGGATATTGTTACAAGAGAGAAGTTTCCCGATGCAACAAGAGACAGCAAGGGCCAGCTTATGGTGGGTGCAGCAGTTGGACCTTTCGATATAGAGAGGGCTCAGGCCATGGAGAAAATGGGGGCAGACCTTCTTGTTGTTGATACGGCACATGCCCATAATGAGAATGTACTAAATTCTCTTAAGAAAATGCGCAAAGAGATCTCCATTGACATAGTGGCCGGAAACATTGCAACAAGCAGGGCGGCAGAGGATCTGATATCAACCGGTGTGGATGGCCTAAGAGTGGGAATTGGGCCAGGTTCCATATGTACAACAAGAATAATCGCTGGAATCGGTGTGCCTCAGCTCACTGCCATTTCAGATGTTGCAGAGGCTGCAATGAAGGAGGATATACCTGTAATCGCGGACGGTGGAATCAGGTATTCTGGTGATATTGTAAAGGCACTTGCAGCAGGGGCGAGCTCTGTTATGCTTGGTTCCCTCCTGGCTGGAACAGAGGAGAGTCCAGGTGTTGAGATGATCATAAACGGCAGGAAGTACAAGTCATACAGGGGGATGGGTTCCATAGGTGCAATACAGACAGGCATATCGGACAGGTACGGAAAGATAGGTGCAAACAAGTTTGTGGCGGAAGGCGTCGAAGGCGCTGTTCCTTACAGGGGAAAGGTGGAAGAGGTCATCTTTCAGTTGATGGGCGGCCTGAAATCTGGAATGGGTTATGTGGGAGCAAAAACGGTTCAGGACCTCAGGGAAAAGGGAGAGTTCGTGAAAATAACATCAAGCGGCCTAAGAGAGAGTCATCCCCATGACATACGGATAATGATGGAACCTCCCAATTACCAGATTTACCAGACCTGATAAAACCTTAAAAAAGGCACTGGGTTGTAAATAAGCCTTTCAGCTTCATCTGCAAAACATTAACAAAGCCTATGATAATACAATAATAACAACCGGAAATGGCATTCCTTATCTTTTTATGCAATCCATAAGATCTGGCGGATCCTTGTAAGACTCACATGGCAGGTTCATGGTCTTGTATAATGTATTCAGCCATAGGTGTTTCTCAGATTACAGTATTCATTTTCCCCTTATGGGAACAGACAAGTTCTGGATCTTCTTTACAATTGACAATTTCAGACTAAAATTAATCAACTTCCTCTTCTTTGTTTCCTGGCACTTAGGGTTTGTGGTTAGCGGTGTTCATTGGCACGGTAGGGCATTTCATTGGGTTCTCTAAGAGGAGTTCTGTTTCCAATTATGCATAAATATCCAGGTCATGTTGAATCAATCAAATACATCGGGTCTTTTAATAAAATTAAAGATTCATTGTTAATAAAGAGGGTATTGGAAAGTAACTTGCAAAGTTACAATGATATCATAGAAAGATCAAATGTTTTCAACAACCCAGCTATATTAAAGAACTGAGTCTGATTTCAAACCCAAAAATGTCCCTTTGTCCATTCCTGAAAAACTTAAAATAAGATATTCGCCATACATCCACTCGTGGCAAACATAGATAAAGACGATATTTCCTTGCCTGTAGACGAGTATATCTCTCACCATAGGGGAAAATATGAATCACTTTACAGGAAGTCCCTTGAAAAGCCAGAAGAATTCTGGAATGAACATGCAAGTATTGTAGATTGGTACTCCAGATGGGATAAGGTCCTTGACGATTCAAAAGCGCCTTTCTATAGGTGGTTTATAAATGGAAAGATCAATATTTCATATAATGCACTGGACAGGCATTTGAAAAGTCACAGGAGGAACAAGGCGGCCTTCATATGGGTAGCAGAATCCGGTGAGGAGAAGATAGTAACTTATCATGGTCTACATAAAAGGGTTAATGCATTCGCAAAGGCACTTCTTGATGCAGGTTTGAAAAAGGGCGATCGCATTGCAGTCTATCTTCCAATGATCATTGAAGCTCCTGTTGTAATGCTAGCTGCAGCACGAATTGGAGTTGCATTCACACTTGTATTTTCGGGATTCGGGGCAAATTCACTTGCAGAAAGGATAAACGATTGTGGTGCCAAACTTGTTGTAACAGCTGATGGTGCCAATCGTGGAGGGAAATTCATAGACCTAAAAAAGATAGTTGATGATGCATTAGATCAAACATCTTCTGTTGAAGAGGTAATTGTTGTAAGAAATACAGGAAACAAGGTGGAAATGTTTGAAGGTCGAGATTACTGGTACCATGAGGTTGCAAAGGATCAGAACGTCTTTGTTGAACCAGAGAAGATGGATTCCAATGACCCACTTTACATCCTGTACACATCAGGAACCACAGGAAAACCAAAGGGAGTTGTTCACGGAAACGGAGGATACAGTGTGTGGGTTGCCAACACACTGAAATGGGCATTCGACCCGCAGGAGGATGACAGATGGTGGTGTGCTGCAGATATAGGATGGGTTACTGGTCACAGCTATATTGTGTTCGCACCACTTCTTCTGGGTCTGACTTCCATAATGTTTGAAGGGGCCATAAATTATCCTGAACCTGACAGGATGTGGGACATAATTGAGAAGTATGGAGTGAACCTTCTATACACCTCCCCTACTGCAATAAGAATGCTCATGAGGTACGGAGATTCTTATCCGGATAAACACGATCTAAGCAGCCTAAGGGTATTGGGAACAGTTGGTGAACCAATAAACCCGGCCGCATGGCACTGGTACTTTAAGACCATAGGAAAATCAAGATGCCCCATTATTGATACGTACTGGCAGACTGAAACCGGTGGTTTTATAATTTCACCGGCGGTTGATCTGGGTATAGGATCACTGAAACCCGGTTCTGCAACATTTCCAATGCCCGGCATTGATCCAGTGATCCTGGATGACAACGGTAAGGAACTCCCTCCAAACCAGAAAGGCTTCATAGCAATAAAGAGGCCATGGCCTGGTCTTATGCTGGGACTGACCAACGATCCTGATAGGTACANGTCAGTGTATTTCTCCAAATTNTCAGGGATGTATTTCAATGGAGATTATGCTATGAAGGATTCTGACGGTTATTACTGGTTGCTTGGAAGGGCAGACGAGGTCATGAAAGTCTCAGGACACAGAATAGGGACAATAGAGATAGAGGATGCACTTGTATCTTTCAAAGAAGTTGCGGAAGCTGCAGTTTTCAGCAAGCCGGATGCTGTAAAGGGAGAGGCTATAGTAGCCATAGTTGTTACCAAAAATGGAGTAGACCCTGACAGGCAACTAACAGAAAAGTTGAAGAAGGGCATAAGGGAAACTATGGGTCCTATTCTTGTACCTGACGAAATTCACTACGTCCAGGCCGTTCCAAAAACAAGGAGCGGGAAGATAATGAGGAGGGTCGTCAAGGCAGTATACCTGGGNCAGGTTCCAGGGGACATAAGTACCCTTGAAAATGAAGCTTCTGTGGCAGAGATAAAAGGAGCAATTGAATCTCTTAAGGCAAAGTCAGAAAGGTAGTGTTTATTACTATCACAATTATTTTTGTACTGTTCAACCCTGAAGATATGCCGGCATAATAAAGGTAGCATTTGCTATTTATACTGCCTTTGCAATCGTTACCAATAGCAACCACGCCGGAAGAATTCCCCTTGGCCCAGGCATTGGAAGCAAAAAGATCTAATACAATTCCAAACCATTTTTTTTAAAAACTCAAAAACTTTTTTCAGGAAACTTAGAACATATTTTTGGTTTGGTGCCGGCATTGCTTTTACCATTCATTTGAAGGTTTAATGTTCAGGACTCAGATCCTGATTTANCTGGCACATTATAAACGGCTAAATACGAGGATTCAATTAGTAGTTCTATGAAGAATTACAGGGCTCTTTCAATTGCCATTGCAGTTGCTTTTCTTGCTGCGGCAATGATTGCGCCAATATCGACAGCAGGAACCGTCAACTTGGTTATGGATCAGAGNGATAATTCTGCAAATCTTACGGAACATTCTGATTCCCAGTTGATGGTTAAAACCAATTCCACAAAAGGTATTAACGAAATAGCATTTAATCTTCTTGAGGGTATTTTCAGNAAAAATTACAACTACAGCATGGCAGCAAACTCCACATCAAACCAGNCTCTGCAAAATATTAACAGTTTATTCCAGTTTTTCAATTCAAATATAACGGTGAAATATTTCCAGATGAATATTGCAGGAAACCAGACAATGGCAAACAGCACTGAGTTCATTGATAATTACTCCAGCAGCATGACAATGAACATGACAGGCATATTCAATGGAAGCACTGCAAACCTCTCCTGGAGGAACGCCTTATCAGAAAGCAACATCAGCAAATGGTCCAATGGAAATGGATCGGTTTCAGTGAATTATACGCAGAATGATAGAAGTTTTGGAATGTACAATTTTACAGGTTTCCACAAAGCCCTTTCATCATGGAACAGAAGCTATAACCCAGTTACGAACATAACCACATTCACTACCCAGTCATCATCAGTGGTGCAGGTAAGCTTCTTCAACCTTACTTCCAACCTGACCATAAGATACACAAGTGATCCAGTCTACACAATAACTGTTCATGGGGATGCCATTGCAAGTGCAAATACACTGCTTATTGAAAATACATCACATGGTACCTTCACAATCTGGTACGCAATAGCTGCAGTCGTTATAGTTGCAGGTGCAATAGCAACAATGAGTCTTAGAAAAAGGAGACTCAACTGATCTTCACAATTCCATATTTTTCGGCCAGATAATCTCTGGTTTTATTATTTTTAAAATCTTCCCTGAAATTCCTGATCAGGTCAAACCTGTCCTTCATTGTGTGAAAAAGCTTTGGGTTCCTGAGTATTGCCGCTGGATGGAACTGGGGAAATATGAACATGTCATTAATCTGGTATATCTTCTTCCATGCCTCCGAAACTCTTCCAAAATCAGTCTTAAAAACTATTCCTAAAGACTTCAGTGCCGAGTTTCCCATTGGGATAATGAATTTTGGTCCAATGAGGTCCATTTCGCCTTTTAGAAAAGGTGAACATTTCCTTATTTCAGTGATCTTGGGCGCCCTTCCTATTTTGGGCCTGCATCTCACGGCATTGGAGATGTAGACACTCTCTCTGGGCATCTGGGTATCCATAAGCATTTTGTCCAGCAGTTTGCCGCTTCTTCCCACGAAGGGTACCCCAGTCTCATCCTCGTTTGATCCGGGTGCTTCCCCCACAACCATAACATCTGCAGATTGGAAGCCAACACCACATACTGCTGTTTTCCTCGAGAAGTAAAGATCACACTTTTTGCATCCCTTGATTTCACTGCAAATAGAAGAAAGGCTCTGCATATATCATGTAAATATTCTTTTTCTTATTTATTGGTATTGTTGCAGCCGGAGTTAATCACCTGGGCTGCTGGCCTTAATGGCGTTTTTCCCAGTTTCACGCTTCTTCCTGGCAGTGAGGTATATCCCAATTGATATCATAACCAGTCCCAGGTAAGTGAAATATGTGTTCACCTCTCCCAGAATAAGATAACTGAAGAGAACTGAAAGTGCCGGGACTGTGAAAAAGAGTCCTGATATTGATGATACGCTGTATTTCCTGAAGAGGAAAAGAAATATGAAATATGCCACAGCAGTTCCCAGGCTTCCCATAAAAAGGGTTACAAGGATGAAGCTTATATTCAGGCCGGAAAAGGAAAGTGTCCCGTCAAGAAAGGTCCAGAGAGCTATGACCGGCAGTGCATAGGCAAACTGCAGGGTATTGACTGCAAAAACATCTGTGCCGGTNGACAGANATTTCTTGAAGTAAATNGTACCAAGAGACCAGCTCACTGCTGCAACAAGAAGAAGGAATATCCCTAAACCCGGTTTGATATATATCTGATCCGCAAAAATTGTTATGAGGCCTGCAAAACCAACGGCAGTGCCGGCAATCTTGTATCTGTCAAGCTTCTCCCCTATTATCAGGAAGGAAAAAACAAGCATCAGTATTGGATATGAGTAAATTATAAGGCTTGAAAGGGAGGCGCTAACTGTCTGTTCACCTGTAAACCACAGCCCCATGAATATTGTAATGTTAAGCAGTGAAAACCCCAATATCATAAGATGGCTTTTCATATCCTTTGGTATCTTCATATTTCTGAAGAAAATGGCAAATGAAAATACAAGGGCAAAAATCACTCTGAAAAGTAACACCATCATGGGGGGTTCGTATTCAAGGGCTATTTTTACAAAGGGATAATTGACTGCCCAGAAGGAAGCCATTGCAATGAATGCAATTCCGTCGGCAAGTTTTGCCATATNNATTGTGCATGTTTGCCGGAATTAAAATATTATGTAATATTCCNCCGGAAAATTCTCATNGGTGGTTCACTTCTAAAATTCTTTATTCCAGATTAAGCCGGTAAAGGATAAAGATGTGGCTGTTCACCTTTAAAATTTTAACCTTCAGGAATGCTATCCTGTTCAAAAAGAAGAGTTCCTATTGATCGCTCTGGGATATGAGGATTGCAAAGTCATAATCCAGTTTACTGTCCAGTGGTGGTCTTATGACCATATGGTCACCTCTTCTCAGGGCAACCAGAACCTTCCCCATTTTTTCCATGTGATCATGGAATTCCCTTATGGTCCTGCCTTTGAAGGAGTCATCAACAGAAACCTCCTCAAATCTCATCTTTCCATCCTTACTTAGAAGTTCACTGTATATCTTTGAAATGCCAGGATTGAGAACAGCGTTGGAAATGAGAAGTGAAGATATATTCCCCCTGACAATGATCTCATCCGCTCCCAAATTCCTTGCCGCATCTTCGTTATCNCTGGAGAGCAGCTCGGCAATAACGTAGATGTTTGGATTCACCTTTTTTATATTNGATATNGAAACAATTGTCTTTGCATCCACTGCTGACAGTTCCTCACCCTCACTCCTTCTGTCTGCAAGTATTACTGCAGTTTTACATTTTGAAATTCCGGATCTTTCCAGGTCCCTTGCATTGAGGCTTGTCCCGTTCACATAGTCAACATTTGGATCTTCAAACCTGGGTTTTGTCTGGGACAGAATTAGAACAGGTATATCCTCATCAAGTATGTCATGGGCTATTTCTGCTGCCTGGTCATTNAAATTGCAGATTATGATATGCTGTTTCATCTTTGTTCTGGCCTCTCCGAGCTTTCTGGCCAGTCTGTTGTCAATTAGATTGGAACCGAGATTGGCAAGCAGGAAGCCTACACTTCCAATTCCTGCCACCATTATGAATATTCCGTTGATTCTGGCATAAAGGCCCACTACAGGGGTATCACCGTAACCCACTGTGGTAACAGTCTGCATGACCCACCATAAACTGGTGAAAAGAGAATGTATTCCAGACTGGGGATTTCCTCTCTGAAGTAAATATTCTGAGAAAACTCCGTATGTGACGATAGAAAGAGATGCCGCAGCGGGTTTCAGCAGAGGCATCCTGACAACCCTCCTGAATCTTTTCAGGAATAATGGGAATAGAACCACATGGTAAAATCACTCACTTACATAAAAATGTCATTCAGGCCTTNANTAGGATTGGTAACAGTGATCTCACAAATGTTAAATCATTATCATGTTATACCAATGGCGTGGTCATGTTATTTCAGGACAAACCTAGAATTTTGCAGTATTTCAACGAACATGGCATTCTTGTTTCACCNGAAGCACTTCAGGTTATACTGGACAGAAGCATGGGGGATCTCATCCCAAAAATGTTATCTCCTGAGATACTCCAGGCGGGCTACCTTGATGAAGGTACAGTCAGGAAACTTCTCAGAGGCGATGCCGNGGTTCAGAACCAGGATTTTGAGGTTTACTTTCCAGACATCAGGGTGAACAGTTCTGTTGAGGACTTCAGGCAGATGTTTGTGAGCAAATATACAAAACTGAAGAAAATTGTGATGGCTTCGTCCACAATGAGGGGTTCTGTGGATATAAAGAAGGCAAAACTCAGCATAGGGGAGGTTAAGGTCATTGGGATGGTTTCTTCAGTTGATGTAACTAAAAACGGTCACAAGAGGATCGTAATTGAGGACATGGAAGAGAGCATGCAGGCCATACTGATGAAAGACAGGAACGCCGATGAACTGATTCTTCAGGACGAAGTAATAGGCGTTGTGGGTAGCGTAAGCAGAGGAAAAGGGGACCCGGTGATNTTTGTCAAGGAAATCGTCAGGCCGGATATACCNTACAGGATGATTGATGAAACAAAAAGAGACCCTGTTTATGTTGCATCGCTTTCAGATATACACGTTGGAAGCAAGACATTCAGGAAGGATGATTTCAGGGCCATGATAAACTGGATAAAATCATCCAGAGAGGAGGCTGAAAAGCTGAAATATCTCATTCTGAGCGGGGACGTTGTGGATGGCATTGGAGTCTATCCGGGGCAGGATGAGGATCTGGAGATTCTCAATCCAATGGAACAGTATGCAAAACTTGGGGAATATCTGGTCGAAGTGCCGGAGGATATACACGTGTTTGTAATGCCTGGGAACCACGACAGTGTCAGACTCGCAGAACCGCAACCCCTTTTCTCCGAAAAAATCAGATCCCTGTTCGAAAGAAATGTGACACTGATTCCAAATCCATACAATCTCAAGATTGATAAGAAAAACATACTGATATATCACGGAATGTCACTCAACGACATGGTGGAGTTAGTACCGGGGGCGAATTTTGAAACCATAGGGAAAGCAATTGACGAAATATTGAAGAGAAGGCACCTTGCCCCAAAATATGGGGGTAAGACNCCTCTTATACCATCAAAGAATGACTATCATGTCATAGAGGAGGTTCCGGATATATTCATAACTGGCCACATCCACTCCCACTACCTTGGAAATTACAAAGGAGTGAGGTATGTGAACTCCTCAACATGGCAGAGCCAGACTGACTACCAGAAAATGATGAATTTTGCACCGAACCCATCCAAGATCACACTGTTCGATCTTTACTCAAAAACGACAATAATCAAGGATTTCAAGATCTGAATGAGATTTAGAANGTCCTTTTTATTATCTCCTCTATCTCCTTTCTGAACATGTTTGTAAAGTCNNTNACTGCCTGATCCTTNATGTTTTCCGGTGTGGTCATAAGGCCGATTTTTGCTGTAACCTTGGCCATTCTGGCCATNGAGTCGTACTCCTTTATCTTGCTTTCCATGAAATCNTGAAGAACCTGTGCAATCTCATTTTTAAGTTCCTGGTTCTGGTTAATCCTTTTTCTTATGTATTCCTTAATCAAATCCTTCATTATTTCTCTGATGGCTTCAAAATAAAGCTCTTCTGAAGGCATAGTCCTCAGGATGTCTTTCAGGTATTTTTCCACGTCACTTGGCACGTAATATACAGTTGTTTCTAATAGATAAGAACTTTGGTATGAAATGAAATCAGGATGGGGTTTCTGCACCGGATCCTTTCCAGTGGATCTTCAGCAATCCCATTATGGCCGTGTCNTAATATCTGCCATTAACAAATTCATTCTCCTTCAAAATGCCTTCAACCTGAAATCCGCACTTTTTGTAGGATTTGATTGCTCTTTAATTGCTGCTCCAGGCATCAAGCTGTATACGCCTTAAGTTTAGGCGGTTAAAAAGATAGTCGACAAGAAATGAAAGTGCATCCGTACCGTAACCTTTCCCCCAGTAATTTTTGTCTCCGATGGTAATGCCAACTGTACAGCTTCTTTCCACGTGATCAACTTCCCTGCAGTCCGCAGTTCATATGAACTTATCTTCATGTGTGAATATGTCAAATTCGTAACCGTCAAGCATTGATCTGTTTTCCATATGCCAGCTTAAATCACGATTCAATTCCNCTTCGGATCTGAATTCGTATTTGGGATCACCTCCAGTAGCCCAGTATGCCACCTCTGGATCATTTCTCCAATTCACCAAGCGTTTTTATGTTTTCTCGGTTCAGGATTCTGAATTCAACTTTTTCACCTTTTGTGACATCCTCCCACGCCTAAAGAGCGTGGGCTTCCTGCTTCAACCACTTCACTTGCTTTATCCCCTCCTTC
>JGI24721J26819_10007533_pt1 | contig 10282 bp, 8 predicted proteins | sample YelNatPaOPGAMG01_FD_26819 | JGI IMG/M metagenome (IMG submission 26819)
ATCGGCCGCGCCGTCATCCTGTCCTCGGCCCGGCTGGACGTGGCGCATTACTTCATCGACCCCGGCAGCGAAGAGGCGGAAATCGAGCGCCTGCGCGCCGCNCGCCGCGCGGTGCGCGCCGAACTGGACAACCTCAAGGCCGACCTGCCCGCAGACGCGCCGGCGGAAATGGCNGCGTTCATCGACGTGCACAAAATGCTGCTCGACGACCGGCAAATGGCGCATGACACCATCGCCTGGATCCGCCAGCGGCGCTACAACGCCGAGTGGGCGCTGACGGCGCAGCTCGACGTCATCTCGCGCAATTTCGAGGAAATGGACGACCCCTACCTGCGCGAGCGCATCGCCGACGTCGAACAGGTGGTCGAGCGGGTGCTGCGCGCGTTGCAGGGCAGCGCCGCGCTGGCNCGTTCGGCCAGCGGCGACGGCGACCTGGTNCTCATCGCCCACGACATCGCCCCGGCCGACATGCTGCAGTTCAAGACCGGGGTGTTCAAGGGCTTCGTCACCGACGTGGGCGGCAAGACCTCGCACACCGCCATCGTCGCCCGCAGCCTGGACATCCCCGCCGTGGTCGGCGCGCGTTCGGCCGGCAGCCTGATNCGGCAGGACGATCTGGTGATCATCGACGGCGACAGCGGCCTGCTCATCGTCGATCCCTCTCCCGTCATTCTCGACGACTACCGNCTGCGGCAGCAGGAATCGCAGCTGGCGCGTGAGCGACTCAAGCGGCTGAAATTCACCCCGGCACGCACGCTCAACGCCGAGCCGGTGGAACTGCTGGCGAACATCGAACAGCCGCAGGACTGCGCCGCGGCGCTGGATGCGGGCGCCGCCGGAATCGGGCTGTTTCGCACCGAGTTCCTATTCATGAACCGCGGCGGCGACCTGCCGGGCGAAGACGAACAATACGCCGCCTACAGCCAGGTGCTGCGCGCCATGCAGGGCAAGCCGGTGACCATCCGCACCATCGACATCGGGGCGGACAAACCGTTCGACGCCGAGGACTACCGTGACGGCGAATTCACCCACCTCAACCCCGCGCTCGGGCTGCGCGCCATCCGCTACAGCCTGTCGGACCCGGCGATGTTCCGCATCCAGTTGCGCGCACTGCTGCGTGCAGCCACGCTGGGGCCGCTGAAAATCCTCATCCCGATGGTGGCGCACGCCAGCGAAATCCGGCAGATTTACGCCGAGCTCGACAAGGCGCGCGCCGAACTGACTGCCAGCGGCGCGGCGTTCGGCCCGGTGGAGGTCGGTGCGATGATCGAAGTGCCCGGCGCCGCGCTGGCGCTGCCGCTGTTTCTGCGCCATTTCGATTTTCTGTCGGTCGGCACCAACGACCTGGTGCAGTACACCCTGGCGATCGACCGCGCCGATGAAAGCGTTTCCAACCTCTACGATCCGCTGCATCCGGCGGTGCTGCAACTCGTGGCACAGATCATCGCCCAGGCCCGCGGCGCCGCGGCGTGGAAAGGGCGCACGGTGGACGTCAGCGTCTGCGGCGAAATGGCCGGCGATCCCTCGCTCACCCGCCTACTGCTCGGCATGGGCCTGCGCAGCTTTTCCATGCACCCGGCGCAGATCCTGGCGGTCAAACAGGAAGTCCTGCGTGCCGACACCGACAAACTCGCCCCCCTGGTGCAACAGGTCTTGCGCGCCTACGAGCCGGAGGAGCTGCAGGCCGCGCTCGCGGCATTGAACTGACCCGGCGGTGCGCACCACGCAAGGGAACTCGGCGGCTGGCAGCAAGTCTGTGCGCTGATATGGTGTCGCCCCGCCCGTCCCGCTGCCCTCGCCGCCTGCTTCGGCGCCTGCGCCTGGCTGCATGCCTGCTGCCCTGCGCCGCCCTGCTGGCGCCTCCCGTCTGGGCACAAACCGCCGTCAACCCCGATCCGGGGTATGCCAGCAACCTGCCGGCTCTGGGCGACCCGGCGCAGGGCGGCCTGTCCTCGGTGCAGGAAAAGCGCCTGGGCGACATCATCATGCGCGAAATGCGCCAGGAACCGGCGTACCTGCACGACAGCCTGCTGCGCGACTATCTGCAGGCCATCGTCGACCGCCTGACCCCGGCGGCACGCCGCACTGCGGAAATGGAGGCGCCCAAACGGTTTCACGTCTTTTTGCTGCGCGACCGCAGCTTCAACGCCTTCGCCCTGCCCGGCGGCTGGATCGGCGTGCACACCGGCATGGTGATCGACGCCGAGTCGCACGACCAGGTGGCTGCGGTGTTCGCGCATGAAATGTCGCACATCACCCAGCGGCACATCGCGCAGCGTCTGGCGCAGGCGGGAAAAGACAAGCTGCTGAGCATCGGCTCGCTCATCCTGGCACTGGGCGCGGCAATGGCCGGCCAGGGCGAGGCGGCGCAGGGGCTGGCCATGGGCGGGCAGGCGGCCGCGGCGAGCAACTATCTGAAATTCTCCCGCGCCAACGAGCGCGACGCCGACCGCACCGGCACCGAAGTGCTGGCCGATTCAGGATACCCGCCGCAGGCCATGGCCAGCATGCTGCTGCGGCTGCAGACCCTGTCGCGTCTGGACGACGCCGATGTGTTCGCGTTTTTGCAGGANCACCCGCTGACCAGCGAGCGCATCGCCGACGCCCAGGCGCGCGGCGGCAACAAGCCGCTGCCGCCCGATCACAGCCTGCTGTTCTGGCTGATGAACGCCCGCGCGCGGGCGCTGACGGCGCAGACACACGACGCCCTGCTGCGCGAACAACNGCGCTTTGCCAGCGACAAAGCCGGCTTTGNGGCGCAACAGGCAGCNTGGGACTACGGGCAGGCCGTGGTGCTGCAGCGGCTCAAACGCGACGACGCGGCGTTGGCAGCGCTGGCGCGCGCGCAGGCCGCNGCCGCCGGCGAACCCGCNGCCCAGCGCCTGCCGNTGGATCTGTTGCACGCCGAGCTGCTGNTNGCGACCCAACCGGCGCAGGCGCTGGACGCGGCGCGGCGGCTGTTTGCGCAGTTCCCGCAGTCGACTGCGGCGCTGCACCTGCTCGCGCGCTGCCTGCTGGCCCAACCCGATCCGACTGCGGCACGCAACTTCCTGCGCGATCAAACCGTCGCCCACCCGGACGACATCACCCTGTGGCAAAACCTGGCCGAAGCCGACGCCGCCGCCGGCGCCTTTGCCGCGCAACACCGCGCCACCGCCGAGGCGTATGCACTGCAAGGCAAGACCGAGGCGGCCATCGAGCAGCTCCGCATCGCGCAGCGGACTCCGGGGGCGGATTATTTCGAGGCATCGATCATCGACGCCCGGCTGCGCGCGCTCGAACAGGAGCACGCGCAACATCGACTGATCGACAAAACCCTGCCGCAGTGACACGGCCTGGCGTAGCGACGGCGCGGCGCTGCGGGCCGCCGTTCCTGCGGCGCCGATAATGCACCCCATGCTGACGCCAAGCTCATCTTCCTGTTCCGCCGCGCCCGCGCTGCCCGGAGCGCGACGGGCGCAATCGCTGGNCACGTCGCTGCTCGGTCTGGCCGTGGCTTTACCGCTGCTGTGGCCTTACGACCCGGGCGTGGTGGCCAAAATGGGCACCACCCTGCTCGCCGCCGCGCTGTGGGCCGGCGTGTTCACCGCCGCGGTGTGGGGCGGGCTGCTGCCGCGGCTGGGCTGGGCGGCAGGCGCTTTTGGCGTGGTTGCCGCNGTGGTCGGGCTGCANACCCTGAGCGGACAGATCGTCTATGCCAGCCAGGGTATCGTCACCGTGGCCGTGCTGCTCGGTGCGGCGCTGCTGGCCGGCCTCGGCCTGGCCGCGGCGCAATGCGATGCGCAACGCAGCCAGATGCAGTCCCTGCGCCCGTGGCTGGACGCGGCGGCCGCCGGGCTGCTGCTGCAGGGACTGTTGCAGGTGGCTTTCGGCCTGCTGCAGTTCGCGCTGTGGCAGCTCCCGGCGTGGACGGCGTGGCTGGCGGCACACTGGCCGGCTTACTCCGACATCGTCAGCTATCCCTCGACCGGCCGGGTGTTTGGCAACCTGCGTCAGCCCAATCATTACGCCACCGCCGTCGCCCTCGGTCTGGCTGGGTTGGCCTGGTGGGCGCCGCGGCTGCGCGCTGGTGCCGTGTGGCTCGCTGCCGTGGGGATGAGCTGGGCGCTGGTGGTGTGCGGCTCGCGTACCGGCATGGTGCAGGCGGCAGTCGCCTCGATGCTGGTGCTGATCGCCGTGCGCGGTGCCTGGCGCGACCGGCGCTGGGCCGCGCTGGTGGCCGTGCCGCTGCTGTACGCGGCGTGGTGGCTGGCGCTACGCGCCGCCGACACGCTGGGTTGGATCAGCTTTCTCGACGCCGTCACGCGGCAAATCGACCAGCCGGTCAACGCCCGTGCGTTGATCTGGCGCAATGCCTGGCAGGTGTTCACGCATCTGCCGTGGTTCGGCGCCGGCTGGGGGCAACTGGGCTGGGGGCTGCAGCACGCCGCCATCCACGGTGCGCTGCACCCGCTGCCGCTGGACAACATCGACAATGCCCACGACCTGCTGCTGCAACTGCTGGCCGAAACCGGGCTGGTCGGCACGGTGCCGGCGGTGCTGGTCGCCCTGGCCTGGCTGTGGCGCGCGCTGCGCGGCTGGATGCGAGCCGGCCGCGCCGCACCGCAGGCGCCATCACCGCTGCCGCTGACGGCATGGATGGGCGTGGCGTTCATCGGTCTGCACAGCCTGGTCGAATATCCGCTGTGGTATCTGTATTTTTTGTGGATTTTTGCCTTTCTCGCCGGGTGGATGGAAGCCGGCGACGGCGGGCAGGCCACACCGCTAGCCGCAGCGCGTGCGCCCGAGCTGCCACGCGCGGCGGCGCTGCCGGCGGCCGCGCTGGCGATCGCGCTGGTGATCAAGGCCCTTGCGGACTACGCCCTGACCAACGCCGCGTACGCCGAACCCGCCGAGCAGGCGCAGCAGGCCATCGCCCGCGCCGAGCGCGGTGACCTGTTCTTCCGCCCGTTGATCGGGTTTGCCCGCACCAGCGGCCTGGCCATCCGTGCCGACGATTCGACGGCCACGCTGCAGCTGGACCTGGCCGCCATCGACCGCGTCAGCCATGCCTATGGCGACCCCAATCTGCTGCTGCGGCGCATCGTGCTGTTGTCGCGTCTGGGCAACGCCCCGGCGGCGCTGGCGCTGGCGCGGTACACCGCCAGTGCGTTCTGGCTGTATGCCCCCAGTCTGGTGGCGCAGTTCGCCTCGCTGGCGCAGCAGGCCGGGCTGACACCGCAGCAGACCGCGCCGCTGCTCGACGCCCTGCGGCATGCNCCGGTGCTACGCCGCATCACCGTGCCGCAGAACCGTTGAGCGCCTGCCGCGGCCCGGGCGGCCGCGCGCGGTGGGGGGTTGGGCCGTATCCAGGCAAAACCTGGCTTGCCGCCGGCTTTTGATGCGGCGCAAAATACGCTTTTCGCGTTGTTTGCCATGTCAGCCGCCGTCCGCGTTCGAACTCTGTTGGCCCAACCCGCNGTGCGNGAGGGTTTGCGCGATATGCGCGCCGTCTCGCTGGGCATTTCCGCCTGGGGCCTGGTCACCGGCGTGGCCATGGTCAAGTCNGGGCTGAGCGTGCAACTGGCGCTGGCCATCAGCCTGTTCGTCTTCGCCGGCAGCGCCCAGCTGGCGGCNCTGCCGTTGATCGCCGCCGGGGCACCGCTGTGGCTGATCCTGGCGACGGCGTTTTGCGTCAACCTGCGTTTTGTCGTCTTCAGCGCGCAAATGCGGCCGTACTTCGAAGCCGTGCCGCGGTTGCGCCGCCTGCTCTACGGCTACCTCATCGGTGATCTCAACCAGGTGCTGATGATCCGGCGCCACCCGCATCCGACCGGGGCACCCGAACAGGTGCACTACTTCGTCGGCGTGTCGCTGGCCAACTGGATCGCCTGGCAGGTGCCGTCCATCGCAGGCATCTTGCTGGCGCAGCACATTCCGGGCTCCTGGGGCGTGGCGTTCGCCGGCACGCTGGCGTTGCTGGGCATNGTGCTGTCGTTGCTGGCGGACCGCACCATCGCCGTGGTCATCGTGGTCGCCTCCGCTCTCAGCGCCACGCTGTTCTGGCTGCCGCTGCGCTTGAACCTGGTGGCGGCCATCGTCGGCGCGCTGACCGTCGGTATGGTGTGGGAGGCGTGGAGCAACCGCCAGCTCGCCGCCGGCAACACCGTGCTCGACGGCACCAAGCCCTGAGGANGGGAGCCGCGATGACGCTGCTGCAACAAATCGCCCTGGTCGCCGGACTGACCGCGGTCACCGTCCTCAGCCGCAACCTGTTTTTGCTCTCACGGCGACCGATGCCCCTGCCGGCACGGGTGAAAATCGCGCTGCGCTTCGCCCCGGCCGCAGCGCTCGCTGCGGTCGTCGCCCCCGAGCTGTTCCTGCTCACGCCGCTGGGGCCGCCGTGGGTGAAGCTCGGCGCGGCCGTCGTCGCCGCCGGCTATTTTTTCGCCCGGCGGGGCATCCTCGGCACCATTCTCAGCGGCATGCTGGCGTTCTGGGCGCTGGGGTGGATCGCCCGCGTCTGGCCATGAAGAGCCTGGCCATCACTCTTGCGGGACGACGGTCGCCGCAGCGTTCACGGCCGCTGGTGGCACATCGCCCAGCGGTTCTTGCCGCTGTGTTTGGCCGCGTACATGGCGTCGTCGGCACGCTGCAGCAGGTCAAAACTGCTGCGGGCATGGGTGGGCACGACGGCCACACCGATGCTGGCCGTCACGCGCAGGCCCGACAGCAGGTCGTAACCCGCGCTGGCGCTGACCTCGACCAGCTTGGCCGCCAGCGCCTGCGCCGACGCCAGGTCGGCCACGGCGCTGAGGACGACGAATTCGTCGCCCCCCAGCCGACCGACGGCATCGTCACGCCGCAGCACGTCCTGGATGGCGTGCGCCACCTGCACCAGCAGCCGGTCGCCGCGCACGTGACCGAGCCGGTCGTTGATCTGCTTGAAACCGTCGAGATCGATGAAGCACAGCGCCAGCATGTCGTCGTGCGCGCGGCGCGACAGCGCGGTGTCCAGCCGTTCCATGATGGCGCGGCGGCTGAGCACGCCGGTGAGCGCATCGCGTTCGGCGTGGTGCAGCAGACGGGCATGGGTGTCGACCTGATGCGTCACGTCGCGCACGAAGGTCAGCAGCGACACCACACGGCCGTCTTCATCGCGCAGCGCCGACAGCGTCCATTCGACCCAGATACGCCGGCGGTCCTTNCGCACGTACTGCGCCTGTTGTACCCAGTGATCGACTTCGCCGCGTAGCAGCCGCTCGTAGATCGCCAGCGTGCGCTCGCGTTCCTCCTCNGGCACGCCGGCGGACAGGCGGTGGGTGCCCAGACGCTCGGCCTCGGTGTAGCCCAGAATCGCCTGCGCCGAGCGCGACCAGCGGGTGATGATGAGCTCGGCGTTGCTCTCGATCACACCCCACGGCAAATTGTCCAGAGCCTGTTCGAGCAGCCAGTTCGAGCGCCTGAGCGCCTGCGCCGTGGTGATGTCGTCGTGCACGTCGTGCGCGATGGTGTAGACGGCGTCGATGCGCCCGTCGCTGCCGCGCTCGGGGAATACCTGGATGCGCGCCCAACGCGGCGGGTCGAGGTGGCGCAACAGCCGCAGATAGTCGGCCTGCTGGCCGGCAAAGGCACGCTCGAACGCCGGTTGCGCAGCAGCCCACGCCTCCTCGCCGTAGAGTTCGGACAGGGTGCGGCCGAGCAATCGCTGTGGCGTGCTGCGGGCCCAGGCGACGTAAGGCGGGTTGAAAAACGTCAGCCGCGCCTGCCGGTCCCAGCGGCCGATCGGCAAATCGACGGCTTCGAGCAGCGTGCGCACCTCGGGCACGGCGGCCAGACCGGGTGACTGGGCGGGGTCTGGCATCGCTGCCGCTGATGCATCGACTTGGGGCAGGGCGTTCATGGCATCGTGCAGGCGGCGTGCGTGGGTCGGAGTGTGCAGGGGCTGCGGGAGATCAAATGTGATGCGGCGATTTTGGCTGCCGACACGGCGTGGTCAAGTGCACGCTCTACACTATCTGCCGTTTGTTGTGACCGATTTTGCATTTTCGCCCGAATTCTTTGGCTTGCCCACCTTTTCCACCCCCTGATCTCCATGTCCCGCGCCACCAAAATCGTTGCCACCATCGGCCCCGCAAGCTCCGCACCTGACATCCTCGAACGCATGATCGTCGCCGGCGTGGACGTCGTGCGGCTGAATTTCTCTCACGGCCAGGCGCAAGATCACATCGACCGCGCCCGATTGATCCGCGACACCGCCAGCCGCCTGGGCAAGGCCGTGGCCATCATGGCCGACCTGCAAGGGCCGAAAATCCGCGTCGGCCGTTTCAAGGACGGCAAGGTCCTGCTCCAGGCCGGGCAGAAATTCATTCTCGACGCCACCTGCGAACTCGGCGACGACACCCGCTGCGGCCTGGATTACAAAGACCTGCCGCGCGACGTGCAGCCGGGGGACCGCCTGCTGCTCAACGACGGCCTGATCGTGCTCACCGTCGAGTCGGTCAGCGGCCCGGAAATCCACACCGTGGTCACCATCGGCGGCGAGCTGTCGAACAACAAAGGCATCAACAAGCAGGGCGGCGGGCTGTCGGCACCGGCGCTCACGGCCAAGGACATGGAGGACATCCGCACCGCGATGTCGTTCCAGGCCGACTATCTGGCGGTGTCGTTCCCGAAAAACGCCACCGACATGGAGCTGGCCCGGCAGCTCGCCAACGTCGCCGGCGAACCTTACGGACACAAACCCGCGCTGATCGCCAAGATCGAGCGGGTCGAGGCGATCGACGCGCTGACCGAAATCCTGCGGGCTTCGGACGGCATCATGGTCGCGCGCGGTGATCTCGCCGTGGAAGTGGGCAACCCTGCAGTGCCCGCGCTGCAAAAGCGCATGATCCGCATGGCGCGCGAAATGGATCGCGTGGTCATCACCGCCACGCAAATGATGGAGTCGATGATCGTCAACGCCGTGCCCACGCGCGCCGAAGTGTCGGACGTGGCCAACGCCGTGCTCGACGGCACCGACGCGGTGATGCTCTCGGCCGAAACCGCCGCCGGNAAATATCCGGTGGAAACCGTCGAAACCATGGCGAGCATTTGCGAAGCGGCNGAAAAGTTCGAGGAAGTCAAGCTCGAACACGACTTCATCGACAAACAGTTCACNCGCATCGACCAGTCGATCGCCATGGCCGCGCTGTTCACCGCGCACCACCTGGGGTGCAAGGCCATCGCCGCGTTGACCGAGTCGGGGTCGACGGCGTTGTGGATGAGCCGGCACCGCGTCAAGGTGCCGATCTACGCCTTGTCGCGCAGCGAAACCTCGGTGCGGCGCATGGCGCTGTACCGCAACGTGCGGCCGATGCTGCTGCAATTCGACACCACCGACCGCGACGCGCTGCTCAACCAGGCCGAAGCCCGGCTGATCGAAAAAAACGCCGTCGCCTCGGGAGACAGCTACGCCATCACCTGCGGTGAACCGATCGGTATGGCCGGCGGCACCAATATGCTCAAGGTCATGCGCGTGCCGCGCTGACATCGGCGCGGCGCCGGCGGTGCGGGCCGCGGCCGCAGCGCAGGCCCGCTCCCGGCTCAAACCTGCAGAAACTGCAACTGCACACCGGAGAGGTTGATGACGTCGCCCGAGCGCAACACCACGGGCATCAGGCCGAGCGACACGCCGTTGACCTGCGCGCGTTTTTCGCCTTCGACCTGGACGAGTTCGTAGCCGCGCGGTTTGCGCGTCACGCTCACCACCAGGATGCCGCGCTGCCGAAGGTGGTCTGCTCTTTGCTCAGCAGGATTTCGCGGCCGGCAGCGTCGCCGCTGAGCACCTTGATCTTGTAGCTGCGATCGGCATCTCCTGCCCGGTTGCGCGAGTCGGCAAACCCGGAATTGCCAAAGCGCGACGGGCCAAAACCCGTGGTGGCGCCAAAACGCGACGGGCCAAACGAGGTTTGCCGCGTGTCCGACAGCAGGCGCAGGCTGTATTTGCCGATGTCTACCGTGTCGCCCTCGCGGAACGGGGCCGACTTGATCGGCGCGCCGTTCAGATACGTGCCGTTGGTGCTGCCCAGGTCCTGGATGGTGTAGCTTTCCGTGCCGGCAGCGGTATCACGCAGCAGCACAGCGTGTTCGCCACTGACGGCCAGATTGTCGATGACGACGTCGTTGTAGGGACGTCTGCCCAGCGTGGTGCGATCTTTGCTGAGGACGACCTCCTTGAGCACCTTGCCATCCAGAGTGATCACGAGTTTGGCCACGATTCGAAGTCCGTTGGTAAACAATCAATCGGGCAGCAGGCTGCGAT
>JGI24721J26819_10007539_pt1 | contig 10278 bp, 6 predicted proteins | sample YelNatPaOPGAMG01_FD_26819 | JGI IMG/M metagenome (IMG submission 26819)
TGGCCACAACGTCCGCCGGCGGTGCGCAGGCGGCCAACATGACGGACTGGACGCCCCTGGCCGGCCGGCACGTGGTGATACTGCCCGACAACGACAAGCCCGGCGAGGCCTACGCCGAGGACGTGGCGAAAGCGGCCCAGGCGGCCGGGGCTGCTGACGTTCGCATACTGCGGCTGGCGGGCTACGCTCGAGACCTGCCGGAGGGAGGCGATATCGCCGACGTGGTGGAATCGGAAACGTGGTGCGGGTTGCCCCTGGGCGATTCGGCAACGCCGGCGGACCTGAGGAAGTGGATTCTCAAAACCGCCGAGACAATCCCGCCTGTGCGCCCCGAAGACCTAGCTGCCGGCCCGACAATCGAGCCGTTCACGCCGTTCACGCCGTTCCCGACCGAGGTGCTGCCCGAGCCGATGCGAGAATACGTGCAGGTGGCGGCGCGCGCGATAGGCTGTGATGAAACGCATGTCGCGGTGCCCCTGCTGTCAGGAGCGGCCGCGGCCATCGGGAATAGCCGGGCTATTCAGCTTAAGAGAGGATGGACAGAGCCGGCCATTCTGTGGACCGCGATTATCGGTGAATCCGGCACACAGAAAAGCCCTGCTCTTCGCGCGGCCCTCCGGCCGGTCCATAAGCGGCAGAAGGAGTTGAATGACGAGTACAAGGCGAAACGAGAAGAATACAAAATCCGTCTAGCCGAATACGAAGAACAGCTTCGATCATGGAAGCGGCCGCCGAGAGGTAACGCGTTGTTGACGGAGAAGCCGCAGAAGCCTGAGGAACCCCGACTTGGTCATTGCGTGTGCCATGACGTAACAATCGAGTCCCTGGCCGAGATACTGCAAGATGAACCGCGTGGTGTGCTGCTGGAATGCGATGAACTGGCCACCTGGTTCGGTTCGTTCGACCGCTATCGGCAGAAAGCCGCCGCCCATGACGCGCCGCGGTGGTTATTCATGTTTCACGCGCAAGCGCTAAAAGTGGACCGGCGCACCGGCGAGCCGAAGCACATTTACGTGTGGAGAGCGAGTGTATCGATAACAGGTGCCATGACGCCGGACGCGTTTCGATGCGCTATCGGGAAGGAACATCGTGAAAACGGGCTGCTGGCGCGTCTGCTCGTGGTGTATCCGCCGCGACGTGAAAAACGGTGGACCGAAGCCGAGACCCCGCCCGAACTTGAGGACCGTATCGACGAGCTGTTCGGCAAGTTGTACGACCTGGAGCCTGCCAGCGGCGACAAAACCGAAATGACGCCGCAGATAGTGACGCTGTCCGATGAGGCGAAGCGCCTCTGGGTTGAGTTTTACAACGAACATAACGAGGAACAGCGCGAGATGGTTGGCGACCTTGCCGCGGCGTGGTCAAAGCTTGAAGGTTACGCGGCCCGGCTGGCCCTGGTGGTGCATTGCGTCCGCAGTGTTATGGATACGTCCATCGATGCACTGAAACTCGACGCCGAGAGCATGCGAGCCGGCATAGCGCTGGTACGATGGTTCGCCAACGAGACCAAGCGCGTCTATCCACTTCTCGATGAAAGCCCCGAAAAACGGGACCGGCGGCGGCTGGTGGAACTGATTGAGCGCAAGGGCGGGGCCGTGACGGTTCGGGAGATTCAACGGACAAGCTGGCGGCATCGCACGGCCGGGGAAGCCGAAGCGGCCCTGGACGACCTGGTTAAAGCCGGCGTGGGCCGGTGGGAACAGCAAGGCCCCAACGCCAGGGGCGGCCGGCCCACGCGAATCTTTCGCCTGAACGCCCCTGCGGCATTGACAAAACCCCCTGCGGCATTGACAAAACCCCCCGCGGCGGGGCCGGAAACGGGTTTTGTCAATGTCGATGCTGTAGACGCGCGCGCAGCTGAAGGCGGGGGCGACGCCCCTGCGGCCCCTGGCAAGGCCCCGCCAGAACCCGCCCCTGGCACGCCGCCGGCCCAGGAGCCGGAGCGGCTGCCCAGCAGCGGCAGCACCCTGAATCTGTGATATGTTACGACTTCTCGACGACCTGGCGAAGGCCCGGGCGACCGTCACGGCGGACGCTGGCCGGCTGTTGTGCTGGTCGCCGGAGCCCCTGCCGGCCGACCTGGTGGAGCGCCTATCGCTGGCTAGGGCTAATCTGGTGCCGCTGCTGGAGGCGACAAGCCGCCGGCTGGCCGAGGTGCTGGAGACCTGGCCGGCTGAATGGCGCCGGTTGTACTGGCAGTATCGAATCATCCTGGAGGTTGAGAAAGGATTGGCGCCGGCAGTGGCTGTCGATAGAGCCTACCATGAAGTCATCGCGTTGATTCTGGAATACTGCGGCATCCGCTACGAGCCGGCGAGCCTGCCGACGTGCCGGCTGCTGGATTGTGGCTGGCCAGGCGGCAGCTGCTGCTGGAACTGATTGTTCGCTGCGCGGGCCAGCTGTTCCGGTGTATAATCATTTGGCATGACGACTCTACGAGCGCCCTTTCCGTATTTTGGGGGCAAGTCAAAAATCGCCTCCGTCGTGTATCGATGGAAAGCAAATGGAGGATACGGTAACCTCGGCAAAAGCGGTAAGGCTCGAAACAACGCTCATCGCGACAGTTGAACTCTGATGTCGCAGCGGTCTGACTATGAAACGCATCGTGCCAATGCCGCAGCGCGCGTGCGCGCGATGTCGCTCGCCGGGCGCGACATTGGCGAACTGCCAGCCGTTGCGCATCCCGAACGGCGCACCGCGGCTGAACGCGACTTCAAAACGTTCTGCGAAGTTTATTTTCCGCGCATCTTCTCGTTGCCGTGGAGCCGCGATCATCTGCGCGTGATCGCGCGCATCGAGACCGTAGTTCTTCGCGGTGGACTGTTTGCCATCGCGATGCCGCGCGGTTCCGGTAAAACGTCTCTGTGCGAAATCGCGTCGCTGTGGGCAACGCTCTACGGGCATCGCGAGTTTGTCGCGCTCATCGGTGCGACAGAACGTCACGCAAGCGAAATGCTCGACTCCATCAAGGCGGAGATCGAGCGAAACGAACTACTTGCAGAGGATTTCCCGGAAGTATGTATGCCAGTGCGTGCGCTGGAAGGGATCAACAAACGTTGTGCAGGACAGTTGTATCGCGGCAAGCGCACGGCGATCATTTGGAGTAACGATGAAATTGTTCTGCCAACAATCGAAGGCAGCCGTGCTTCCGGCGCCATCGTGCGCGTTGCCGGTATTACCGGGCGCATCCGCGGTATGAAATACCGCCGCCCTGATGGCCGCATGGTTCGTCCGTCGCTCGTGATTCTCGACGACCCGCAAACCGACGAGTCGGCGCGCAGCGTCTCGCAATGCATCACGCGCGAACGCATTATCAGCGGCGCTGTGCTGGGATTGTCGGGGCCGGATCGCGAGATAGCGGCCATTATGCCGTGCACTGTGATTCGCCCTGGCGACCTGGCTGCGACGTTCCTTGATCGCGATCGCCATCCGGAATGGTGCGGCGAGAAATGCAAGATGGTGTATGCATTTCCGACGAGCGACGCGNTGTGGTCGAGGTATGCTGAGATTCGTGCGGAAAGTCTGCGCAAGCACGGAGATATCAGAGAGGCGACGGAATTCTATCGCGCGCATCGTGCTGAGATGGATGAGGGCGCCGATGTTGCCTGGCCGGAGCGTTATGAGCGTGATGAAATCTCGGGCATTCAGCACGCGATGAACCTGCGCCTGCGCGATGAGCGTGTGTTCTGGGCCGAATGTCAAAACGAGCCGCAGGCCGAGGCCGTGAGCGCCGATGCGACGACGATCGCGCCGGCTGACCTGGACCGTGCAATCAACGCGATACAGCGCGGCATTGTGCCAGTTGAAGCAACGCATTTGACTGCGGCAATTGATGTGCAAGCGAAGGTGCTGTACTGGACTCTCACGGGTTGGGCCGACAATTACACGGGTGCCATTGTCGATTATGGCGTTTGGCCTGAGCAAGGCGAGAGACGATTTACAGAGATACGACGGACGCTGCAAGATCAATTTCCGTCGGTTGGTCTTGAAGGCCAGATTTACCGCGGCCTGCATGCATTGTTCGATCTGCTGCTGTCGCGTGAATATCCGCGCGCCGATGGTGTGCGGTTGCGTATCTCACGTCTTGGCGTCGATGCATCGTGGGGAGTGGTTACCGATACTGTGTACGCAGCCTGTCGTCAGCATGCACAAGCGTCGATATTGTTGCCGATGCATGGCAAATATGTCGGCGCCAGCGCCACACCGATGTCGCGTTACACACGCAAGCCGGGCGACACCATCGGCAACAACTGGCTGCTTGTCGGCTCACGCCAGCGAGCAATACGCTACGTGCTGTACGACACGAACTATTGGAAAACGTTTGTTGCAACGCGACTGCTTGCGGCCGGTGATCGTGGCGGCCTGACGATTTGCGGCACGTCGCCGACAGAGCATCGCGAGTTTTTCGAGCATCTCTTGGCGGAGTACGCAACGCGTGTGCAGGGTCGCGATCGTCTCGTCGATGAATGGCGATTGCGCCCGGGCGCACGCGACAATCACTGGTGGGACGCTTTGGTAATGGCCACGGTGCTGGCGTCGATCGACGGATGCCAAGTTGCCGGCGCAGCACCAGAGCCGCCGCGTCGCGTGCTCACGTCGGCGGACCTGACGGCGCGGCGCAAGCTAGTAGTGCGACGATGAGCCGAGACGAAAAACCTCGCGGCATTGAATGCCCGGTCTGCGGCTGTCGGCATTTCATCGTGATCAAAACTGACCCGTCGGCCAACGGTTGGATTCGGCGTCGGCGTGAATGTCGGCATTGCGGCCGGCGCATAACCACCTACGAACGTCCTCTCTGGCAGACCCCAGGGGGCACATATACCCCCTCCGATAGCGACTCGCAGAATCGCAATTGATTTTCCAAATCGGCGGACGTTTAGTTGTGACGATGAGTGAGATCATCGACAACATCACTACGTCTGCAACCAAAGGATTGCGCTCGGTTCGCAACAGCGCTGCTACCGTCGAGGAGCACCCGCTGCGCGACCGTATCGAGGCTGATAGATATTTGCGCGCCGCGAAGGCAGCTGACGCTGTGCATCCTGCGACGTGCTTGCGCATCGCGCTGCTGCGCATGCCGGCCGCGATCTGTGACACGAAGGTGGAATAGTGGCCTGGTGGCGAAACATCCTCGCGAACGTGTTCGGTCGTCGCAGCGGCAGCACTATGCTGGTGCGTGGCAGGTACGACGCGGCGCAGACGACAGAACAGAACCAGCGCTTCTGGGCCTACGCGGATTTGTCCAGCGCCGAGTCGGGCAACTCGCCATCTGTGCGCGCCACGTTGCGTGCACGCTCGCGGTACATCGCGCAGAACAACGCGTATGCCGCGGGCATGCTTCAGACGCTCGCGCATCACACGATCGGCGTTGGGCCGCGGCTGCAAATCGATCTCGGCGACGACAGGCTGAACCAGCGCATCGAGGCGATGTGGAACACGTGGTCGGCCGCTGTCGATCTCGCGGGCAAATTGCGAACGATGACGATCACCCGCGCGCGTGATGGCGAGGCGTTTGCGCTTCTCACCACATCGCAGACGCTACCGACCAGTGTGCAGTTGACTCTGCAGCTCATTGACGCCGAGCGTGTGACCTCGCCGGACCTGATTACGCCCGACAAGCGGCGCGTGGATGGCATCCGGCTCAATGAAATCGGCGAGCCGGTGGCATATGAGATTTTGCGTGATCATCCCTATGGGCCGAATCCATCACGCGAGGTCATCGTCGTGCCCGCTGCTCGTGTGATGCACTGGTTCCGCCAGGACAGGCCGGAGCAGTATCGCGGTGTGCCGGAGCTGGCTCCGGCGCTGATTCAGTTTGAGCACCTCACCAGGTTCACGCGTGCTACGCTCACGGCAGCAGAGGCGGCCGCGTCGTTCGCGCTCGTGTTCAAGACAACCATGCCGCCGAGCGGCAGCGCCGCGCCAGTTGAGCCGGGCACGATGATGGACATTGAGCAGGGTGCGGCGATTTTCATTCCCGAAGGTTGGGAAGCGGAACAAGTCAAAACTGAACAACCCAACTCGCAATATGAAATGATCATCCGCACACTTGTGCGCGAAATCGCGCGCGCACTGTGCATGCCATACCACGTGGCCGCATGCGATGCGACCGGTGCAAATTTTGCCTCGGGCCAACTCGATGCACAACCGTATTACCGCGCAATCGAAGTTGCGCGCGATGCTCTTGAAAGACAGTTGGATAAGGTGCTGGTCGAGTTCATGCGCGAAGCCGCGGCCGTGCTCAATGTGGAGTTGCCGTCGTATCCGTCGCACGAGTGGTACTGGCCTGCGATTGGCGAGCACACTGATCCGAGCCGCGTGGCCGACGCAACATCGACGCTGTACCAGGCCGGATTGACTACGGCAAAGCGGCACTACGCCACAGAGGGCGCGGATTGGCAGCGCGAGTTTGAACAGCGCGCGCGTGAGTGGGATTACCTGATCGATTACGCGACCGGCCGCGGGCTGACGTTGGAGCAGGCGTTTGCGTTTGCGATGGGCAAGGTTCCGCCTATCGCGCCGGGCGGCGGCAGTATCACGCGACCGACCGGCGGTAATAACGGCAAGCGCATACCAGTGGTGGAGGAGTCGTAGTCATGGCGTTTTCTCATAACAGCAAGACAGCAGATCGCGAGCCCGACTGGGGCAGCGTTGATAAGACGCGATTGCCGCGGATTGCGTTCGCTGATACTGGCGTGCCCGATAAGGTGAGCACGTGGCGATATCCGCATCATTGGGTTCAGAATGGTGGCGATCCCGATGAGAACGGCCGCTACACGACTGGCACGCTGTATCTGCACCGTGGCGGGTTGAACGCGGCATGGGCCGCCGCCCAGGGTGCGCGCAGCGGAGAGAAGGCCGACGCGGCTGTCATCCGTCATCTGCAGGCGCATCGGCGTGCGCTTGGTCTTGACGATGATCGCACCGAATCGAAGGCGCACGAGTCGTTTGCGCTGACAGCTGAGATCGACTTGCAGGCGTCTGAAAGCACAACGGCGCCGACGGGCGACGTTTCGTTTGTGTGCCGTGCTTACTCCGGCCGGCCGATGCGCATTGAAGGCTGGGCCGTGCCCGTCGTGGTCGATCTGAACGGCATCGACACGTCGACGCAGCAGATACCGTTGCTTGCAAGTCACGAGGCTACGCCGGACAACGTGCTTGGCGTGACTGATGCAATTGATATCGATGACGATGGCGTTGTCGCGCGTGGGCGATTGTTTGTGACGAGCGAGCGGGCGCGCCAGGTGCTGGCATTGTGGCGCGCAGGGTACAAGTGGCAGCTGAGCATTGGCGGTGAGTCGGAGCAGGTTGAATTTGTGGATGAAGGTCAGGAGGTAACGGTAAACGGGCGCAAAGTTGCTGGTCCTGTCGCAGTGGTGCGGCAGGCTCGACTGCGTGAAATTTCATGTGTGGTTCTGGGTGCTGATGCGGCGACGCAAATGCAAATAGCGGCCGCGGCGCCCAAAGTGGAGGACAAGATTATGAGCGAGGAGTCCAAATCAAAAATCGTGGAAGCGACCGCTCCGGCGAGCATCCCTTCGGCTGCGGCGCTTGAAGCGGAACTTGCCGAGGCACATCGAGTCGAGGAGCTGAAGGACGTGGCCACACGCTTTGTCGCGGAATTGAAGCGCGACTACGGCGGTGAGTGTCCGTCGAGCGTGCTTCAGCGCGTTCTCGATCTCTACAAGTCGGCCGTGCAGGCCGGTCAGCATGCGCGCGATTTGGAAATGACGTTGCTGCGCGAGCGCCCTGCGGTGCAGCCGCATGGTGGGATTATCGGCATTGGCGGCGGAGGCGCGAGAATTGGCGACGTATTGAAAGCCGCCGCGATGCTTTCCCTCAGGCTGCCCGAGCGCACCATCCTGCGTGAGTGCGGCGAGCAGGCTCTGAACGCCGCGAGCAAGCAGTTTGGCGAGCAGATCGGCCTGGCTGAGCTGGCGTTGCAGTGCGCGGCGCACAATGGTTACAGCGGTCGCCAGCGCATCACGGCAAGCAACTGGCTCGACGTTGCGCGCTGGGGCTGTGGCGATATTACGGCTGGCGTGACAAGCGTTGTGTCCCTCGGGGGCATTCTCGGTTCGGTGGCGAACAAGGTGCTCGCGGAGATGGCGGCTGAGCCTGAGTGGGTGGCGCCCGTCGTGGCTGGCCGGGCTTTGCACACCACGTTTCACACGTATACCGTCTACTCGCTTGGGATCAGCGGTGAGTTGGAGACAGTGCCGGCCGGTGGCGAGCTGAAGCACCTGACCGTGGGCGAGGAGAGCTATACTCGCAAACTGGAAACGCTCGGCGCGATCCTCTCGATCTCGCGCACCGATTTCGTCAACGACGACCTGGGTGCTTTCCGTCGCGCCGTGACGATTCTTGGTCGCAAGGCGCTGGCTGCACGCGAGAAAGCCCTGTTCACCTTGATCAACAGCAGCGGCGCTGGCGCGTCGCACTTCACGACGGCGCGCGGCAACTATCTGAGCGGCACGAGTTCCGCTCTTGGCGTGACGGGCTTGTCCGCGGCCATCGCCGCATTCCGCAAATTGGCCGATGCCGGTGGCGACTACATGGGCTTGACGCCCTCGCTGCTGCTGGTTCCGGCGGCTCTGGAGGCGACGGCTCGCATGCTGCTGGCTCCTGGCAGCACGCTCATCACATCGGGTGGTACCACGCTCGATGTGCGGAGTAATACCAACATCTATGCCGGTCAGTTCGGCGGCGCGCCGGTCGTCTCGCCGTGGCTCGATGCTGGCAGCGCGACAGCGTGGTATCTCTTCGCGCGTCCGACGGCGGTGCCGTGCTACGAGATTGCTTACCTGAGCGGGCAGGAGACGCCGACCGTCGAATACTTTGGGTTGGACGCAACTGCAAATGTGCTTGGCATGACGTGGCGCGTGTACTGGGATATCGGCGTTGCCGCTGCCGAGTGGCGTGCCGGGGTGAAGTCCGCAGGCGCCTGATAACGGAGGTAAATAGCAATGAGCGCGACAATCGTATCGAGTGGTTGCAGGATTCCGTACACACCGGAGTCTGACGTTGACGCAGGCGATGTCGTGGTGATCGGCACGATGGTTTGTGTTGCTCCGTCGCCGATTGCGGCCGGCACTACGGGCACCGTAATCGGGCCGGTGATGGCGAAGGCGGAGATGCCTAAGGCAAATGTCGCCATCACTCAGGGCGCAGCGTGCTACTGGGACGCGACGGCTGGAGCGGTGACGACTACGGCGACGGGCAACACGTACATCGGTCCGGCCATCGAGGCTGCGGCGCAGGCTGCAACGACGGTGATCGTTGGAATCAAGTAGCTATGGATTTCGCTGCTGCGATGGAGTGGCAGGTTGAGCGCCTCGCGACACTGGCGCAGCAGGTCGAGTATCGTCCTGGCGGCGACGCAAACCAAGCCGTCGATGTCCGCGCAATCGTCGATGTGAGCAACGTCGAGCAGACGCTTGGCGATGGCGCTGTGGTAGTCGCACAGTTCCGCGATTACGTGGTCTGGTCCGACGACCTCGGCAGTATTACTCCGGCTGCTGGCGATATTATCGTCGATGGCGGGGTGCAGTACGAGGTCGTTGAGAACGATGGCCTCGTCGCTACTCCCTGCGACGTCGCGGCAGCGCATGCAGCGACGCTGCTGCGCGTGCACACACAGCGGCTGGCGCTGCTGCTGCTGGCGTGTCTGCTGTGGTTTGGCGGCTGTACGGGTGAGCGCCGCGACTACGGCGCCACGGCAGCTGCAATCGCACAGCACGATATCACGCAGATGAGCGCGACGGTCGAGCGCGTCGCCGATGACGTCGGCGGCTGTGCTCGCGTCGTTGCGACGTCCAATGATCCCAAGGCTGCGGCGGTTGCACCGCGTCTGGAAAACGATGCACAGCAGCTGCGTGACGTGCATGCGAGCATGCGCACGGCAGCTCAGCAGGTGCATCAGGCGCAGGCGACCATCGAGCGCCTGACATCGGCGGTGGACAGGCTGGAGCGCTACGGCGGGGTGATTCGCTCGCTGTACTGGGTCGGCGGCCTGCTGGTGGCCGGGGGTGCGGCCGCCCTGGTGCTGGTATCACGCAGCATCGGCCTGGCGGCGATTGCAGCAGGGCTGGCGCTGGGAGGGTACGGCATGATCCTGGCACGAGTGTCTGAGTTGTCGGCGGCATTCTGGTACGTGGCAGCGGGCATCGCGCTGATCGGCGTGGTGTGGCTTGTGGCAATGCGCATCTATCGCGGCAGCTGGAGCGCGGCGCTGCGCGACTTGTGGCCGTTCGATGATGAGGAGTAGCGAATGTCGCA
>JGI24721J26819_10007550_pt1 | contig 10272 bp, 9 predicted proteins | sample YelNatPaOPGAMG01_FD_26819 | JGI IMG/M metagenome (IMG submission 26819)
ATAGTAGCAGATGTAAAGCAAAAATCTATGTAGGCTTCATTTATTAGCTCATCATCAGATACTTTGTTTAGATCTATAAGTATATAATTTAGTTTAGATACATATTTTTCTAAGTTTTGGTCTTCTAATACTGGTAAAGATGTAGGTATGTTCCATTCACCTTTTCCATGGTAAAAAACAATATTGACAATAGGAGGGTAATACTCTTTTTCTTTTATAGCCTCTTCCCAGATAGCACTGTTATAGTAAGAAAGCTGAATAGGTAGTTCTTTATCAAGATAAGATTTATGTTCAAGTACTATCCTTATGTAAGCATCTTGATCTTTTACCTTGCAACTAAAAAGTAGATCAAGCATAAACTTTTGAGATTTAGAAGAAAACTTTTCTGTATTAACAGGCGTTATAGAGTGTATACTTTTAGCTACATCTTTTGCAAAAATACCAAGAAGCATCTTCACTTTTTTAGGATCAGAAAACACTTGCTTAAAAAATGAATCATGTGGTTGTATATCCATAAATCTATTTTACTACAAATCAAAAGTATTTAAAGGATGCGTTTTTATCGCCTCTTAACCCACACGGTTCAGATGAAGCTTTCTTACATCGTATAATAAGTTTATATTAAAAAGACAGGCATCTGAAACGTGCTTACAGCACTCTGTCCTACCTTTAGTTCCCATCTTATTGCCTGTTTTTCTGCTTTACCTACGACAAGTATGCCACGTAATATGTAAAATATGCTTACAGCACTCTGCTTTTCTTTTACTAACGACAATACGCCTATTCTTAAGCCCACCTACGATGTAAAACATGGTAAACCACTAGTGTGCCAACGGCATTTCTTACATCGTATAATAAGTGTTTTTTAAGAAGACAGGCATCTGAAACGTGCTCACGCACTCTGTCCTACCTTTAGTCCCCATCTTATTGCCTGTTTTTCTGCTTTACCTACGACAAGTCTGCCACGCAATATGTAAAATATGCTTACAGCACTCTAGTGTGCCAACGGCATTTCTTACATCGTATAATAAGTGTTTTTTAAGAAGACAGGCATCTGAAACGTGCTCACGCACTCTGTTCACAGTCTATCTGAGCTTATACATATAGAGGGTCTTTTCAGGATGTTATGACAATTTTTATGTACAGTATTGGGCTTTTGGTAGTATAATATAAGTATGAAAAAAACATTTTGTATAGAAGGTATGAGCTGTATGCACTGCGTTAATACTGTAAACAGAGCTGTAGGCTCTCTTGAAGGTGTTTCGCATGTCCAGACAAGTCTTGATCAAAAATATTCTTTGGTGGAATTTGACGAGTCAGTGTTATCTGATAAAGATATCAAATCAGCTATAGAAGAATGGGGATACAAGGTAATAGATATAAGATAACATGTTAGAAATCTTAGCCACCTTCTCTGATATAAAAAAACGATTTGAGGAACTCTCTTCTTCTATAGACGAAGAAAAGATAAAAAAAGAGATTGAAAAATACGATCATATGATGGGACAGCCAGATTTTTGGTCTGATCAAGAAAAAGCCAAATCTATAAGTCAAAAAAGGAAAGTCCTTCAGGATAAACTAAACAACTATCTTTCTCTTAAAAGCCGGATAGANGATTTAGATGAGATGACGAAAGACCTCAAAGAGGATGACCTTGATACGATAGCTCTTNTAAGCGAAGAGTTAGAATCTGTAGAGAAGGCTCTTAAGACCTTTGAATTGGAGACATATCTTTCTGATGAAATGGATATAAACAACGCCTATCTTACGATACAAGCNGGGGCTGGTGGCACAGAGGCCTGNGACTGGGCNAGTATGCTTTTGAGAATGTACANAAGATGGGCAGAAAAACATGGATACGAAGNGCAACTTACAGATATAAACCCAGATGATGTGGCTGGTATAAAAAGCGCCACTTTATATNTAAAAGGACCTTACGCTTACGGTTATCTAAAGACAGAAAACGGTGTTCATAGGCTTGTGAGGATATCTCCTTTTGATTCAAACGCCAGAAGACATACCTCTTTTGCATCGGTGTTGGTAGTACCTGAACTAAATGAAGATGTAAATATAGATGTAAAAGAAGAAGATCTTAGGATAGACACTTACAGAGCCTCTGGTGCCGGAGGACAATACGTAAATAAAACAGACACCGCCGTTAGGATCACGCATATACCCACGGGGGTGGTGGTAGCTTGCCAACAAGAACGTTCTCAAATCCAAAATAGAAGAAAAGCGATGGAGATGTTAAAAGCAAGATTATACCAATTAGAGCTTCAAAAATTAGAAGACAAGAAAAAAAGCTTAGAAGGACCAAAAACCGATATAGGGTGGGGTTATAAAATAAGGTCTTACATATTCCAACCTTCTCAATTGGTTAAAGACCTTAGAACTGGTGAAGAATCTGGCAATATAGAAGCTGTCATGGACGGCGAAATTGATAACTTTATAGAGGCTTATCTTAGGAAAAAAGCTCTTAACCAGCTTTCGTTTGAAAATCAAGAAGATGACTAACAAGCTAAGTATAGAGCTTTTATTTAAAAAAAAGAAAAACAAGCAAAAAATAACCATGGTATCAGTAAGCAACTATCTATCTGCCAAGATATGCGAAGAAGCNGCAGTGGATACACTACTGGTGGGAGATTCGCTTGGTATGGTTTTTCAAGGGGAGTCAAACACTTTAGGGGTATCTTTGGAAGATNTGATATACCATGCAAAAGCGGTAAGAAGAGGTGCTCCCAACACATTTACCATAGTAGATATGCCTTTTATGAGCTATCAAGCATCTTTTGAAGAGGCTATAAAAAACTGCGGTAGGATNATAAAAGAAACAAAGGCAGATGCCGTTAAAATAGAAGGCGGGTCTTACTTTGCCCCTCTTATAGAAAAACTAAACAAAGTGGGAATACCGGTATGTTCTCATATAGGATTTACCCCTCAGTGGATAAATACCATAGGAAGATTTAGATTTATGGGAAAAACCGATGAGGAAAGACAAAATATAAAAGAAGATTTTAAAAGTGTTGTGGAAGCTGGAGCTTTTATGGTAGTGTTTGAAAGCATACCTGATGTCTTATCAAAAGAGCTTACTTCAGAAAAAGCTATTAGTATAGGTATAGGAGCTGGTGCAAGTACAGATGGGCAGGTGCTTGTTTTTGAAGATATCGTCGGTCTTGTGGATTTTATGAAACCGAGGTTTGTAAAAAGATATTTAAACGGCTATCAAATATTTTTAGAAGCTCTTAAAAGCTATAAAAAAGAGGTAGAAGAAGGTGTTTTCCCTTCGGAAGAGCATATTTACTAAAAGTCCATGAGATAACCCATTGATAAGTATATTAAGACCAAATATATTTAACCAAGAGGATTTAAAATGATAGATAGAAAGAAAATTATAGAAGGTATAACGTTATTTTTGGAAGGCATCGGGGAAGATCTTTCCCGAGAAGGTATAAAAGAAACCCCAGAACGGGTGGCAAAGATGTGGGAAGAATTTGAGAAAGAAAGAAGCTTTGACTTCAAACTCTTTGAAGAATATAGCAGTTACTCTGAGATGATCATAGTAAAAGATATACCTTTTTATAGCATGTGTGAGCATCATCTTTTACCATTTTTTGGTAAAGCCCACATAGCTTATATACCACACAACAAGATATGCGGTCTTTCGAAGCTTGTTAGAACAGTAAGAGCNATGGCTTTAAAACCGCAAGTTCAAGAAAGGCTAACTGAAGANATAGCAGATCTCGTAAACAAAGAGTTGGAACCTATGGGTGTAGGNGTGGTGATAGAAGCAGAGCATCTTTGTATGTCCATGAGAGGGGTAAGATCTCCAGGTCATAGCACCATCACNTCATCCTTAAGAGGNAACTTTTTAAAAGATATCAGAACAAAGGATGAATTTTTTAAGCTTTTAAGAAAATGAGATTAAATAGATTTTTATCTTTGGCCGGTGTGTCTTCAAGAAGAAAAGCCGATGAGTATATACAAAAAGGTTATGTAAAAATAAACCATCAAGTGGTAAAAGAGCTTGGGACTGTTGTGGATCCAGAAAACGATATAGTGGAGTTTAAAGGCAAAATCCTAAAAGCCCAAAAACCCGTTTATATGATACTAAATAAACCCTGTTGTTATCTTACTTCTTTGGGAGAGGAAGATAAACCCACCATAAAAGAACTGATAAAAGATTTAAAAACGAGGGTCTTTCCCGCTGGAAGGCTCGATTACAACGTAGAGGGGCTTTTGATATTAACAAACGACGGAGAGCTTGCCAATAGGATTATCCATCCAAGGTATAAACTTCCAAAAACCTACATAGCGACGATAAAAGGAGATATAGACAATGAAACCCTTGAGAAAATGAAAAGAGGAAGGGTGCTTGAAGATGGTTTTGTAAAACCAGATAGCGTAAAACTTTTAAAGCGTTTTCAAAACGGTGCCAACATAGAGATAGTGTTTCATGAAGGTAAAAACCATCTTGTAAAAAGATTTTTTTTATCTTTTAAAAAGCCTATAAAACATCTTATTAGAACAAGCATAGGACCTATTACGCTTGGAAATCTTGAAAAAGGAAAATGGCGGTTTTTAACACCGAAAGAGCTAAAAGAACTTTTTGAAGCGATACATTATAAAGTTTAGTGGCGGATGGGGCGGGATTCGAACCCGCGGAAGAGCTCATCACCCTTCACACCGTTTCCAGCGGTGCGCCTTCGACCACTCGGCCACCCATCCTTAAAATATTTATTATATCACAGCTTATACTCTCAAGCGTCTTCAATGAGCGTTTCTATGCTTTTTCTTTCAAAGAGGTTTGATACTTTTGGAAGTATTGTGGCTTTTACAATTTCTTTTACGTTATCGTTATCGTTTAACCTTCTGGCGCATCTTATGGTATCTCTCATAGAAAACACAAAATCTATAGCTTCTTCAGACTGGCCTGATTGATAATCTCTGTAGGCTCTTCTAACAGAAGATGCTATTTTTAAAAGCTCAAAGATTTTGTAAAGATTTTTAATAGTAATGTCTGATACATTTATAACCTTGTCGGAGCTTATGCCGTTTATCTTGTCATACCATAGATATATAAAATCTTCTTTAACAAGTTGTTCAAACCCAGACATATAATCTTTTAATATAAGAGCTTCGTCTGGATAATAAAATCCTTTTTCATCTTCAAAAGGAGGATAATCTATATAAAGTATGTCAGACCTTGATTTTATATCTTGAGGAAGTTCAGATACCCCCAAGTAATTTTGAGGGTTCATAGCCCCTACGAAAAGCANGTTTTTTTCGGCTTTTACTATGCTATCGTAAGATAGATACATGTATCTTCTATAATCAAAAAGCGGGTTAAATNCCTTTACAAGGGATGTGGGAAGCGTGTTTATCTCGTCAAAAAACACAANGGCGTTGGGAGTTTCCAAAGCTTTTATGAGATTTGCTTTGGTTCTTTTGGTNCCTGTTTTGGGATCGTATTCGTATACAAAGGTTATATCCTCTTTTTCCATTTTTGAATGACAGGGTATTATAAAAAGAGGCCTTTTGGTAAGAGCTGAGTAAACCTCTATAAGGAAGTTTTTACCAACACCGGCATCCCCTTCTATNATTACAATNCCTTCTTTGTATTTCAGCTGTTCGTTGAAGGCTTTTGATAAAGATTCTAAATTTTGCACAAACCAAGGACTATCTTCAAAACTAACGGTAGGGTTTAAGCTAACTCCGTCTTGATATCCAAAAAGTCCGTTTAGTTTTGCCAAATACCTTGATACCCATTTGGGTTTGTGCCTCATCTCGTCTATGGTAAGGTAGTTGTTGTATCGTTTTGGTTCTCTTGAAATTCCATCTTCTCTTGCAAAGCTTATGCGTGAGTATAGCTTTTGATCTATAACCACTTTTTCTTCAAGCTTTATCTGCCATCTTAACCTTTTTCTTGATGCTGGGGGTATGTTTATGAGCGTATTGCCAACTTTTACGTTGTCTTGGTTTATTTCAATCTTATATCTTTCTAAACGCTTGTTGATGATAAATCTTTGTATTAGCTTGTTTAGTCTATCAAAAGCCTCACTTTGGATATCCCTTGGTAAGCTAAGAAAAGCCTCTCTTGCTTTTTTAACCTCATCTATGGATTCTATCTGTGTTGAACTTGATATAGATATATCTTTTATGGCTTGTTCTACGAGGTTTAGATGTTTATCCACAAGATTTTTCAAAGATTTCATAGCCTCTTCTTGAAGTTTTTTGAAAGCCTCTTGGTAAGATTCGTCTAAGCTTTTACCAAATTCTTGAAGTTCATCGTATATTTTTGCATTCATATTTGGTATCTGGCTTTTAAAAGCCTCAAACTTAAGCTCTATAATCTTTTGATAGAGTTCTTCTTCAGCTTTTTCTATAAGTTCTCTTATGTCTTTGAAAGGATAAGACATCAAAGTTTTAAGTTCTTTTAGTTCTGGTATATCTTCAACCTCGTTGTTGTTTAGGCGTTTTTTAAAATCTCTGTAGAGTTTTTGAGCGTTTTTTCTTATAGCTTCTTGGCGCTCTTTTGGATAGTAAAGGTTTAAAAGGTTTGTATCAAACTTCCTAAGATAATAAAGGTTATTTTCTTTGTTAAAAAACGACGTGTATATAGAGCCGTCTGGAGATACCCTTACAACAGAGTATCCACCATCTTCTAAACTTCCCATTTGTTCACCTAATTTTGTATCAAAAAACGTAAGTTTATTTTGTTCTTTATCTGCCAAAAGCACTATGTGCTCATAAATATCTATGTCATTTGGATTGCCAGTGAGCGGATATCTAAAGAGTTCTTTTCTTGTATTTAAGTTGTAAGCTATAAGTTCTTTACCAGCCAGATACAACGTGTCATCTTTTACAGTGGCGCAAGAGGACAAAATATTTATCTCTTCTTGTATATTGGCGTTTGTGTCCATGATGATGGTTTTTTTAGGACCAAAGATAAGTATATTTTTGTTGGAAAGTATTTTTATAAACTTTATTTGGTCAAAATTTTGAAGCCTAAATATATTTTTTGGTTCTATAAGCCCTTTTTCAAAATCAAGATCTACGATCACTACTTGGTTTGAGATAGCACCGTAAACCAACAAACCAGCCCCCACATCAAGCCCACCTGTAGGTCTAAGACCCTCTTGGGATAGTTTTATGCTTCGCCAAGTTTTAGGATTGTATGGATCTACCATTTCGTGAACAGATACGTAAGGAGGGCTTGATATAGCCAAATATCTATTTCCAAAGATTATGTTGACCACCGCTTGGGAAGGTGGCCTTGCGGGTAACCTTACAAGTTTTCCGTTGTACTTGTGTAAGCTAAAAAGCCCATGTCTTCTGCCAGCTAAAAACCAATACCCATCTTGAGATACAGACATGGCTTCTACCCAGTATTCTTCTATCCTGGCATCCTTATCCTGTTCCAAATACCCTAAGCTTATCTCTACATCTTTTATGTAAACTTTGTTGTTCTTTGGTTCATCAACGGCATTATATTTAAAGAACTTTCCCAATATACTTTTCATAGCATAATAAATTTATAAAATTTTTTAACCTATGTTATAACTTTAGCTTTAGTTATTATAAGAAATTCTTTATATGTTAATATCATAATATGGCTTATATTTAAAAATTGTAAGTTTTATGGTATAATGCTCTTTTGAGTGATAGGAGGTATTATTGTATGGAAGCATCAAGACGCGATTTTATGCAGTACGTAGTCGGTGCCTTTGGTGCTGTGGCTGCAGTAGGAGCAGCTTATCCCATACTTAAGAGTTTGGGACCAAACGCAGCGGCAGCTTTACAATCAAAGGTAGATTACGATGTATCTCAATTAAAACCGATGGATGTGCGGGTCACATCTTGGAAAGGTTTTCCGGTATTTGTTATGATGTTGCCAACACCTTTTAACTGGAATGGTCCAGAAAGAAACAACAAATACAAAAACCACAACAGGGATATACTTGGCAATCACAACGTTTACGCTATCATAGGCAAATGCACTCACCTTGGTTGTATTCCTCTGTGGAAACCAGATGGTGATTCTGCTATGAATCCTTCCAATGTTCCAGTATTTCATTGCCCATGTCATGGTAGTATATATACACCTTGGGGAGATAACATATCTGGCCCAGCGCCGTTACCTCTTGGTGTACCACCACAAACTTTAAACGGCAATAAGCTTGAGATAGGTACTCCAGGCTTTGTTAAGAAGTTCTGGAATCCATATGCTTGATAAAAAGGAGGAATAGTAATGGGTCTTGCTAAATTTATTGAAGAAAGAACACATCTAAGTCAGATATTCCAAGAGCAAATGGTGGATTACAAAGTCCCAAAAAACCTCACGTTTCCATATGCTTTTGGTGTATTGGCGATAATCGCTTTTACTGTGCAAATAGTATCTGGAATGATACTTCTGATGTACTATAAGCCTTATGATACACTTGCCTTTGATAGTGCCGCTCTTTTCATATGGAAAGTTATACCATACGGATGGTTATTTAGAAGTATACACGCTGCTGGGGCAAACTTTTTCTTAGCAGTTGTTTATCTTCACATGTTTACCGGTATATATTACAACGCTTACAAGAAGCCAAGAGAGCTTGTTTGGATAATGGGATTTATAATATATTTCTTGCTTCTTCTTACCGCTCTTACTGGTTATGTCTTGCCTTGGGGTCAGCTTTCTTACTGGGCTACAGAGGTTACGGTTGAAATACCAGGTGCTGTCCCAGGTGTAATAGGTGAGACCATATCTCTTCTCATGAGAGGTGGCTATACCCTTGGAAACATAGCCATTGGTAGATTTTTCGCTTTACACGTGCTGATATTACCTCTTATACTTCTTGGTGTAGTTAGCATACACCTATTCTTAGTTAGAGCTGCTGGTATATCAAACCCAGATGGTAAACCTTACGATAAGAAAAAAGAAGGTGTGCCTTTCCACCCTTACGTCACTCTAAAAGAAGGTGCTGTAGCAATGTTCTATCTTGCATTATTTTTCTTCTTCGTATTCTTCTATATGAAAGAATTCTTACCAGCCACAAACTGGGAACCAGCTAACCCACTCCAAACACCAGCTGAAATAGCGCCAGAGTGGTACCTAAAAGGTTATTACGCTATATTTAGATCTATACCTAACAAATTTATTGGTTTTGTAACCTTCAACTTGGTTTTAGCTCTTATACTTCTTCTACCTTGGTTAGATTTTTCTCCTATCAGAAGCGCCAGAAGAAGACCTCTTTTCTTTGCTATGTATATTGTATTTATATTTGCTGGTTCAGCCTTGACGATTGTAGGTACACTTCAAGCTACGCCAGAAGTAGCTAAAGTTGGTTTATTCTTCACAGCGCTATTGTTCTTGTTCTTTATATCTTTGCCAATCATATCGTTTATAGAGCTTGGTTATGCTAAAGCTAAAGGTGAAGTAGATTATGCTAAAGGGGGTGAACAATGAGCTTAGGTAATATCCTTAAGACAATATTCTTTACTGTATTTGTAGTGGGCTTTTTCTTCATCATATGGGTAAAAAATCCTTTTGTTCAAGAACAAGAGTATCCACTCCCAGCAAAATACAGAGCCATGATTTACAGCGATAATCCTCAGATAATAGCTGCTGGTCGTCAGATAGTCACCCAACAATGTGCCGCTTGTCATTCTTTAAGATATGATGGCGTGTATCCGTTATCTGTAAAATCAGATCCAAATTATCCCATGATCATAAAACAATTTGCAAAACCTATACCTTCAGATAGTCTTTTGGCACCATTCCATCAAAAAACCAAAGGTTTTGCTATGTATCTTCCACAAGATGTCTACGATGCTGCTTTTGCGTCTGAACTTCATACCCTTAAAACCCAGTTTGGTAAAGTGCCACCAGACTTGTCTACTATGTACCTTGCAAGAGGACCAGAGTACTTGTTTAATTGGGTTCAAAACCCTGGCCAAATCATTCCAGGTACTGCAATGCCACCTATATTACAAGGCCAACCAAAAGAAGCTGCTGAAGTGGTAGCTTATCTAAGAGCTGTGGATACGCCCACACCAGCTGAACAAACAAGACGCTTTGAAATGGGCGTAGCAACGCTTGCTTTCCTAATATTCTTTGGTATAGCAATTTACTTATACAGAGGCAGACTCTTAGATAAAATGGGCTTACACTGATAAAAATTACCCTCCCTTTTGGGAGGGTTTATATAAAATTTTTATTAAAATCTTAAAAACTTTATAAATTTCGTTTACTTTTGATNTTTAATATNTATNTTATATCGTTATTTA
>JGI24721J26819_10007552_pt1 | contig 10272 bp, 9 predicted proteins | sample YelNatPaOPGAMG01_FD_26819 | JGI IMG/M metagenome (IMG submission 26819)
TTGAGAGTTATGATTCTCCGAATTTACCCTTTTAAAAGTCAGAAGGACCATTTTTTAATTTTTCCTCTCTCATTTTACAGGCCCGGGTAAATAGGTAATCTCTTATCAAGACCTGAAACTAACCTGGGTTTAAGAACACCAAACTATTCGCTCCACAAAACTCTAACTGGCTAAAAAACACCGGTTCCTTGCTTTTCTAAGCTAAAAAAAGCCAGAAACACACCGTTTTCCGAATCAGGCCAAAAGATATTGACTTTTAAGCCGGAGCCGGATAACATATCAGTGTTACGAATAAATAAATCGTAATACTGAAAGGAACTGACATGAGGCACTTGGAGAAACTCTTGTCTATTCTGCTTGTTTCGGGCTTAATCTTTCTGCTGATTATTCATGTTGCACCTGCTTTCCCATCTCCACAAAAAGACCAGCAGGTCGCTNCCTCCCAAAGTAAAGAATTTATGGCTCAAGTCAAGTCAAAAGCCGCTCACTCAAACACCGGATGTTCAGCTGGCACCCCAACTGATGATTCAACCTCCGGCGTCCCAGCATCTGAAGCTGAAAGCTTAGAAACATCCTCCGGTACCACAAGTATTCCAGCTCAAACTCAAGCCAACGATATTCAGGCCTCCTCCCCATCTGAAAAAAAACAGAAAAAAACCACTTCCGACAAACCTAACAAAAAAGAAAAAACTTCTNCCAGCGCAGAAGAAGAAATAGCACGTTCTCCTCAGTTTCGCCCCCACGAAGAAATCATAGTTACGGCCACTATGTCTCCGCTCCAAGTTAAAAACAGTACCGTTTCTACTTCGGTAGTTACGCCAGAGAAACTGGCCGCTACCAACGTTTCCAACGCCCTGAACGCTCTGCTTTATGAGCCGGGCATTTTTATCATGCGAACGGGTGACTTTGGACGCTCGGACGTGGAAATACGTGGCTTGGGCCAGCGCGGTCAGAGAATAGGCGTCATGGTGGATGGCCGGCCGGAGAAAATGGGCATTTTTGGCTGCGTCGTTACCCAGACTTTTCCTTTTGATAACGTTGACCGTCTGGAAGTGGTGCGTGGACCCAACTCGGTGTTTTATGGCTCCGATGCCCTGGGCGGAGTGGTCAACATCATTACCCACACACCTGGCCGCGGCTTGGAGAACGAAATCGTAAGCTCCTACGGCTCCTTTAACACCAGGCAGATTAACCTGCGCCATGGAGCCGGCTTGAAAAAGTTCAAGTACTACCTGACTTTTGACCACAGTCAGAGCGATGGCCATTTAACCAACTCCGCCTACCGGGGAGATAGCTTTACCGGCAAGACCATTTACCAATTTTCCGAAAAATGGGCTCTGACCCTCAGCGGCAAGTACTACGATGGCCTAAAACACGAGCCAACCATACTTTTCCCTAACCCGCCAGCCGAAAACTGGTTTGATTACAAACGCGGGGCCGCTGACCTGACTCTGACTCGCCACTCCGACCTGTCCGACCTGAGCTTCAAATTTTATACAGATTTCGGGCGCCACCGTTTTTCCGACGGCTGGAACTCCCGCGACCATGTTTATGGCAGCATCCTGAAATATACTTTTTCGGGCTGGAAAAATAACCAGCTCACGGTAGGCACTGATTACCGCTACCTTGATGGAGAAAGCTTCAACTTCCCGGTTGGCTCCTGGCACCGGAGCGAAGGCGGATTTTTCCTTTACGACCAATTTACTTTCAAGCAAAAGCTCATCCTGACCGGCGGGGCGCGCTTGAACATAGATTCCGTCTNCGGCACAGTCTTTGCTCCAAGTGCTGGCCTGGTTTTCTTCCTCACGGAGAACACTTCCCTGAGAGCTCTGGCCAGTAAGGGTTTCCGCTCACCTCAACTTAACGAGCTTTATCTTTTCCCCTCTTCCAACCCGGACCTCAAGGCAGAAACCCTCTGGAATTACGAAGTGGGCCTAAACCAGCATTTTCTCCAGCGCTTTGATTTCGGGCTGACCCTGTTTACCATGAGGGGAGAAAATTTCATAGAGCTTCGGCCGAACCCCACTCCCCCGCCGATGTACCGTCTGACCAACATCGGCACCTACCGGGCTAAAGGACTGGAAGCCACGTTGAGCGGTCAGCTAACTGACTGCCTGAAACTGATGGCCGCCGGGACTTACCTGGACCCTGGAGCCAACACTCAGGGCAAAGCCGGGCAGAAGTATGATTTAATTTTAATTTTTTCCAGGGGGAAATTATTCCAGGCCGCATCTGCCCAGTATGTTACTGATTATTACGCCGGCAACAATAAAACCCAGAAGCTCCCTTCCTTTTTCCTGCTGAATTATAAAATAGAATGGAACTTTACTCGCTACCTGTCGGCTTTCCTGAACCTGGACAACCTGTTGAACACAAAATATCAAATTTACGTCAACCTGAGTGAGGCGGCCGGCCCTTACCCGATGCCTGGACGGGCAGTTTATGTTGGGTTGAAAATAAAACCGTGATTAAAAAAATCTAGTCAAACGGCAGAAATGACCGGAACAAATTTTCTAGCTACCAAGAGGCCAGCCAATGAACCCTAAGAGGCACTTTGAATTGCTTCTCGGAGGTCTATTTTTAGCTCTGGCCCTCGGCCTGCCCCCGGCCTTCCACCTGGTTGGCCTGGGCAGCGCTTTTCTGCCGATGTTTTACCCGGTGCTTTTGGCCGGTTTCCTGTTACATTTTCGCGTGTCTGTGCCGGTGGCCCTACTGGCTCCGCTGGTTTCGGCAGCCTTAACCGGCATGCCGCCGTTTTACCCGCCGATTGCTTTCATCATGATGGCCGAAGGTCTGGCCCTGACTTTGTTGCCCTATTTCCTCTACCAGAAATGGCATCTTCATCTTTATATCGCGCTAACCATCACTATGCTGGCGGAAAGGCTGGTTCTTTTGCTGGCCACCTGGATTATGGCTGACTGGCTTAAGCTACCTGGAGTGGTCCTNGGGCCNGCCAGCTGGCTAAAAGGCCTGCCGGGGCTTATTATTATTTTTCTTTTCGTGCCACCGCTTGTAACTGGCCTGAAGAAAAAAATCAAGCAAATGCCCTTCTGGCAGGAGGAAAGCTCGGTCGAAAACTGAATCCTGAATAACAGGAGTTAAATTAAATGAGCACAGATGAGCTACTTACTTCAAACAGCCGGTTAAATAACGCTGGAACATCTGTCACTTCAAACGATGGTCCAAGCCCTAAACCAGGTCTGACTATCTACGAGTCAGGTGCCGGTACAGAAGACCTCAGAAAAGAAGTTTTAAGCCGGCAACTTTTCTTCGACCGGGTGGCTGAAGCCTGGGAAGAAGAGCACAGAACGAGCGTGCCCGACTCTAAAATGGTCCGCCTTCTGGAAAGGCTGGAACTGAAACCTGGCCAGGTGGTGCTTGATGCCGGGTGCGGTACGGGCCGCTTGGTACCCTTTATTCTCGGGAAGATTGGTCCTGAAGGAAAGCTGATGGCGGTGGACGTCTCTGCTAACATGCTTAAAATCGCCAGGCAGAAATTCAATTTCCACAACCTGGTCTTCATCCAGGCTGATGTTTGCGAACTTGATGCTGCAGAACTTTTTGACCGGGTCATCTGCCTGTGCCTTTTCCCTCATCTTCCGGATAAAGAACGCGGTTTGCGTGCTTTTAAAAAATACTTAAAACCAGACGGGCAGCTCATCATCGCCCATACGGCCAGCCGCCAAGAGGTTAACAGCTATCATGCCCAGCTTCCCGAGCCAATTTGCTACGACCAGCTTCCAGAAAAAAAGCAAATGATAAATCTTCTGCACAGAACCGGGTTTAAACTGCTGGAGCTTGAAGAAAGCGACGTGTATTTCCTGCGGGCTAGTCCAGCCTGAGTTTCCGGTTTCCGAGGGGCTGTGAGCCAGAGCAGATTTATAGGAGCCCGACCGGAAAGAAATTTAGCGAAAATGAGGATTGATGTTCTTTCTACTTTTCATCTGGTTTTAATCTGGCTAAATTGCTGGTAAAACTTTTCAGNCGTCCTGGTTAATTTTTTGATTTTCAGGTTAACTGTTTCAGGAAAATAAATTACGCTGATGGAAAAAATCAAGCTCACCGCTTGGAAAAATAATTTTCACAAACAGCAGAATAAATGCTATTTTAAAACCTGACAACAACCCTGGATAATTTTAGAAGAAGGCATTCAGATGAAAATCTCCGCTGGCCGGGCCAGCCTCAGCCTTGACCCAAGAACCGGGCTGCTGTGTTTTCTGGCAGTGCTGGCTTTTGTAGTGGCGCTTCCAGCAGAAGCTCCTCTCTGGAAAAATGCGGGGCTTCTTTTTCTGCTGCTTGCCGCCGGGCTCGGCTTTGCCCCTCAGTTGAGGAAACTCCTTAATTGGCTTAAAAAAATGGTATTAATTCTCATCCCCTTTATCGTTTTTCTTCTGGTGGTAACCTTATTATTTTCAAAAGAGCCGGCCAAGAAAGTTTTTTTCTACATTGCTCAAGTGGGCTTACGCAGTCTGGTGGTGGTGGCCGCGGACCTGGTCTTTATTTTAAGTCAGAGAACCGAAGACCTGCTGGCCGCCATGAGCCAGGCAAAAGTGCCGGCTGTCGTCATTCAGCTTCTAAATTACGGCCTTCGCTACTCACATATTTTTACCAGAGAAGCAGTCAGCTCCTTCAGGGCAAAACTGGCGCGGGACAAATGTCGCCAGCCATTTTTAAAAAGGTTAAAAATTACCGGCTTAATCATAGAAAAAATTTTCTGGCGAGCGATAGACCGCAGTCAGCGGATATATGCGGCCATGCTTTCCCGGGGTTATGACGGCAATTTGTATTTTCATCGGCCATTCAGGCTGCGGGTCCTGGATGTAGTAGCGCTGACCAGTTTTCTGGCCCTGCTTTTAGCCCTGGCCTGGATATGAGGAGAAAAAAGGAGGAAGCCATTGCCTGGCACAGAAATCATTGAAGTCAATAACCTGAGCTATCGCTTTCCGGATGGAACGCTAGCGCTTCGTCAGGTTTCCCTGGTAGTCAAGGAAAAAGAACGGGTGGCTATCATGGGGCCAAATGGTGCCGGGAAATCCACATTGCTTCTCCTGCTGGATGGTCTGCTGGCGGGAGAAGGCCAGATAAAAATCCTGGGCACAGAAGTCAGGCGCGGGAATTTAAAGTTCATCAGGTCAAAAGTTGGCCTGGTTTTTCAGAATCCTGACGACCAGCTTTTTATGCCTTCTGTGCTGGATGATGTGATTTATGGTCTGTGCGCAAGGAAAAAATCCCTTGACCCGGAAGCCATAAAAAAAGCTGAGGAAATTCTGCGCCAGCTAAAAGCCGAGACCTTGGTCAACAGGTCAACTATGAGCCTCAGCCTGGGAGAAAAGAAAAAAGTTGCCCTGGCCGGAGTCCTGATCATGGAACCCGAGGTGCTTCTTCTGGATGAGCCGACTTCCGGACTGGACCCGGCCGCCAGACGCTGGCTGATAAGTTATCTTTCCGGTCTAAACCGGACGATGATTTTTGCCACCCACAACCTGGAGCTGGCCGGCAGACTGGCCCATCGGATAATTCTCCTTAATGCCGGCCGGGTAGTGGCTGACGGTCCGGCCGCGGAGATTCTCAATAACGAAAAACTTCTTCTGGATAACGGGCTTTAAAAAAGTGGGTCATCCGGCTATATTGTAGATAAAAATTAGAGATTACTGCTTCTTTAAACCCAAGTTGAATCTTGGCTAACTCATTGATAATTAAGCCAATTGAGGAAATATCAACAAAATACAGAACGTTCTTCTCCGACCAACTTTTAAAACCCTTATCGCTGAGCCTTCTATTCGCTCATTGAAAATTATGATTTTCCGAGTTTACCCATTTAAAAGTCAGAAGGACCAAAAAAGTAAAGTTTAAAAAGAAAAAGGCTCTTCTGGGCTTTTATTAATGGGTAAGAAGGTGCGGCAAAAATAACTCCGGCGGGCAGTGAGATGGGGGGCAGAAGAGAGGAAAGCGTCGGGTGGCGAAAAAGTTGGGCAAGCATTGATGAGAATAGTTTGGCTAAAGGACTCAACTATTTGAAGCTGGTTTATGACCTGGGAAAGGCCAATGTAGAGCATAGTGTAGAGCATATAGATGTAGAGTATATAGCCGACGACCGTCGGAGGAAGTCTGGACGGCGGGTTTTTTAGCCTGTTTGGTCAGGCTCAGAGAGAGGAGATGGAAGTTATCGCCACTGAAACAGGGGTTCCTGTCTGGCTTTGATACGGGCTTAGCTTCAAACTCACTGGCCATCAATCAGGACCCGCTTAAGGCGCGTGCGATAATCAAGCGGGTTGCCGCTGAAAATAACCAGGTCTGCCTCCTTGCCTGGTTCAAGGCTGCCAATCCTGTCGGCCACACCGAAAACCTCGGCCGCGTTGATGGTGATAGCTTTGAGGGCTTCATCTTCCGGAAGACCACCCCTCACCGCCAGAGCAGCCACCAGCGGCAACTCTTCCAGCGCGCCCAGCCCGTACTGAACTTCGCTCTGCAGGATAATTTTTACTCCCGCCCGGTGCAACTTAGCTGCGTTGCTCAGGTCCAGTTTTTCTGTTTCGGTTCTTTTCGGGCCTATGCCCATCGGGCCAACAACGACCGGTATTTTTCTCCTGGCAATTTCTTCTGCCAGAAGATAACCTTCTGCACAACCAATAAACACAGCCTTAAGCTTAAACTCATCCACCAGGCGCAGTGCCCCGCTTATGTCATCAACTCTGTAGCACTCCATAAGCGCCGGCAGCTCTCCTCTGACCACCCTGGCCAGCGCCTCCAGCCTGAGGTCTCTTTTTGGTTCACTGCTCTCGCTGGCTGCTTTTCCAGCTTTTTTAGCCTCAGTTGCTTTCTTCTGGTAAGCCTCCCATTTTTCAGCATATTCTCTGGCTTCCAGTAGGGCCTGCCTGATAACATAAACATTGCCCATGCGCGTGGAGGGCAAGCGTCCTTTTCCTCCGAAGGCTTCTTTGGGACCTTCGCCGATGGAAAACTTTACTCCAGCCGGAGCTTTTAAAATCATCTGTTCCACTGTTTTGCCTCTTAGTTTGACCACGGCGGCCTGTCCGCCGATAACCGACCTCCTTCCTGGACACACCACAGCAGAGGTGATGCCAGCTGCTCTAACCTGGGCGATTCTTTTATCAAACGGGTTTAGCCCATCGGTTACTTGAAGCTGCGCTACGTTGGGCTCAGACAGTTCCTCGTTCTCGCTGCGGCCAGTTTCATCTGTTAGACCGAGGCTGGAATGTGCATCAATCAAACCTGGTAAAACCCAGCCGCCGGGTTCTTCTATGACCTCTGCCCCGGCCGGCACCGTCAAATCTTTTCCCACAGCTTTGATTTTCCCATCCTCAATGATGACCATCCCATTCTCCAGGGCCGGGCCAGCCATGGTCAGGATGCGGCTGGCTTTTATAACCAAGGTTCTGGCCGCCGGCGTGGCCACCACCGCGCTTGAGCCATCAGACTCGCCCCATAAAAACGTAGAAGAAAGCAAAAGTTCCGGACAACAAAAAGCTGAAAGCTCCGGCATAAAAGCCGCAGGAGAAGGAACAGAACCAAAACCAGAACCAGAAGAAATTTTTGAAGGAAAAGCAGCGTCACGAGTCAATGAAGGAAAGCAAAGATAGTTCTTTTCGGCCGCCCCCAAGAGCGACGCCGACACCAAAATAACTAATAAAGCCAGACCAAGGCTGATTAATTTGTTTTTCTGGTATCTTTTTATCATCGCCATTTTTCCCCTTTCTGAGTTTATTCTCATCTATTTTCCCTTAATTTTAATTTCATCTATGCTCACCCTTTTATATCGCCCGTTCACTTTCATCCAAAGCTTATCCCGATCAATCATCCTGACCCTTCAGTTTGCAGTTTTATCCAGCTTTGGATTCCGGTAAACCTCGCGACCATCAATGAACACTCTGAGCGCCTCCTGCCGCACATCAAACAGGTCTCCACTCCAGACGACCAGGTCGGCATCTTTTCCCTTCTCCAGACTTCCTATCCGCGCTTCCAGTCCCATCAACTTGGCCGGGTTGATGGTTATGGCCCGCAGTGCCTGTTCCGGGTCCATCCCGTACTTCACGGCGATGGCCGCCTGCGTCCTCAAAAAAGGCTGCTGTACCACATCGGCATCGGTCATAATGCAGACAAAAACGCCTTTCTTAACCAGATAATCCGCCAGGTTGATGAGCTGGTTATTATCGTCATAGACAATCATCCTTGGTCCGACCACCACGGCCACGTCATCCTTGGCCAGCTCATCGGCTACTTTATAAGCTTCCTCAGCGTGAGCCAGCGATAATTTTTTAAATTTAAATTCCCGGTGGAGGCGCACAGCAGTCATAATATCATCTGCGGGCCCCACGTGAATGTGCACCGGAATCTTTTGTTCCAGCACCAGGAGCATGGCTTCCTTCTTCAAGTCGCGAGCCGGCGGCTGAGCCTCCGGGTTTTTCTGCTTCTCCCGTTCGTAAGCAGCAAGTGCCTTCTTGTATTCCATGGCTTCTAACATGGCCTGCCTCACAAGATAAGCCGTGCCCATCTTGGTCATGGGCATCTGGCCCTTCTGGGCATAGGCTCCTTTGTGTCCGAGGGCCATTTTCATGTCAGCCGGGAAAAGAATACACATCTCATCAACCGTTCCGCCGCGGAGCTTAAGCACTGCCGATTGCCCGCCGATGACATTGCCCGAACCAGGCCTGACTACTGCCGTGGTCACGCCTTCAGCCACGGCGTTCAAAAACTGGTTGCGGTCCGGTCCCACGCCTTCCGGGTGAATAGAATCTATTATCCGCAGCTGAGGGGTTACCGGGTCCGTCATTTCATTATCTTCTGTCACACCGCCGCTGGGGCCAAGGCCGAGGTGAGAATGAGCATCAATGAGGCCGGGCGTGATTAAGCAACCGGAGACATCAAGCACCCGGGCTCCGGCTGGAATTTCTGCCCTTTCGCCAACCTCAGCAATGCGGCCGTTTTTGATGACGATAACACCCCGGTCAAAGTTCCGGCCTGAAGCGGTCAGAATTCGCGCTCCGCTGAGTACGATGATTTCATCGGCAGCGCCAGCGGAATGAGCAGCCGAAAGAGAAAGCTCTGGCAGAAAAAGTAAAACAATAAGCCCAAAAAGAAAAATTTGTAGCTTTTGCCAACTCGTTTCGGGTTTTCCCTTTTGCACCATTGCCTACGCTCCTTTATTTTAATTTTTGCCTTGTTGTTTTCTGGCCTCTCTGATTTTTGGCCTTTGTTCCTGTTTCATGCTGTTTGCCTTTTCTGGCTGATTTCAGTTTATTGATAGGCTGTTTGATTTAAATTTTTAAAGCTAACCCTGAGACGCATCCTTTAAATCTAATCACAATCTATAATTACCATTAGGCTCAGTTTACTGAAAGCAATTTCAAGGCTTATTATGCCCTAATTTTCTGCCGCTGGCATCAATTTAATTTACAGCCTGTCAGAACGTATCGCTGAAAAAAATTCAGGCCAAGCNATGGGGGTTAATGATTGCAGAATCGCCGGACGTCATTCCTGGTCCTTTAATTTATTCATTTAATTTATGACTCATTTCCCGGACTTTATGGCTGAATAAACCTGGTCAAGCAAAGCGGGAATGTCGTCTGTGGTTTTGCCTGCTACCTCAATCGGCTTGTGGAAAATAACTTTTATCAAACCCGAGCGCGGGAAAAGACGGCCCTTGGGCATCAATTCAAAGGTGCCTTTTATGGTAACGGGAACAATCGGAGCACCGGCCGCCAGGGCCAGGAAAAATCCACCNCGTTTGAAGGGCTGAAGCTCGCCCGTTCGGCTGCGGGTNCCNTCAGGAAAAATCAGGAAAGAGTAGCCGCGTTCCTTCATGAGCCGGGCNGCTTCGTCAATGCTGCGCTTGCCGCCGCTGGCTCTCTTGCGGTCAACCGGGATGAAGCCAACAAAGCGCATACCCGGGCCGACTACAGGAATGCGGAAGATGCTTTTTTTTAGGATGACCCGGACCAGCTGGGGAATAACATAAAAAAGAAGCGGGCCGTCCAGAAAGCTCAGGTGGTTGGCCATGAAGACGTAGCTTTGGTGCGGGTCTATGTTTTCCAGCCCCTGCACTTCGACCTTAAGNGCCAGAATCCGGCGGCTGAGGCCCATGGCCCATTTGGCCACTCTAAGAAGCGGGTCNCGAATGCCGAGCGGCCAGCACACCAGAAGCACCGGCGTCAGGACCACCACCAGCACCACATAAAAAATCAGGAGAATTATCGTTCGTATTACCGCCATCGCCCCCAAATTTTACCACATCTGATTTAAAAAATTATTTCC
>JGI24721J26819_10007553_pt1 | contig 10271 bp, 10 predicted proteins | sample YelNatPaOPGAMG01_FD_26819 | JGI IMG/M metagenome (IMG submission 26819)
GCAATAACGGCATTTACCTTTTAAAAAAACAAAACTGAAAATTGGAATTAGATCATACCATCTGAGTTGATGCAAACAAAAAGGACAGCGGGAACGACCGCTGACTAATTGAGGAAACTTAATATAATTATCGGGCTGGAAGCGGGTCGTTATCACATTAATGAAACTTCCCACTCCCAACCCGAATAATGCGACAATAATTCCAATTATCGCTGAAGACATAAAAATTTTTGATTTTTTACATTCCTACACAATAAACCGGATCATCACAATTAACATTATATTGCGTTCCATCAATATCGCTTCCCAATAAAGAAGAATTGGAATTGGGATCTTCAATAGTTACTCCTATAACGTAATGTTGACCATCAGATCCATAATCATAGGATCTTGTCGGAAAAGTAGGATCTTGGGGAATATCATTTATGCCGAGCCCTGCTCCTGTTAAAGCATCTCTTAACCGACCCCAATGAACCGCAGCATCTCCTTCACCTACAGTAGGATAACTCCCATTTTTCATATAATACAGCTCCAAACCATTCTGTACTTCTTTAACATCAGCGATTCTTCTTGTGTCTCGGCCACGGGTTCTAAAGCTGGACAAACCAACCAAAATTAAGGCAGCCAAAAGACCAATCACCGCAATGACGACAAGCATTTCGATTAAAGTAAAACCTTTGTTTTTGTTACGCATTTTTTTATTATTATTCGACTTTTATTTAGAATCGACCTTTCCCCGCACCTTTTTAGGATTAGGGGTTATATTGATATTTTAAAATTATAAAAATGCTTAATTTATTTTTTACATTTTTAAACATTATTTTAAGGAGCATATTTTTAAAAAATTACATTATTGTTATTGTATTTTATATCTCGTTCGATGTATTTTCAACTTTCTATTTCTTCGCTTCCAATTCTTAACTATCCTAAAAAAGTGGAGGGTTGATTAAATTATAAATGATTCTTATTAAAATTAAAATACCTGAGCCAAATTATAGATTGGCAATAAAACAGCCGCAATAAAAACACCAATAAAAACACCCAAAACGACTATTAATACTGGTTGAATAATTTCAGCAATATTAGTTACCACCTCATCAACTTCATTGCTATAAAAATCAGCAATTCGCGTTAATAATTCTTCAATTCGACCTGAGGATTCGCCTACTGAAACCATTTGAATAACCAAAGGCGGGAAATACTGAGGATATTGAGCTAAATAGCCAGAAATGGTTGAACCGCTTCTTACTGCCTCGGCAGCATTGGTTAAAATTTGTTCATAAACAACATTGGTAGTAATTTTTCCTGCAATCTCTAAAGAATTAGCAATTGGTAAGCCACCTTTAATTAAAGCGCTAGTAGAAGAAGCAAAACGGGAAAGCGCTACTTTTTTTGTAATCCCCCCTAAAATAGGAAGAGAAAGCGATATTTGTTGCCAGAAATTTTTTCCTTCTTTGGTTCCTAAATAACGAATAATCAAAACAGCGGCTATAACTAGAAATATTGCCACGCCAATTCCCCAATTCAAAAGAAAATCACCAATATTGATTAATAATCGAGTAATTAATGGCAACTTAACATTCGCTTGCATAAAAACATCACGCAATTGAGGAATGACAGCAACAACAACAATAACCAACACCGCCAAAAATACGACGATAATAAAAGCAGGATAAATCATGGCATTGCGGAATTTGGTGCTTAATTTATTCTCTCTTTCCAAATAATCAGCCAAATAATTNAATGTATCTTCCAACCGGCCAGAAAGCTCAGCTGATTTCACCATGTTAAGATAAAAATCAGAAAATATTTTTGGATGTTTAGCTAAAGCTTGAGAAAAATACAAACCGCCTTCCACATCAGTAAAAACATCGAAAATAGCATCTTTCAGAATCGGATCACTAATTTGATTGTATAAAGTTTTTAAAGCGTCAATTAATTGAACTTTTGCGGAAAGCAAAGTGCTTAATTGTCGGGTAAAAATCATTAAGTCTTTAGCTTTTACTCTTTGAAAGGCCCGCAAAAGATTATCAAAAAAACCTTTTTTCTCTAAAGATTCCAAAGAAAGAACATAAATTTTGTTCTCTTGTAATACTTTAACAGCCAAATCACGATCGCCGGCTTCCACTACGCCGCTCTGGATTTCTCCTAATTCATTTCTACCTGTATAACGAAATTTAGCCATAAATTTAAATTAAATTAGCGAGCTAATAGATTAGCTAATTCAGCTGGATTTAAAGAATAAGCTTGTGCTGTTTCCAAAGAAATTTCACTTTGTTTAACCAAATTAGCAAGCGAACGATTCAAAGAAATCATTTTTTCCTGAATGCTAGTTTCGATCACTAAATCAATTTGATAAACTTTATCATCACGGATTAAATTGCGAATAGCAGAATTAGTAATCATTACTTCACAAGCTGGAATGCGNCCGCCATTTAAACGCGGCACCAATCTTTGCGAAACAATGCCCACCAAGGTTGAAGCTAATTGCGTTCGAATTTGNGCTTGCTGAGAAGCAGGGAAACTATCAATAATGCGATCGATCGTTTGAGAAGCTGAATTAGTATGCAAAGTTGAAAATACCAAATGTCCTGTTTCAGCAGCGGTAATAGCTGTTTGNATNGTTTCAGGATCGCGCATCTCGCCAACCATAATTACATCTGGATCTTGTCTTAAAACCGAACGCAACCCGCGATGAAAACTTAAAGTATCAGAATAAACCTCTCTCTGATCAATAATCGAACGATCCTGAATAAAAACATATTCGATTGGATCCTCAATGGTTATAATATGAGCAGTTCGTTTATGATTTATTTCGTCAATTAAAGCAGCTAGAGTTGTTGATTTACCATGACCTGCTGGACCAACAACCAAAACAAAACCCTGAGTATATTTGGTAAAATCATGAAGCACTGGCGGCAAATTTAGNTCTTCAATGGTGCGAATTTTATAAGGAATAAAACGCAACGAAGCCGCCATATTGCCTCTTTGAAAATAAACATTGACACGAAAACGCGCCTTATCAGACAAAGTATAAGAAAAATCTACTTCCCGATTCTTCAAAAATTCTTCTTTTCGCTCTGCTGGCAATAAAGCATCAATTAAACCAGCAACAATTTCTTTAGTAAAAACTTCTTCTTTGACAATCGGCACCAATCGGCCNTCGATTCTTAAAGTTGGCTTACGACCAACAGAAAAATGCAAATCAGACGCATTTTCCTGAGCGGTTAAAGTTAAAAGTTGTTCTAATTTGTCTTTATAAAATGGATCCATAATTTATATTATAACTCTTTTTCTTCTAATTTAATAGTTTCTTTTAGAACCTCATCCATCGACACTAATCCCTCAAGCGCTTTAATAACACCATCTTGTCTTAAACTCACCATTCCTTGTTTTTCTGCTTCGGCTTTTAAGTTAGCCTCTGAGGGATCTTTGAGAATAATTTGTTCTAAAGAGGGCGTCATTTTTAAAACTTCAAAAATTGGTATGCGCCCCTTCACTCCCTTAAAATTACATTTTTCACATCCTTGAGGTAGATAAATTTCGTATTTATCTTTTTGATATTTTTCTCTTAATTCCTTTGGCAAAGAAGCAATTGTTTTTTCAATTTCTTCCTTAAGACTCCCGGTCGCTTCAACTTTTTTCTTGCAATTATCACATAATCGACCAACTAATCTTTGAGCCATCATTAAAATTAAAGAAGCTGGCAAAAGGTAGGGCTCTATTTTCATATCAATTAAACGCGGGATAACACCAATGGCATTGTTAGTATGCAAAGTAGATAAAACGAGATGGCCAGTTAAAGCAGCGTGCACTGCTAATTCAGCTGTTTCATTATCGCGGATTTCACCAACCATAATCACATCCGGATCTTGACGAACAATCTGTCTTAAACCAGAAGCAAAAGTGTAACCAATTTCTGGTTTAACTTGCGACTGATTTAAACCCTCAATAAAGTATTCAACCGGATCTTCCAAGCTGACGATATTAATATCTTCTTGATTTAATTTTTGAAGCAAGGCGTATAGCGTTGTCGTTTTACCAGATCCTGTTGGACCAGTAACCAAAATCATNCCAAATGGTTTTTCAATTGCTTCAAGAATTAATTTTCGATGATAATCTCTTACGCCCAATCCTTCAATTGTTTTTAAACCAACATAAGGATTCAAAACACGAATAGCAACTTTTTCCCCTAAGGCGGTTGGAAAAGTAGAAACACGAAAATCAATCTCTTTATTATCAATTAAGGTTCGGAAGCGGCCATCTTGAGGAATGCGTGTTTCATCAATTTTTAAATCAGAAAGAATTTTAACGCGTGCAATAATTGCCGGCTGCAAATCCAATGGCAGTGATAAAATTTCTTTTAAATCACCATCTAAACGAAATCTCACTCTTAATCGATTCCTCATTGGTTCAATATGAATATCCGAGGCATCAGCTGCTACTGCTTCCTCTAAAATAGTAGAAACAATTTTAATAATCGGCGCCTCCTCAGCAATTACTCCACTCGCCTCATCAATTCTAATAACCCTCTGTTGATAAAGCTCATGAGTTGTTTTGGCCTGGCGTTTAAATAATGAAACGCTATCTTCAATTTCTTTCAGTCGCGTTGCAAAAGAACGATAATTTTTCCAAATGTTTTCTAAATCCGATTTTGAAATTAAATAAATAGCAATGTTTAATTTTCTTTGTTTGGCAATAAATTTTAAAATATCCTGCGCTTTACTGTCATCGGGATCAAGCATCCCTACATACAAAGTATCTTTTTCTTTTTTGAAGGCGATAATTTTATGGGTATGGGAAACCTCCTCGGGAATAATATTTAAAACTTCATTTGGTATAACCTCATCTTTGCTAAAAGTTTTTAATGGGATTTTAAAATATTCACTTTTGATTTGAGCAATTTCTTTGTCTGAAATTAAATTTCTATCATAAATTATTTCTTCAACCGAACGATTTAAATTAGCGCTTTCTTTTAGCAAGCGTTCGGCCATTGATTGGTCAATCTTTTTCTTCTGGACCAATAAATCAACTAAAACTTTATTGGGAATCATTTTTTAAAAAGGGATAAAGGGATTGGTCCGACCCAAATTAGGCAATTCGATCGGTTCAGCATAAACATGCAATGATTGGAAAACAGGGTTATTTAAAATTTCTTCTGGTGTCAGTTTTAAATTGCTCAATCCACCCGTCACATCTGTCGAGGTGGCCATTTTAGCTGATCCTATTGTTCCAATTGTTCCCGATGCTGGCGTTTGAACTCCAGTACCACTCGTTTCTTGAGTAGCCACATTAACAGTGGTTATAGTGCTTGTTTTTTTGGCTACTTTTTCCGGCGCAAAGAAGACAAAATAAACAATAACAATCGCTGCTATCAAAATAGCAATAATGATGTAAATAAAAATGTTAGTTTTTGGTTTTTGTTCTACTGTTTCCATAATTATGGTTGATAATACGTATTTAAAGTGACGCGATAATTAAAAATGTTGGTGGTTGTAGATTTTTCTGAGCTCAGTACGCCAGAAAAATTAATATTGGTAATATCCATTAAACGAATGTTTGTTTCAATAGCTTCGAGCCATGTTTTAAATGCTTCATAAGTTCCAACGAGATTAAGCGTCAGTGTTATTGTTTGAGGTTTGTTAAGCAAACTTTCTGTTTTTGTTGTTGATGTTGTCTGAGAAGTAGGAGCAGATCGTTGCAAAGAAATACTTTGCAAAAGCAAACCACTATTTTGAGAAATTTTATTCAATTGAGTGATCACATTATAAATTTCTTCTGATTTAGGCAAGGTCAAAGAAATTGTTTGATTAACATTGGTTAAATTTTTATATTGATCAATAATTTGTTTTGCCATTTGCAAGGATTGCAATTGTTTGGCATAGTTTTGTTTAACCACTTTTAATTTATCATTAGCATCCAAAACCTTTAACAAGGCTGGCCAGGTATAGTTAAAAAAGACAACAAAGGCAACAATAAAAAATACAATAATTAAAATTAAACTTAAATTTCTTTTGGTAGATTCTTTCATATTATTTTAAAATAAAACTCGGCTTAAAATTAATTTCCACCGAGAAAGAAATTTTATTATCCGACAACCGAATATCAGAAATATTCACCTTGGTAAAATCCGTCACTTTTTGAAATGCCAAAAGTTGCTGAGCTAAAGAATCCAAACTATCAGTATAAGCCTCAAGCTTTAAGGAATCATTTTTCCCGTCATAAGAAAAAGAAGAAAATGCTACTTTGGGATGAGTTACCAATTCTAAACGATTAAATATTTTTGAAGTATAAATGTGACTAGCAAGAAGCCCTTTTAAATTAATTAATTGCGAATAAAATCCCAAAACCTCATTACGATCGCTCGCTGAAATTTCATTACTTAAATTTTTAATTTTGTTATTAATATCCGCAATTGATTTATTTATGTAATTGGTATAAAAATTAGCCGCGAGATACAAAACAATAACTATTATTAACAAAAAAATAGAAAGGAAAAGTAATTTTCCCAGCCAACCACTGGGTTTCTTTTTTGCGTATAATTCAATGTTTTGAAAATCAGCCATACTTTTATTATTATAATATTTTTTTCAAGCTATTCCAAGCCCCTAATTGCCGCGCCAGTGGCAACAGCCAAAAACGGCGCCACATCCTTAAGAAGGGGCTCCAAGAAATCCGCATATTGGATACCATTAAATGGCCAGGCTTTTTCAATTGGCGCATTTAAAAACTCTGAAAAATACTCAATTAATCCAGGCATATTAACCCCTCCGCCTGTTAAAATAATCCTTTCTATCTTTTTATTATTTTTTTGTTGATAAATATCCATCATTCTCAAAATTTCATTGCCAAAGTTATCCACAATTGGCATCAAAACATTAACCACTCCCGACTCCTGCGGACCAACCTTAAAACCCTTGATCTTTTTAAATTCTTCCGCGCGCTCTTTGGTGACTCCCAAACTTTGACTAATCACATGAGTAATTTCTGCTCCGCCAATATTTAAAGTTTCGTAACTAGTTAAAAATCCATTTTCAACAATATAAAAATTAGTAATTTGTGTTCCCATATCAACCATTAAAGTTGTTCTTCTATCGCCTTTAATTATTGATCTTACAAGCGACAATCCTTCTACTTCATATCCCAAAAGATTAAGATTCAAATCTTTGCTCATTCTTTTATACTTTTCTATTAATTCCTTCGGCACAGCAATTAAAACAATATCACTTTTCTTTTTGCCCCCAACCTCACTTTGTCCTGTTACCATCCAACTAATTTCTAGCTCCTCAAGCGGTACAGGAATATACTTTTTTGCCTCAAATCCAACAGCCTTAGCAATATCGTTTTTTTCTGTAAATGGTAATTCGAATTGCGTAATAAAACTTGAAAATATTGGCAACGAAAAAACAACGTGCTTTGTTTTTGGCTTTAAAATTAAAAATAATTTTTTGAGTAAATCTTCGGTGACCTCTTCAACTAATTTAAAATAATTGCTTTGAATGGTCGCATTATTTCTTTCAAGATAACCATAAGTTTCTAAAATTCCATAATTTTCCAAAACAATCTTATCTGCTGTGCCAGATAATTCTACTGCCTTAATATTAGTTGTACCAATATCAATACCTAAAACGCGCATAGTTTATTTTTGAAAAATTTTTTATAAAATTAAATTAAATCTACTTTAATTATAAAATGGAAAATCAATTAAAACAAATATTTTTATCCACAAGAGCAATGATTAAAAAATTAGGCCATTTAATGGCTGATTGTCTTTTTCCGATTTACTGTGCTAATTGCCATAATTTTTTACCCTCTCATGAAAAAAGCTATCTCTGCTTAAAATGTTTCTCTCAAATTCCTCTTTATTCATCATTGTTTTGTCCTATTTGTCTAAAACGTTTAGCCGAATTTAAAAAATGCGAGCATTCCCATAAAAAATCCTACCTCGATTTTTTAGCGAGCGCCACTGATTATGAAAACCCCATTATCAAAAACCTCATTCATCAATATAAATATCAATATATCAAAGAAATCCGCTTTACTTTAGCAAAAATTCTTATTGCTTATTGGGAAAAAATTCTTAAAAATTTTCCTCAACTAAGCGCAAATTATCTAGCTATTCCTATTCCTCTTTCTTCAAAAAAATTTAATGAAAGAGGTTTTAATCAAAGTGAAGAAGTTGCTCAATTGTTTGCCAATCATTTTAATTTAGAAATAGTTTCCGATGCGCTGATCCGAATCAAAAACAATCCACCCCAAGCAAAAATCGAAAATTACGAAGAACGAATCCAAAATGTTAAAGGGATTTTTCTAGTGAAAAAACCAGAGCTGATTCAAAATAAAAATATAATTTTAATTGATGATGTTTTTACTTCAGGCGCTACCTTACAAGAAGCAAGCCGCCTGCTTAAAGAAAGCGGCGCTAAAAGAATTGTTGGTTTAACAATCGCCAAATAATTATTTGTAATAAATTTTGGGCAAAAATCTCAAATCCAAATACTCTAAATTATTAAAATCAAATTTGGTTTCAAAAAGTTTTGGCAAAAAATTAATGCTTTCATCTATTTTATCCAAGCTCATCATAATTTTAAATCCGTTTTTCATCAAACAATTTATATCTTTTTTATCCAATTCAAAATAATTAAAATCGAATTTATCTTTGAGGAGATNTTTTAATTTGATCAGTTTTTCTAAATTATTCAAAGAAATTTTATCACCAAGAGAAAAAATATTGCCTGAAGTATTTTTAATTAAGATTAAATTGGGATCTATTTCCGAAGTTTCAAAAAACAAAACGCCATCATCATCAAAAAGAAAGCAATGCGATAATTCTTGATTATCACACAAAACACCGATTGGCTTTCTCTCTTCTAAAATAAGCTTGACGGTTTGATTCATTAAACTTTTTTGACAATAACTATTTTTTAAAGCAGTAAAGTTTTTTTGAATTTTTTGACAATCGCTCTCACTTAAAAACAATATATTTTTATCAACATTAATTAACCCGAAAAGCTTTTTTGAACCGCTGATGTTTTTAAATAATGAGTAAATATCAGCGCTATTTACTAATTTGGTATCACTAATAATAATTTGTTTAATTTGAAATAATTTTGAATAGCAAAGAAAAGCCAAAAAACCAAAAATTNCCAATAAAGAACAGCAAAATAAAAGGACAATTTTTCTTCTTTTTTGCCTTTCTTTGATTTTTTTTATTCGGTAAGAGTTAATTTTGGTCGCATGCATTTCCTTTAAAGATATTTTCTTAAAATCTCTGGGATTTTAATCGTTCCGTCTTCTTGTTGATAATTCTCAATAATCGCCACCAAAATTCGGCCAATCGCAAAAGCCGTTCCATTTAAAGTATGAACAAACTTCAAACCTTCTTTACTGCGATAACGAATATTTAAACGCCGAGATTGATAATCCGTACAATTGCTACAAGAATGCGTTTCAGCATAACGATTTTGCGACGGCAACCAAGCTTCGATATCAAAAGATTTAGCTGATGGATTAGACAAATCACCAGTGCATAATTGTACAACGCGATAAGGAATCTTTAAGGTCTGCATCAACTCCTCTTCGATTGACAAAATTAATTGATGCTCTTTTTCTGATTGCTCCGGNGTACAGAAAATAAACATTTCTAATTTTTCAAAATAATGCACGCGCCAAATTCCTTTAGTATCTTTTCCATAAGAACCGGCCTCGCGGCGAAAACATGGAGAGAAAGCAATATAACGCAAAGGCAATTGCTTTTCATCCAAAATTTCATCCATATGCATTGGGCCAATGGCCTGCTCCGCTGTGCCAATCAAAAACAAATCATCTTGAGGAAAATAATAACGTTCAGCTAAATCTTTTTCGCTATCAATATAACCCATTGCTTTCATTGCTTTATAAGAAATCATTGCTGGCGGCACGACTGGCGTAAAACCTTTTTCTTTTAATGTTTCCATCACCCAACGCACCAACGCATATTCCAAAAGCACTGCTTCGTTTTTTAAATAGCCAAAACGCGTGCCCGAAACTTTTGCTGCGCGCTTCACATCAATCCATTTATCTTCCACTAAAGTTAAATAATCTTTTGGTTCAAATTTAAAATCCGGTTTTTTGCCCACTTCACGCAAAACGACATTTTCCGTCTCATCTTTCCCTACTGGCACATCAGCCAATGGCAAATTCGGAATTTGATAAAGAAGATTTTCCAATTTATTCTCAATTGGCTCAAGCTGTTTTTCTAATTCTTTTATTCTTTCTTTAGTGCCACGCGC
>JGI24721J26819_10007554_pt1 | contig 10270 bp, 9 predicted proteins | sample YelNatPaOPGAMG01_FD_26819 | JGI IMG/M metagenome (IMG submission 26819)
TTGTTCTGCACGAAAACTGCTACGAGAAAGCCAAAGAACGCTTCAACCTAAACACCGCTTTAATCCAAACTGCGAGGGACAATGCTGTTGAGATATTGAAAGGCTTCGAGGAAACTAGGAAAGAGAACAGCACTTTAAGGCTTAAAAGGGTATCCATACGCTTTGACAGTAGGTGCTACAGCTTCTCCTAAGACGACAAACGTTTTAACACCATACTGACTTACATTAAACTTGAATAGAAGGGAAAGAATCAGCCTACCGATAGTCTTCGGAGAGAAGCAGAGGATTGAGGAAGCTTTTAGAGGCGAATGGCATTTCACAACCGTTGAGATGGTTAAACGCGACGGAGAGTGGTATGCTCATTTCGTTCTAAAGAAGGCTGTTGAAGTTCCCGATGAACCCGAGACCGTTATAGCGATAGACAGAGGCGAGCACAAAAGGGGGACAAAACTTGTTGATGACCAAGGTCTCCGCATTTCAGCGTAGATAAGAACCCCAATTACAATTGAGCTCAGGCTGTGTTAGAATTGAATCCTATCCCATAGGGAATACCGATCTGCTTTGAGCTCTGAATACCCCCACGAATCAGATCTTGGGCTAGGCTGAGGTTCTTCGAGTGTGGCGTAGCAAAATATTAGTATTCGCTCAAATGCATACCTTAAAAGAGTGACACTGAATGGCTTCATCGCCCCCCAAATTAATGGTCAAAGTTTCAGCCCCCGCCACCATAGCCAACTTGGGACCGGGTTACGACGTCATTGGCATGGCGTTAGATGAACCACGGGACATTGTGGTGGCGTCGCTAGAAAGAGATAGCAGAGACATTGTTGAGGTTGAGGGCTTAGGGTCCCAGGGCATCTCATGTGACCCCAAGAAGAATTCTGCAGCGGTGGCAGGTAGGGCGGTCCTCGAAAGGGCTGGAAGGGGCGACCTCTCCCTGAGAATGAAGGTCATAAAGGGAGTCCCCCCTAGGAGTGGACTTGGCAGCTCAGGGGCGTCCTCGGCCGCTGGGGCATACTCCGTTAACGTTTTGCTCGGCATGCCATTGAAGGGAGAAGAGGTCCTTCAGTGCGCCATGGAGGGAGAGAGAGCTGCGTGCGGGTCCCCCCACGCCGACAACGTAGCCCCCGCCCTCTTTGGAGGGGTCGTGTTCATCTCCTCGTTCAAACCGACCAGGGTCATCCGCTTTGAGGCAATGGGAGACCTAGAGATAGTTGTAATAACCCCTGAAGTTGAGATCGGAGAGGAGAAAACAAAAATTGCCAGGCAGATACTCCCGAGGGAAGTTCCCCTCCAGGATATGGTCAGGCAGACTCAGGCCTTTGGAAACTTGCTGGTGGGCCTCATGAAAAGAGATCCTATATTGATGGGGGAGGGGATATCATCCGATGTCGTCATTGAGCCCGTTAGGGCAAAGTTGATACCAAAGTTCAATGAAATGAAAAAGTGTGCCTTGGAGTCAGGGGCGTATGGTTTCTCCATAAGCGGGGCTGGACCCTCGGTGTTCGCACTCTGTCCCACCAACTTGGGGGGAGAATTGGGAAAGGTCCTTAAGTCAATTCTGGAGGAGGAGGGGATCAGGTCCAGCTACTCGGTGCATAGGAATGCTGGAGAGGGTGTAAGGGTTGTTTCCTAAGTCCAAGCTAAGGTGCATAAAGTGTAAGAGAGAGTTCAGCAGTGATGAGGTAATTTACGTTTGCAGGAGTTGTGGCTCCCTGTTGGAGGTCGTGATCGAACCTCCTAAGGTCTCACTTGATGATATGGCAGATAGACCTCTGGGCGTATGGCGCTACGAAGAGTTCCTGCCGGTGGAAGAAGGCTCTGAGATTGTAACTCTGAGGGAAGGGGGTACACCTCTCTACAGGTGTGAGAGGCTGGCCAAATGGGCCGGCGTAAAAAGTCTTTACATAAAGTACGAAGGGGCTAATCCCACGGGGAGCTTCAAGGACCGCGGTATGACTTTGGGCGTGACGAAGGCAAAGAGCCTAGGATCTAAGGCGGTGGCATGCGCCTCGACTGGAAACACCTCCGCATCGCTGTCCGCTTATGCGGCAAGGGCAGGCTTGACTTGTTATGTGCTTCTGCCAGCGGAAAAAGTGGCCATGGGAAAGCTCGCCCAAGCACTGATGCATGGTGCAAAGGTGATATCTGTCAGGGGGAACTTCGACGACGCGCTGAAGTTGGTGATGGAACTCTCAGTCAAGATGGAAATTTACCTTTTGAACAGCGTGAACCCCTGGAGGCTTGAGGGTCAGAAGACCTTGGCCTTTGAGGTGGTCGACCAGCTGGGCCATGTACCCGAGTTTGTTGCTGTGCCTATGGGAAATTGTGGGAACATATCTGCCATATGGAAAGGGTTTAGAGAGTTCAAAAGTGCTGGAATAATTGACCGNNTGCCTAGAATGTTTGGTGTTCAGGCAGAAGGTGCTGCGCCTGTGGTGAACATGCTCAGGAAGAACTTGGAAACTTTGGTGCCCCTGTCAAATCCAGAAACATTGGCCACAGCCATAAGGATTGGCAACCCGGTAAATTGGCCAAAGGCCGTTATGGCAATAAAGGAGTCAAATGGGCTTTACGAATCTGTATCTGACGATGAGATCGTAGAGGCTCAGCGCGTTATAGCCACTCTAGAGGGGATTGGCGTTGAGCCTGCGAGTGCTGCTTCTGTTGCAGGCGTAAAGAGAGCAGTATCGAAGGGGATGCTAGGTAACGAGGATGAGGTGGTGTGCGTCTGCACAGGTCACCTGCTTAAGGACCCGGAAGAGGTCATCAGGGTATGCGGCAGACCTGTCGAGATCCCGCCAGATCTCTTCGCCGTCTCAAGGGCCTTGTCTGGCAAATAGCTCACTTTTGCACAGTCTCGACCATCTCAAATGGCTTCAGCATCCGAGACAAGAGGTCCGTCCTTGTTATTATTCCTACAGGTCTATTTTGATCGTCTACAACCACAAGCCGCCCAATGCTGGACCTGCGCATCTTGTTCATCGCCTCCAGTATATCCTCATCCATGCCAATGGTGACTGGTCTTCGACTCGTGGCCTCTGCAACCATCTGGTTAAGCTTGTCCTCACTCGCGCACCTCGCCACATCAGATCCAGTTATTATGCCTACCAAAGAATCCCCATCAATTACGGGCGCGGCTCTTATGAATTCCCTATAAAGGATTCCGGCGGCTTCTTTTATTGAGATATTGGGAGGGACAGACACGAGCCTCTTTGACATGAGGTTTCGCACTTTCTCTTTGGGTATGCTGACGATGTTTATGACCTCCAGCAATATTTCCCCGTGTATTTCGTCTCTGCCAACTATCCTCCCTTCGATGACCATCCTTCCGGAGGGGGTAGGTCCAACCACGAGTTCTTCACCAACGTCGAGCTTGGAGACGTCTCCAACAACCTTTAGCAGCACTTGGCAGAAATCTGGGCTATAAACGCTCTTGAAAAGTATGTCCGTCACGGTCACCCCGGCGTTTTCGCCGTTCCTACGATAGATTGGAACTGTCAGGGTCCTGAACTGCTTTGGTATGCTGAAGCTCTCATAGGCCTTGCTCGTTGGCATGTACCCTCCCTTTGGACCAGGGACTGCCTCAACCAGACCCAGCGCCCTCAGGACCGGCATTATGTTTCTTATTGTCCCTTCGTCCCTTCCAGTCTTCACCGCTATGTCTTTACTCTTCACAAGACTCTTCTTTTTTTCATACAACTCTATGAGGGCGACCATGATTTCCTTTTGGGGTGACGTAAGGGAGGACAAGTAAAGGTGCCACCTTTTGAATTTATAACGAAGTAATTATAATTATTAACAACGCTTATTAATATTTATGTTGGATCTTGAACGACCTAAAATGCCACTCGACCAGATACTCTCAAAGAGCGCCGAAAATTTCGGGGAGAAAGCCGCCATAGTTTGGAACGACAAGGAATACTCCTTCAAGGATTTAGACTCGATGAGCAATAAGTTNGCCCACGCCCTCCTTGAAAAGGGGCTGACCAAGGGCGACAGGGTCTGCATCTTCATGCAGAACTCCCCAGAGTTCGTTGTCTCCCATTTCGGGATAATCAAGGCGGGCTGCATCACAGTCCCGCTCAACGTTATGTACAGAAAGCGCGAACTTGTGCACATGGTCAACGACTCTGGGGCTACTGTCATGGTGACTTCCGAGGGCAACCTNCCCTACGTCTTAGAGGTTAGAAACGATCTTAAATCTTTGAGAGAGATCATTGTAACTTCCTCAAATGTGCCTGAGGGGTGCCTCTCCTTTTACAGGCTTTTGGAGAACGGTGTCGATAAACCGACGGATGTAAGAAATGCTGACGATGATGTGGCTGTTATATGCTACACCTCAGGCACGACTGGCAGCGCCAAGGGGGCAATGATCACCCACTCCAACTTCATATCAAATATCTCCACCCTTTCACAACTTTGGGAGCTCACGGATAGAGACAAGCTGATGATGGCTCTGCCAATGTTTCATGTTCACGGGCTCGGCATCGCGGTTCACGGGATGGTTTACTGCGGCTACACAATGGTCCTGTTGGAGAGGTTTGATGCCAAAAAAGTGATGGAGGGGATAGAAAAGTACAAGTGCACCGTTTTCATGGGGGTCCCCACCATGTACATAAAGCTGCTCGAGTTGGATGACTGCAAATACGATCTGTCGAGCATGAGGCTTTGGACAGTGGGCTCAGCGCCAATGCCAGTCGACGCCATGGAGAAGTTCAAAGAAAGATACGGCTTTGAGCTCCTGGAGAGGTACGGGATGACCGAGACTGCAGTTGTAATAGCCTCAAACCCCCTCAAAGGAAAGAGAAAGCCCGGATCTGTAGGTTTGCCCATTCCCGGAGTCGAAGTCAAGATCGTTGACGATGAGGACAACCCGCTGCCGGTCAACGAGGTCGGCGAGATAGTAGTGAGGGGTCCGAACGTAATGAAAGGTTACTGGAACAGACCCCAAGAGACCGAGGAAGCCTTCAGAAACGGGTGGTTCCACACAGGTGATCTGGGGAAGATCGACGAGGAAGGGTACCTGCACATAGTGGGCAGGAAGAAAGAGATGATCATCTCCGGAGGTTTCAAGGTCTTTCCGCGGGAAGTCGAGGAGGTGCTCCACACCCATCCCAAAGTAAAGGAGGTCGCTGTCGTGGGAATACCCGACCCAGTAAGGGGTGAGAGCGTCAAGGCTTACATAGTCTTGAAGGACGGCACTACCGCTACAGAGAAGGAGCTGGACGAGTACTGCCGCAACAACTTAGCAGCATTCAAGGTTCCCAGAATTTACGAGTTTGTCAGCAGCATTCCAAGAACACCAAGTGGGAAGATCCTGAACAGGCTGCTCTCACAGGCGAAGGTAAAGGATCTGATGATTCCCGATGTTAAAACAATAGACAGGAGAGTCTCCGCGTACGAGGCAGCAAAGTACATGAAAGAGTCAAACGTGGGGAGCCTGATTATAACGGATGGCGACGTTCCCATAGGCATTGTTACCATGAGAGACATACTGTACAAAGTAATCTCCCTGGGGAGTTTAGGAAAGGACATCTCTTTGAGCAACATAATGTCAACACCTCTGCTCACAGTTGAAGCGGAGGAGGACATCTCTAAGGCCGCCGCCCTCATGAGGAGGTGGAATGTCTGGAGACTCGCTGTGAGAAATGGAAACGGGCAACTGATTGGTCTCATAAGCGGGACCGACATCTTCAGAGCATTCGTAGGGAGGAAGATGGAAATACCAAGGAGCTAGGTCATGTCGCCACAGGCGCAGAACGCCTCGCCTATTGCCTTGTAAAGGTCTAAAAACCCAGTACCCTTGGTCGCGGAGACCATCAAAGTCCGCTTTTTCTTCTCTAATTTGTCTATCACCCCGCGAAGCTCCTCTGCCAAACTNCCTGAGAGTCCCTCCAGGTCCATCTTTGTAAAATCTTCCAAAACCCTCTGGGAGGAGTCGTTCATGAGGTCACATTTGTTCACAACTTCTATGGACGGGACTCCTAACCTCAACTCCACGACTAGTCCCAACATCTTCAACACCATGAAGTCGTTTGGCTTCCTCATGAGGGCCGGATCGATGAGAAACACGGAGACAACCCTGCCCCTCAAAGAGGATGCCAGCCTTGGTCCCAAAGTTCTGAATAGGAAGATCTCCATCTGCCCTGGTGTGTCGACAAGTAAGTAATCTGGAGAGAGTGCAGAGATCGGCTCTAAAACTTCCTGAAACCTCTTCTCCATGATCTCGGCAGCCCTTATGAGTGCTCCGTTTGGTCCAAGACCCTCCCTGTGCATCAAATCCTCGACCTTCACGATGCCTCTGACATCGAATGAAGGTTTAAAGGGCAAAATTTCTGCCCCTGGATCCAAGTTTACGTAATCCACCCTCATCCCTCGTCTTCCAGCCACTCGCCAAAGGACTTGGTCAGCGTACTCTTACCTGAGCCTGCAGGACCAATTATGAGTAGGGTCACCATAACAACACCCTATAATGCTCTAGAGAGGTGGAACATTTATTGCAAAATCAGATAAATGGTCCCAGCTTTTAACTCTCTCGGAGGGAATTCCCCGCCCGCAGGTGGGGAGGCGGTCGCCGCATCCACTTCTGTCAAGAATTTTTTAGTCAAAGGTAAAAAATACGTTATAACAATATGAAAAATAAAAAAGTTAATGTTTTGCAGGGGTGCCTGATTTAATGAATAGGCCCGTCAGAGTCTCCCTTAGGAGAGCCTCTGAGTGTGGTTTTGTCAGAAATGCCAATGCGAGCGTAACCGCAGTACTGGCTATAAAGCCTGGCACCACAGCATAAAGCGCCACAACGCCAGGGATTATGATGTTCTTGCCCCAAATAGCAAATGATATCAACGTCACCACGAAGCCGGTCAGCATCCCCCACCTCGCCGCATGCTTATTCATCCTCTTCCAGTAGAGTCCGCCTATGATTGGCCAGAAGAAGCAGTTGACCATCAGGGACAACGCTGCCCATATGAACCAGGCAAGCATTGGCTGAGGGGTCAAGGAGATGTACCAAGAGGACACCCCGAGTATAAGTACGACTAGCCTGTTTATCCAAACTGTCGCTTTTTCAGAAGTATTAGGTCTCAGCACATTCTTCACCAGATCGTATGATACATTGCTCGCGGCCGTAACGAGTAACCTGTCTGTGGTCGACATTACAGCGGCCAGCACAGAAGGTAGCAGAAGTATGAAGATCCCGTATGGCAGCGCGGCTTTGGCTATAGTCGGGTAGGCCATGTCATTCCAGGCAACAGTGACACCGCCCTCAAGCGTCAGCGACGCAATGTTAAGTTGCCCTTGGGCCCATGCTACCCTAGCAGCTAAGCCTATCAGTGAGGTTCCTAGGATCAATGGTACCCCTAGCACGTACATTATTAGGGGGCCCCACCTCGTGTATTTGGACTCCTTAAAGCATAGGACATTATTTACCACATGGGGTGCAACCAGAAGACCCAGCGGCACAGTTATTCCAAAGAGGGTCAGGTTGTATGCCCAGCCAACCAGCGGCATCCCTGCCGGACCGAACGGCTGGTCCAAGAAAGTCCCGAATAGGTAGCCCGGGGCCTGACCCCTCACGATCTGTTGCAGCACCGGGACCTGCGATACGAGTTCATTGAAGGCAATCCACCCTCCCATCCAGTTTATTATCAGTGGGGCCGTGATGAATACTCCCACGATCATTATCAACGATTGCAGGAAGGTCGTCCAAGCAGTTGAAAACATCCCGCCGCCCATCACGTAGCCCACGACTATCACCAATGCTATCAAGGAGCCAACCGAGTAAGGTATTCCAAGTACCACCTCTGTGACGACCCCTACCGCGGTGTACTGTCCTATCAGGTAGGCAAAACATGTGACCACCGAGACTATTCCCGCCAAAGCCCTCAAAGTTCTTGGGTCTTCGTAGCGCGTAGCAAAGTAGTCCTGCATGGTCCAGATCCTGTACTTGTTCCTGAGCGTCCACATCTTGTAGCCAACTAGAACTGTGCAGAATGATACGGCGAATGGCGGGCCTATCACTCTCTCCCAAAGGTTCGCCCANCCGCTCTGAAAGCCGAGACCGGCTACGCCTATTATGGTCATGCCGCTTGTGACTGCGCCAACCATCAGAAGCACATAGGTCCAGAAACCCAGCTGCCCGGAGGCTGCCACGAAATCGGCTGTGGTCTTTGTCCTCCTAGCACCAAAGTAGCCAATAACTGCAATGGCAACTATGTAAGCGGCGAAAACACCCAAACCGACCAAGTCTATATTAGCCATGAAAACCCCCTCCTAATCTGGCGCCCTCCACTTTATGGCCCAAATCAGTAGGACTGCCACTTGGACAACAATGGGAATGGCGAGACAGAAGAATGTTAAAGGCTGCATGCCAAGGATCCTCTCCGAGGACAACGAGGGCGTTATTGAGAGAGCCGCGAGGGAGGGCATTCCAAAGAATACAAGAAAGCCAGAGATCGATAGCCCCTCCACCGTCACAGGTAGCGGTGCTAAATTGAAGAAGATAAAAGCCATCATACCTAGGCCGCCTGCCAGCAAATGTTTCATTCTTCGTATAGTTGTGGATGAGGGTCGCACCTTAGACCAACCTCCTTGTGTCCAGGACTCTCTTAGCCTTGCCCTCGCTCCTTGGGATACTACCAGGCGGCAAGACCTCAACGTTTGTTCTCAGAAGGGTGGCGCCCTTTATCTCTTCAAAGATTTCATGCCTGAGACGTTCCATCACTGCCTGATCTTTGGCAAATCCATTGTTCACTTCAACTTTCACAGTAATGTCGTCAATTCCGGAGAGCAGGATCAGGAAGTTTCCGTTGGACTCCTTGTGGGATGCCACTATCCTTTCTATTGTTGAGGGGTATATGCCAATCCCCCTCACCTTAATCATGTCATCAATTCTGCCCCTCATCCAGTCTATCTTCCTGTGAGTCCTGCCGCATTCGCATGGGCCATCAATGAACCGTGTGATGTCGCCTGTTCGAAAGCGCAGGAGCGGCATAGCCTCTCTCGAGAGCGGAGTTATGACGAGCTCCCCCTCCTCTTCTAAACCTAGCTGTTCGCCGGTCTTCGGGTCTATTATTTCGGCTAGGAAGTGATCCTCCCACACGTGTAGCCCGGACTTTGACTGGCACTCAATTGCTACCCCAGGGCCGCCCACCTCGGCTAAACCGTAATTGTTGAAGGCGTCTATCTCTAGACCCTCCTCGATCTTCTTGCGCATCTCCTTGGTCCAAGGCTCAGCGCCAAGAACGCCGATCCTTATCTTGAGGGAAGATCTCAGCCCATTTTGGGACTCTAGGCACTCCATCAGGCGAAGCGCAAAGGAAGGTATGGCGTGGAAAACCGTGACTCCAAAGTCTCGCATGGTCTCGAGCTGCTTTTCAGCATTTGCTGAACCGAGGGGCACTACTGTCAGGCCGAGTCTCTCTGCACCCTGTATCAGTCCAAGCCCTCCTGTGAATAGGCCCTGTGATGTTGTATTCTGGAATACGTCGCCCTTCCTGGCACCTGCACATGCAAGCCCCCTTGCCATTAACTCGGACCATATCCTGAGGTCTCGCTTGGTGTAGAAAGTGGTTATCGGTTTGTTTGTTGTACCAGATGATGTGTGTATCCTCAGAACCCTTTGCAGTGGCACCGCGAGTGCTCCGAATGGGAAGCACTCTGCGAGGTCCTTTTTGGTGGTGAAGGGAAGTCTCTGGAGATCCCCGACTCCGCTGATTGTATCGATGTTTGCCTCCTTCAGTTTTTTCCTTAAGAAGGGAATTTTTTTGGCCCTATTAAAGGCCTTTTTCAGTCTTTCATTCTGTATTTTTTCNAATAGGTCTCTTTCTATTTTTTCAAGGTTTGGTTGGAAACACCCTTCAGAGGGTGTAAACGCAACTCCTCCTTAGAATGGTCTGCACACCAATTCACCCCTTAGAACTCTGACTGGAGAGTGCGATACTGCGGGCTCATGGAGATTATTGATAAACTAAATTCCTCCAAGAGCTCACCCAGTACTCCTCCAGTGACCAAAAGATGGCATGGTTTTCATATTTAAGCATTTTGGTTCATCGATGGATGACAGTGTATTGCAATTAAAGCATGGAAACAGTGTTGCCCGAGATGGAAGAGAAGGAAAGACAAAACATAGAAAAGAGAAAAACAATGGCGAAAACAAAAACAATGGTAAAAACATAAAAAAATAAAAAACAAAAAAGAAACAGGATGAAAGAGGAAGGAGCCCGAGTTTCCTTGCCCTTCTGCTAACTCTGTTTTGTGAAGAGTTTTG
>JGI24721J26819_10007556_pt1 | contig 10270 bp, 9 predicted proteins | sample YelNatPaOPGAMG01_FD_26819 | JGI IMG/M metagenome (IMG submission 26819)
GGATTTTTCTTTAGCTTGTGATAAAAGTCGTAGATTACCCCGTGTGTTAGTCTCGGTCCTATAATGTTAGCATACCTTAGTACGGTCGCTTTTATGCTGTAGAGGTGAGAATAGGTTGATACGTAATATTCGGAAGCGGCTTTTGCTGCGCCGTAATTGCTGACTGGAGCGATAGGGTCTTCTTCTGTTGTTGGGATTTTTGCGTTGCCGTAAACGACTGATGAGGAGGCAAAAACAATATGTTTAACATTGTTTAGTCTGCATGCTTCCAGAACATTAAGCGTTCCGAACGCGTCTATGCTAAAGTTCTCTAGGGGTTCGCTTACGCTCTTTCTCACATCTGGGTCAGCAGCGAAATGATAAACTATTTCAACTTCTTTACACGCCTTTTTTATGCTTTCTAAGTTTCTTATATCTCCATGAATTATCCTAACATCTAATCCCTTGAGAAATTCCTTTTTACCGGAAGAGAAATTATCAAACACTATCACATCGTTTTCTTTTGCTAATGCATCCACTAAATGGCTTCCAATAAAACCTGCGCCGCCAGTTACTAAGATCCTCATCACTAATAGGCTCCTGCTTTTTCGAATAAATTAATCTAATGTGTATATAAGGCTCTAATTTTTGAAGCTAATTATGACGGCTTAAAATTTTAATTCTTTCACTGACAATTTTGATTAAAGATTTCCTAAGTTTTTCTCCCTCTAACTTTGATAATTTCGTTTCTAACTGTTCTGCCAATTCTTTGTCGCCGAGTGATTTTTCAGCCCAGTTTTCGAAGTCTCCGCGGCTGTTGTGAAACTCCAGAGATTTTGCGTCAATTTCTTTAACAGCCTTTAAGAACCCTTTCAGGCTCCATACCATTATGCCAGTGAAATTCTCTTCTCCTACGCCAGTGTAGAATAGGAAGGGTTCATTAGCAGCTATAGCCTCTTTTCTTACTCTGTTCTCAAAGTCTAGGATGGCTGCTTGCGCCGTCACGAAAGCGTCTGTTGGCGTGCTGAAGGGGCTGAAGTAGGAGTGAACTTCGCCTGGCGCTCCTCCGGCGGTGAACATGTAGTAGAGGTGGTCGCTTGTTTGGAAACATCTCCATAAACGCAAAATTTCTTTGTCGCCTGCCTCTTTCACAAGCGGCTCAAGTCTCCTCACACTTGTGTAGTAAGCCCACTGCATGGTGTTTCCAAGCCAACAACTCGCGTCTCTTTCCAAATCAGCCCAAGAGACAGTTCCTCCCAGCTCTGGGACATCAATCTCACCAGCCACATCATGCTTATCCACAACCTCGGAAGGCGTTGCCAAACGCAGATGCCACCATTTTAAAATTTCTCTTGGCAAGTGCTTCAGGAATTCGTGTATGCCGGTTTCAGGCCAATGGTGCTCTCCAAAAGTTTCATAGTCCGGAAAAATGTTGATGCATTTACCCGGTGTTGCCGCCAGCCAGCTTGCGTACTTGTCCGCGGTTAGGGGCCACTCATTCCACCATCTGGCGGAAAACCTAAACCCGATGTCATCCGTCAACTTATAATTCCGCAGCAAAATCTTAATTTTCTTACAGCCTTTAGGTTTGTAGAGGTAGTTGGGCGATTTTCCATGTAAGATTCTTTCCACGCCTTCGGTGAAAATTCCAGCAAATCCCATTTCTTCCGCAGTTTTTGCAATAACATTGTTGTAGAGCAGTTCAGTGTTCTCAAAAACTTTTGGAGTGTAATTGAGTAGGTCTGTCATTGCTTGCTTATGCATTTTCACTTGTTCAATGAATTCGGTTTTTTCTGGGTAAAGGCTAGCCAGCGAGTGATAGTAGGTTTGCCCCAGAAACTCAACGCAGCCGGTCTCTGCAAGTTGTTTAAAGGATTCTAAAAGGTCTTTGTTGAACATTTCGCATTGTTCTAGGAAAACTCCGGATATGCTGAATGAAACCTTAACCTGCTTCTTCTCGCCCCTGTATTTGTCTATTAAGTCGAGAAGGATTTGGTTGGACGGGAAATAGCATTTCCTGCAGGCTCTCTCAAAAACTTCCTTGTTTATTTCATGATCAAAGTAGTAATCGAAAAGTTCCTCCTTCTTTATCCGCCTAAAAGCTTTGTTNTCCCAAAAGAAGTTTCGCCTNAGCCTATGAGGCTGATGAACCTCGAATATGAGCACTATGTCCGTCAACGTGGCTTCCTCTCTTTACTTTATCAGTTTATTTGCTATTATATGTTTTATAATACGGANTGCTCTTGNTGCTTCGCGAAAGTTTAANTTAGATTCTGATTTTGAATTCATAACCTATTTATCAACATAATGGCAACTCCTATTACAACGAAGGGTGAAAACACGTGTCAATAGAAAAGATTAGGGTTGAGAGTCGCCAAGAACTGGAGCAGATGATTACACGCGATATAAACCTTGTTGAAAAAGGGTTAACAGTAATATGCAGCGACGTTCCGATAAACGAAAAGGCAACGCTAGACATACTGTGCCACGACAGCAATGGACAACTTGTCATAGTGCAATTAAGCGTCGACGAAGATGACGTGATGCTTCTTCATGGAATACAAAGCATGGACTACGTTGACAAGTTCAAATCCTTCCTAAAGGCAACGTACAACAAATACAAAATTGATGACAAGGAAAAACCAAGACTTATCCTAATAGCACCAAGCTTCTCAAGCGCCATGCGTCAAGCAGTTGAAAGCATGAAAGGCATGCGCATAGACCTATACGGATGGGAGTACCTAAAACTCGGAGACCATAAAGGCCTCCGCCTCCAACCCATTTTTACATCGGCTCCACAAGAAAAACTCAGGGAAAAAGAAGAGAAACCAGAGAAAAAACGTGAAGTAAAACCAGCGAAGAAAAAGGAGACGCCGCCCAAACCTGAATCAGAAAAGCCAGAACTGGAACAACCAAAGCCTCCGGTGGAACCACCGCCAAAACAAGAAATCCCGAAAGAACCTCAAAAGGTTCCGCCGCCACCTCCACCACCGCCAGCAGAGAAACCTAAAGAAGTTAAGGAAGTCCCAAAACAAGAGAAGGAAGAACCTCCCAAGAGAAAGCTGAAGCTTTTCTAGTCTCCAAACTTTTTGTAAGGCTAAACTGTTGGATGCGTTTAATTGAGAATAGGATTTTTTGTTTGGGAGTATCCGCCAGCGCTTGTAGGCGGCTTAGGCACGTATGCAGAGTACATAACCCGCGAATTTGTATCGATGGGTAACGACGTGACAGTTTTCACGCTTAATCCCGGAAACCTAAAGACTCGAGAGGTTATTAAAGGCGTTGAAGTCCATAGACCGCTGATTGCGGACGCAAGCAACGTTTTCCCCATGTTCGTAATTGATGACCTTAAAAAATGGGGCACCAACATCCGCCTTTTCAACGACATATTCATCTACAACATACTGAGCGCAACAAAATTTGTGAACAGCATGCTAAAAAAGGAAGGGTGCAACTACGATGTTGTTTGTGTGCATGATTGGCTGAGCAGCATAGCTGGCATAATAATTAAAAACGAGGCAAATGTCCCTGTTGTCTTTCATGTTCACAGTACGGAATGGGGGAGAAGTGGAGGCAGCGGGTCGGAAGTTGTTTCGCACCTGGAATGGGCAACGGCTCAAAAAGTGGACAAAATAATAACTGTGAGCCACTCGATGCAGGAAGACTTGATAAGGCATGGATGGCCGAAATCAAAAATAAGCGTTGTATGGAACGGGGTAGACCCACAGCGTTATAACCCCAAAAACTGCAAGCCCGAAGAAGTGGAGGCCGTCCGCAACAAATACGGTGTAAAGCCGGACGAAAAGATGCTTCTCTTCCTCGGAAGGCTAACTTGGGTTAAAGGGGTCACAAACCTAGTTCAAGCCATGCCAATAGTCTTGGAGGAGTATCCTAAAACAAAACTTGTAATATTGGGCAAGGGTGAGCAGCAAAACGACATAATCGAAACTGCAAACAGACTGGGAATAAGCAACAAAGTAGCCTGCAAATTTGAATTTGTGCCAGAAAAAGAACGCATCCTACACTATGCTGCAGCGGATGTCTGCGTTTTTCCATCCACCTATGAACCCTTCGGCATAGTGAGCCTAGAGGCATGGCTATGGCGAAACCAATAGTTGTAGGCGCCCAAGGAGTTGTAGGCTTCAAGGAACAAGTGGTGCCATTTGGGCCTGACCAAAACGGGGTGCATGTCAACGGGGGAAACCCTGCAGACATTGCATGGGGAATAAAGGAAGTTTTATGCGATTTTAACAGAGCCAAAAAATGGGGAGAAAACGGCAGAAAGCGGGTGCTTCAGTATTTTACATGGCGGAAGGTTGCGGAGCANACTNTGCAAATATATGANGCGNTGCTTTCCCAACCNGGGCATGAAGAGAGCAGAGTGGTTGATTTACTGGAAAAGATAACTCACACATAAAAATAGGGAAAGGTTAGNGTTTACGCGTCGCCGCTTTCTCTAGGGCTACAACACCAGGCAACTTCTTGCCCATCAGAAACTCTATCAGCGCCCCGCCAGCGGTGCTCACGTAGGAAATTTTGTTTGAGAGTCCAAACTCTTGCAAGGCAGCTATTGTGTGACCTCCTCCGGCAAGCGAAAAGGCTTTCGACTTTGCAATTTCCTCAAAGATTTTCTTTGTTCCAAAGGCAAACTCCTTTCGTTCATACACTCCCATGGGTCCGCTAACCACAATGGACTTGGCGCTTCTAATCAGTTTAGAGTATTCTTCAATAGTTTTTGGTCCAATGTCAAAGGTGGGGTGGTCCACTGGCAAATCATTGACGGAAATTTCTTTCCGTTTTCCATTTACTTCGGCGGCTAAATCCTTTGGGGTTCTGATTTTGTCCGTGTACTTCTGCATTAATTCTTTTATGCCTGGAAGCAATTCCATAAGGTTCTTTTCTTTTAGGAAGTCCATGTTTGGTTTGCCCAAGTCTACACCCTTCGCAGCTAGGAAGACTTGGCCGACAACTCCTCCGGTTAGCACATAGTCTGCTATTTTATTGTCTAAAACATATTTGGAGATTTCCAGAGAGTCATCTGCTTTGGCTCCACCGAGAACGTAGACGCATGGTTTTTCTGGGTTCTCTAAAACTTTGCTTAGAGACTTTAGTTCTCTTTCCATTATGCGTCCGGCAACGCTTGGTAATACTGCTGTGAAGCCAACCATGGAAACGTGCGCTCTGTGGGCTGCTGCAAAAGCGTCGTTAACAAATAGGTCGGCTAAAGGTGTAAGTGCTTTCACAAACTCTGTTTTCGCATGGTCTTCCGGTGTTCCTTCTTTGGTTTCTCCAGCAAAGTTTCTGACATTGTCTAGAACGAGGATTTCTCCGCTTTTAAGCTCCCTTATTGCCTTGAGCCTTTTCGCCAAACACATCGTCAACGTATTTGACTGGTTTTCCCAAGACTTTGCCTAGGATTTCGGCATGTTGCTTTAGCGGTATAAAATCTGGGTCTCCTTTTCTGCCCTGGTGCGCTAAAACTACAACTTTTGCACCTTTTTCTGCAAGTTCTTTGATTGTTGTTTCGCCGTGAGCTCGAATTCTCGTGTCATCTAAAACCTTTTTTGTCTTCGGGTCTATAGGCGAGTTGAAATCAACCCTTACAAGCACAACTTTATCCTTCACGTTTACATCATCAAGGGTCAAGTATTTTGCCATTTTCTCCCCTTCCCTTTTAGAACAGAAAAATAAGAGGGGAAGTGTTTTTAAGTTTTATATTTTGTTGGCTAGAGACCAGCCTTCTTTCCGATGAGTTCTATTAGCTCAACCATTCTGCAGGAGAAGCCCCACTCGTTGTCGTACCACGCAAGCACTTTGACGAGGTTTCCGGCCACAACCATTGTTGAAAGACCGTCGACAACGGCCGAGTATGAACTGTGATTTATGTCTGTTGAAACTATTGGTTCTTCGGTATAATCCATTATGCCCTTTAACGGACCATTAGCGGCCTTTTTGAAGGCCGCATTTACTTCCTCTCTAGTCACGTTTTTCTCCAGCACTGCTGTTAAATCGACGATTGAGACGTTTGGAACGGGCACTCGTAGGGCTATTCCATCAATTTTTCCTTTAAGCTCAGGGAAAACTAGGGCTGATGCCCTTGCAGCCCCTGTTGTTGTGGGTATTATGTTTATTGCTCCAGCTCTTGCCCGGCGGAGGTCTCTGTGCACTAAGTCTTGTATGCGTTGATCGTTTGTGTAAGCGTGGGCTGTTGTCATAAGCCCAGCTTTTACCCCGAAGTTTTCGTGTAGTACTTTGACACATGGCACTACGCAGTTTGTTGTGCATGAGGCATTCGAAAGGATATTGTGGTTTTTGGGGTCGTATTTGTCGTGGTTTACGCCCAGAACTATTGTTATGTCTGGGTTTTCAGCAGGGGCTGATATCAAAACCTTTTTTGCTCCAGCCTGTAAGTGTTTTGAGGCGTTTGCCCTATCTGTGAAGAGTCCGGTGGATTCGACAGCCAAGTATACGCCTAGGTCTTTCCATGGCAGTTGTGCTGGATCCTTTTGTGACAGTACTTTCAATTCTTTTCCGTTCACTATTAGACTGTTGTCTTTGACTTGGACGTCCGCGTTGAATCTTCCGTGAACTGAGTCGTACTTTAGTAGGTGGGCGAGGGTTTTTGCGTCGGCTACGTCGTTTATTGCCACAAAGTCTATTTTCGCTTTTCTTTCTATCGCAGCTCTGTACAACAGTCTTCCTATTCTTCCAAATCCATTTATTGCTACCTTTATCGTCATATAATCTCACCGTTATGCTATTTTCAGTTATTAATTGACGATTGTTTTAATTAATTTTCCGCTAAATATAAAAGAAAAGTTGGGGGTTTAGCGGAGTTTCATTAGAACCATTTCTGCTGCCAAGACCATGGGTTCCCAAGTTTCACATAAGGGCGGAGCATAAGCTGTGTCTGCTTTCGCCAACTCCCTAACGGTCATCTGCTTTTGTATAGCGAAGGATATGGCATTTACGCGTTGAGTGACCTCTTCGCCTCCGATAATTTGGGCGCCTATGATACGTTGCGACTCCTTCTCGGCGACAAGCTTCACCCTTATTGGCAAGGCACCTGGATAGTAGTCAGCCTTTGTCTTGGAAGTGATCGTCCCGGCCACGGTTTCAATTCCTGCCCTTTGGGCAGAGGCTTCGGTCAATCCTGTTACGCCGATTTCAGTGTCATATAGTTTTGTTACTGCTGAACCTAAAACGCCAGTAAAGAGCGCGTATCCGCCAGCAGCGTTGATTCCTGCAACTTTTCCTTGCCTTACTGCAACTGTTCCTAGTTGTTGTACGACTGGTTTCTGTGTGATTATGTGAATGCTTTCCACACAGTCACCCACAGCGTAGACATCTTTGATGTTTGTTTCCATTCTGGCGTTTGTTTTTATGGTGCGTGTTTCGCCTAATGCGACTCCTGCGTCTACCGCGAGTTGAGTGTTTGCTCTTACGCCGAATGCGCTTACGAACAAGTCTGCGTTGATTTGTTCGCCTTTGGCAACTATCCCTGTAACCTTTTCGGTTCCGAGGAATTCTTCAACTCCTCTTCCCGTTAGGATGTTTATTCCCATTTGCTGAAGCATTTCTTGAACAATCTTTGCCATGTCCGCGTCCAGCATTGCTGGAAGAATTTGAGGCAACATTTCAACAACTGTAACTTTTAATCCTCTCTCTTGGAGAGCTATAGCAGTTTCTAAGCCAATTAATCCTGCTCCCATGACTACTGCTGTCTTTGCTCCTTTTTTGACGGCTTGGTCTATTCTTTCACCATCTTCTAGAGTTCTCAGCGGAAGTATGCCTTGTTTTTCTCTGCCTTTTATCGGAGGCGTGAATGAGCTGGCTCCAGCTGCTATAATCAAACTGTCGTAGGGGATGCTTTCAGTTTTCCCGGTCTTGTCAACGGTTTCAACTGTCTTTTTTCCAGCGTCTATTTTTGTAACTTTGGTTTCTGTTTTTAGGTTCAGCTTCATCATCTTGTAGAAGGATGGTGGAAAAACAATAAGGTCATTGAAGCTTGGTATTTGTCCCCCTATTACAAAGGGAAGCCCGCAGCGGGAGTACCCTGCGTGTTTTTCCTCTGTTATCAAAGTTATTTCTGCTGTGCGATCTGTTTTCCTCGCAGCTGAAGCCGCGTCTACACCTGCAGCATGTGCACCTATTATTACTATGCGCCTTGGCAACTATTACTTCCCTTCTTTAATCAAACTTTTATGCCACTCAACCGCCTTTTTGGTGTCCATGAGGTTTGCGAGTTCCGCCTTTAGGTTTGATGGTCTTATCACCAGCAGCCAGCCCTTTCCATAGGGGTCTTCATTTAAGAGTTCCGGCTTTGACTGGACCTCCGCGTTTACCTCCTCTATTGTTCCGCTTATGGGTGCAACTAGGTCTGAAACAGCCTTCACGGACTCCACTGTACCGTAGGGTTCATTCTGCTTTGTGGTTGTTCCTGGGCTGGGCAGTTCGGCGTAGACGATTTCTCTCAGTTGCTTTTGGGCGTAGTCTGTTATGCCTACTCGAACTTTATCTCCTTCAATTTTTAACCACTCAAAATCTTTTGAATAGTATAGGCCTTCTGGCACTTCGTATCCGTCAACCTTCACCATGTCGTTCACCTCTTGAATAGCGGTTATTCTTTTACCTTTTTAACCTTTAAAATTAACTGTCAAACTTCCGGCGAAGCCTATGGAAAATGTCTATAAAGGATAAGATTTATTTTTATCTTGCAACTAATCCTTCAATTGATTTGAGTTCATGGGTCGTTCTAAACAATAGCATTATATTTTCCTTAATAATTTAGAGTTCAAGGTATTATAATGGCTAAGCTCATGTTAAAGTTTCGACATTTTATACAACCAATAACAGCTATTCTCCTTTTTCTAATTCAATACGTGCCTGTGGTCGGCCTATGGCACGGAATCATGTTTTTCCCCTTAGCAGTTTACTTATTTTCCATCCTTATTGCGTATCCACAAACTTTTTGGAGTGACGCAAATTTTCTGCTTTTTTCGCAGCATAATATAATTGGTCGCGTTATTGCCTTCTGTGGATTGCTTCTGTTTTTAGCGGCGTTTATTCATTTTTTAAGAAAGCGCGGTACTCTCGTTATGACTGGTGTTTACTCAGTTGTTAGGCATCCGCAATACCTTGGGATAATAATTCTAACTCTTGGATATTCCTTTATGGTTATATGGGCAACGGTGCCGCCATCATTTGAAATCGCGCAGAGAGTCTTACTTATATGGTTAATGCAAGTCTTTGGTTATATCGTTCTTGCATTTTACGAGGAACGTTGCCTTCTGCGCGAATATAAAAGTGAATATGAACAATACCAAAGGAAAGTTCCATTTGTTTTCCCAACTCCACATCCGCGTGNAATTCCCGAACCAATTTTTTCATTTGTTTTGGCTCTATTCCTTGCTTTTATCGCGATGCTGTCAATTATTTTGATGTGATGTTGGCTAGCAACCTAATTCTTTTTATTAAGTTTAAAATTTACGTTTTCCGTTGATAAATTCTTCAACCCACTCTTTAGCCACGGAATCTGGAACTTGAACTGGCGGGTGTTTAAACGCATATGAGGATATGCTTACCAAAGGACCCGCTATTTTTCGGTCTAAAGCCAGTTTCACCGCTCTTATAACGTCGATTACGACTCCAGCACTGTTTGGTGAATCCTCAACCTCAAGTTTTGCAGTGATTGTTACTGGCAAGTTGCCAAACTTTCTCCCCTTCAAGGTTATGTAACAAATTTTCTTATCCCCCAAGAAAGGCACATAATCTGACGGTCCAATTCTCGTTGGTAAACCGTATGGGACAAGGCTTGTAACAGCCTCTGTTTTGCTTATTCTCTTCGTCTTGAGCCTCTCTTCAACAGTCATGTTTAGAAAGTCCGTGTTTCCTCCGAGGTTCAGCTGATAAGTTTCTTCAACCACAACTCCTCTGTCAACGCATAGTTTGACAAGATTTCTATGTAAGATTGTTGCACCAAGCTGACTTTTAACGTCGTCTCCAGCTACCGGAAGTCCCTTTTCTTCAAATTTTCTGTTCCATGCCGGGTCTGAAGCTATAAACTCGGGCATACAGTTCACAAAGGCACATCCGGCATCTAAGGCTGCTTGTGCATAAACGCGAGTAGCGTCATGGCTTCCAACAGGCAAATAATTAACAAGCATGTCTGCCCTCGCCTCTTTCAGAACTTGAGCCACATCCACAGTTTTAACTTCAGCAGGGTCATAAACACTAAAAGGTTCTTTCATGTGGTCTGCCACACCATCCATAATCGGACCCGGCAAAACTT
>JGI24721J26819_10007557_pt1 | contig 10269 bp, 10 predicted proteins | sample YelNatPaOPGAMG01_FD_26819 | JGI IMG/M metagenome (IMG submission 26819)
GTGGGCGTGGTTTCCATACCCGACACAACCACCATTCCGGCGGGGATAAACCCCCTGCTCAAGGCATGCAAGTCGGTTGAAACCGACTCAAACCAAGTCCGCTTGAGCGGACTTCCATGAAATGAGGCGGGACTTGAGTCCCCGCCGATGCAAACACACACAGACGCATTGTGCAGAACCTCCGAAATAAATTTCGGGATACAAACCGTAACGCGAAATTCATTTCGCATAATCCCGAAACGTAGATGGGTTTCCATGCCCGATGCCCAAATCCAAAACCAACAACGGTGTGATTGGTATCCCGCCCTACAGAATATTCGTTAATTCTGTTCCCAAAATTTGGTATAAAATATCCCTTACCAAATGATTGATGTTGATGCTATTTCTTTCAATTACCCTAACGGACAAACCCTCTTCGAAAATTTTTCCTGGAATGTGGAACGCGGCGAAGCATGGGCAATCCTCGGTCCTTCCGGGTGCGGGAAGAGTACCTTGCTCTACCTACTCGCCGGGCTGCTTTTCCCAACGAAAGGCTATATCCGAATTGACGGAGAGAGCCTTACCCGTCCACGTCCGAAGAGCGGGCTCATCCTCCAAGATTATGGACTGTTACCTTGGGCGACCGTTCGCCAAAATGCCGAACTAGGACTGCAAATTCGTGGCTTTTATGGCCCAGACGGCACACACTCCCCACGCGAGGTAATTCCCTCTACAGATGTTAATCCCTGGCTGTTAAGACTTGGCTTATCGGAAATCGCTGACAGTTACCCCGCTCATATTTCAGGTGGTCAACGCCAGCGAACCGCGATCGCGCGCACACTGGTCTTGCATCCCGATCTCTTGTTGATGGATGAACCTTTTTCATCACTAGACGCACCCACGCGAGAAGGATTGCAAAACTTAACCCTCGAATTGCAAGAAGAACAAAACTTAACCCTCATCGTCGTCACCCACAGCATTGAAGAAGCAGCCGTCTTAGGAAAAAAAATCCTGCTGTTAGGGCGTCCAGTGCATCGTCAACCAACCATTATCCTAAACCCACATCAGGGTGGAGAAGCCTTCCGAAAAAGCCCCAGCTATCATACGGTGTGCGATGAGTTGCGGGTTCGCCTTGACGAGGTCTCTGCTGTATGAAACCACGTACCACCACACTCAACCTGGCCTTTACCATCCTGGTGTTACTATTGGTCTGGCAAATAATCGCCTGGCTTGTCCATAGAGCGATTCTCCCCGGGCCGATTACAGTAGGGAAGGCATTTATCCACGAAATCCAAGGGGACTTAATCGAACACTTTCTCGTCAGCCTGTGGCGGGTAATCGCGAGCATGTTGCTTGCAATTATCACCGCAGTTCCAGCCGGTTTAGTGCTTGGGCAATCCCCGCGTTTGAATGCCCTTTTTACTCCATTAATCTACTTACTCTACCCGATTCCAAAAGTGGTATTTGTCCCGATTGTCTTACTCTTTTTTGGTTTGGGCGATGCTCCGAAAATATTAATTATCTTCATTATCTTGTTCTTCCAAATCCTCGTTCTGGTGCGCGATCAAGCAGCCAGCCTGCGCCAGGAATTGATCCTCAGTGTGCGTAGCCTTGGCGCTGGCCGACGGGCATTATTCCGCTTCGTCTACCTTCCTGCCAGCCTGCCAGCTATTCTGACCGCCCTGCGCCAATCCATTGGGACAGCGGTAGCAGTCTTATACGTGGCGGAACTATTTGCCACCCAAAAAGGGCTGGGGTATTACATCTATTTGAACGGTAGTACCTTGTTCAATTACCCTGCTATGTATGTCGGCATTTTGGCAATGAGCCTGCTTGGCTTAGGGTTATATTACCTGGTTGATTGGATGGAAAAACGGCTTTGTAAATGGATGTGATATGAAATCCTTGCGCGACTTCCTCGAGCTCATCAAATTTGAACACACCATCTTCGCCCTGCCATTTGCGTATTTGGGTATGCTCTTAGCCGCACACGGGTTGCCAACCTGGCATCAGTTCCTCTGGATCACGATTGCGATGGCTGCAGCACGCACGGTTGCCATGGGCTTCAACCGCATTGCCGATCGTTTTTTCGATGCCCACAATCCTCGCACATGGCAGCGACCGCTCGTAAGTGGAAAAATCACGCTACGGGCTGCGTGGTTTGGCACGATTCTGGCAGCCTTTGTATTAACTCTGGCAGCTGCCCAACTGGGACGGCTGCCCATCATCCTCTTACCAGGAGCTTTCTTGTTCTTATTTGGCTATTCCTACACCAAACGGTTCACCTGGCTCACCCACTTTTTATTAGGGTTCACGGATGGTCTTGCCCCGCTGGGAGCCTGGGTGGCGGTACGGGGTTCTCTTTTCCAACGCTCTGATGCGCCGGCTTGGCTGTTACTGGCGATCGTCACCTTTTGGATTGGCGGCTTTGATCTGATTTACGCCTGCCAGGATGTAGAATATGATCGCCGCGACCAGCTGCAATCGATTCCTGCTCGCTTCGGGGTTAATGTTGCCCTTCAATTATCAATCCTGGCTCATGCCATCAGCGTTATCCTGTTAATTTGGTTAGGTATCCTCCTTCATTTCGGTTTTCCTTATTGGATTGGTCTAATGATTACCATTGCTTTGTTTACCTGGGAGCATCGGCTCGTTAAACCAGATGACCTGACCCATATTAACCTGGCCTTTTTCAATATCAATAGCTATATCAGTATTACCTTATTTGCTGCGGTTTTAGGTGCATTATTCATTGGGTAAATCGGGGTGCAGATGAGCTTAAGTAACTCGGAAATCAAGCCCCATAACCTTGCAAGGAACATAACTTTTAAAAATCTATGAAAACAAAAACCTTTCTGATCGCACTGTTCTTCATCTTTCTGAGCGCTTTAGCTTGTCAAAGTCAGTTGCCCCTCGCCTGGCAAACGCCCACCCCATCTCCATCCCCATCTGCCACCGCCACTGCCACCGCAATCCCAACCCATACTCCCACAATCACCCCTTCTCCGACTCCAACGATTACACTGACCCCGACCGAGACGCCTACCATCACGCCGACTGCAACGCCGGTTCCGACGACATTACCAGAACAGGTCGATTTATTCGAACAAATCTGGAGCACGGTAAAAAATAAATATCTCTATCCCGATTTTAATGGATTGGATTGGGAAGCAGTCCATCGTGAATATGTTGCCCGTCTGACCATCGGAATGGGACCAAAGCAGTTCTATGAGTCCATGAAAGAAATGATCTACCGATTGAACGACGATCATTCCAACTATTGGACACCAGCCGAGTTCGACTTNGAAAAGAAGCTCTACGCGGGCTCAGCCAAATTCGCCGGTATTGGTATCTTTACTACACCGGATTATGAGAATAAACGCATCGTAGTAATCCTCGTTTTTCGCAATAGCCCTGCCGAAGCGGCGGGCTTGAAACCCCATGATTCGATCACAGCAGTAAATGGAGAAGCTTTATTTGATGAGCAAGGCAATTATAAAAATTTGCTTAGCGGTGCGGAAGGGACGTATGTCACGGTGACCGTTCAGAGCCCTGGTGAACCGCCCCGCCTGGTTGCTATGAAACGCGAAAAAGTGGATACCCGCATGCCAGTACCGCACCAGGTGTTGATCACGCCAGGCGGAAAACGGATTGGTTACTTATTAGTAGCGGGCTTTAATGACGAGTATATTGACAATCGATTAGGCAAAGCCTTAGAAGAGATGGCAACCCCGGCTCCATTGGATGGGCTTATCCTTGACTTGCGTGAAAACATGGGTGGAGAAGCATCCATCGCCAGTAGCGTTTTGGCTTATTTCACCAATGGGAATCTCGGTTATTTTGTGGATCGGTATAACCATAAACGGCCCTGGGTTATTAAAGGGGTAGATAAATTTGGCTCCCAATATAAACCCCTTGTGGTTTTAATCGGAAAAGATACCTATAGTTTCGGCGAGCTTTGCGCTGGGGTTTTAAAAGACCGCGGGCGAGCGTATTTAATGGGCGAAACCACCGATGGGAATGTCGAATTATTATGGGGCTATCCATTCAAGGATGGTTCATTATTGCTATTAGCCCACGAAAAATTTGTCCCTTATTATCATCCGGATTGGAATTGGGAAAGCAGTGGTATTATTCCGGATTTAGCAATCCCCCCAGCTAATTGGGGTGATATCACCTTAACGAATGACCTTGCGCTAGAGGTGGCATACGTTTATTTTGATACCCATTGAAATAAGGCTCCCTAACAACCATACACTTTTTGTACCCGGCAACGATAATCATCATAGCATTCATCAAAACGTTTTTTCGCTGCTTCACTGCCGATGAAGTAATTGGAGGTAAGGACAATCGGCGGCTTACCCAGGGCGGTTAATTTTTCTGCCACCAAGCATTTAATGGCATTGGTAACCGCCGCAGCTCCAATCGTTGACCCCGGGCCAACTGGATCTGCTAAACCGGGGATAGTTACCATTGCATCGCCGCCAGGGGAGCAATTATCAATCACAATATCAGCAACATCGATGAGCTTTTTACCACTAGAGTGTAAGGCTGGAACACCTTGACAATGTTCCAGGGATACCACTGCAACAACTGGCATCTGGTAGCGTTTTGCTTCCAATGCAACATCTACCACCACCTGATTTACTCCACTATTGGAGAAAAGCAAAAAACAATCGGGGGGAGTGAAGACAAAATTGCGCAAGATAACCTGCCCAAACCCTTCTATGTGCTCCAGGAACATCGCTTGGCGTTGTCCATTGGAACCAACCACCAAATTATGATAGGTGAGGGAAAGCTCCACAATCGGATGAAAACCTGGAAAACTACCATGCCGAGGGAACATTTCTTCGACAAAGATACGCGAATGCCCAGTCCCAAACATGTGTACCAGTCCATTATCGGCTATGGTGCGCGCGAAAAGTTCCGCTGCGCTTTCTATTGCCGCCATTTGGGTTTCTTGAATGCGCTGAAGGATGGACTGCGCACGAGACAAATACTCCAAGGCTGAATTTGTCATCCTATTCTCCATCATTAATAATCAAAAAGTCTAGATTTTACTTTGTGGGGGATGCGTCGTCCGGTATTCATAGCGATCCGCCCGATAATAACTGGCTGAATACTCGATAACATCGCCGTCATCTAAATAAGTCGTTGTGCCAACATACAATAAAGGTGTACCTACCGGGACTTCAAGGAGATCAGAACGCAAAGGATCTGCTGCGACGGCGCGTACTACATGGTCTATTTGATTGATGATCAAGTGATAGTGAGAAGTCAAAACTTCATAAAGGGATTGATTGGAAAAATCGACTTTTTCAATCCCCTGGCAGCGTTCGACAAGCACAATGGAAGTTTGATGGCAAATCGGCTCATCATCTCCTAAGCGGATACGCTCCAAAATCATACACGCTGAACCAACTTTATCGATTAATGCAAGAGGGGCATCTTCTGCAACACTTCCTAACTCACAGCGGATTACCCGTGATTTTGGAATCCGTCCCAATTCCCGCATTTGTTGTGAAAAACTGCGGTCCAAAAAAAATTGTATTGGGTTTGGAATTGCGCGCACAAAGGTGCCCCTGCCAGCAAAGCGTTCTAACAAACCCTCGTCAACCAACTTGGCAATTGCTTGGCGGACTGTCTGCCGGCCGACATGATAAGCTTGGCAAATTTCCAGCTCAGGCGGGAGGATTTGGTCAGTGGTGAGGATGCCGCGGTAAATCATGCGCCGCAAATCCAGGTATACCTGATAATACAATGGAACAGGGCTATGGGGATCAACGGTTGAATAGGGAAGTTTCATTTTATCCAATGAATAATACTATCCTTCTNATATAAGATCATTATATTGTGAGTGGATATTTTCCTAATTCTCGGGCGGTATGGTAAAGGGTAACCACATTGCGAGCAGGTATATCCGCTTGTAAATGATTAGCCGGAGCCAGAATATATCCACCGCCAGGAGCTAATTGTTGTAAGCGAGTCTTCACCTCACGGATAACGTCCTCCTCAGAACCTTGTAAAGCATGAGAGATATCGATGCCACCCAAAAAGGTAATTTTGTCGCCAAATTGTTTTTTAATTGCCACAAGATCAGTGGCGGGAAGGGGTTCTAAGGGATGAATGACATCGACGCCTAAATCGATGATGTCGCCTAGCAAACTCCCTATCGCGCCATCACTGTGCAACATTATTTTAATCTCTGGTTTGTAATTACGGATAACTTGAATTAGGCGCTGCAGGCAGGGTTTAATAAAACGGCGGAACATCCCCAACGACATCAAGGTATTGCGGTTGCCAGCATAATCATCGCCTGGTAATTCAATCATGTCCAAATATTCACCAGCGGCTTCCATTGCCAGGCGCAGTAACCCTTCTTGAATCGAGGTTACTCGATCTAGCAACGCCAATGCAAAGTCGGGGTTCATCGCCATATCCATAAGGAAATTTTCTGTGCCACGTAAATCACAAGCAGTTTGAAAGGGTCCATGAGAAGCTACCATGCGCATCACCACAAAATAGTCCGTTTGCGTGCGCAAATATCTGGCCCTTTCCGTTACCCCCGCCATCCAACGCGGATCCGCTAAATCTGGCCAATGCACTAGGCGATCGATATCCGCCAGACTGGTGGCATCGGCTAAAATCCCCCGACCGGCATAATAATATGGTTTGGCGCGCAACCAGATTTGCCCGTATGAATCATAAAAAGTTTGATCATCCTCGCCAGGGATAATCGGACTATTCGGTAGCAAACCAGGCCAACAGTAGCGTAAATCTGTGCCCAGTTTTTCCAATAAGCGGTCATCCATGTAAGAAATCGTGTGCCCGCTACGAAAAGGTTTAACCGGTTCGGAAAGTTGCAATAATTCAACAAGCTGGAGGTAAAGCTCATCCACAACCCCATACGGGCCTCCGCCTAAAGCGAGCGGTACCCGGTCAGGTTCCTCATGTTGCATGGCTGTAAGTACACGTTGGCGTGGTGTCATCATTGATAGGGATCCTTCCATAGATAATAGAGCAAAAAATGTGCGTACAATAAAACAATTATACGCGAATTGTGGGGTTTGCCAAGTTGACGAATCAGTAAAAATCGTCTAAAATTAGAATGTTCGTACATTTATTCACAAAATCTTTCTGAAGGAGTAAGCCAATGAACCACCAGATCGCTCTTTTAGGTACTGGCCTTATCGGTAGATTTTATGCCATGAGTTTACTTAACTTCAGAGGAAAAGATCAAATCAGCATGGTCTATTCCCGTCATGAAGAATCAGCTCAAAAATTTGCGCAAGAATTTCATATTCCCCATTGGACGACGGACTTAGCTCAAGCCATCCGACACCCCCAGGTAGACACAGTCATTATTGGTTTACCAAATTACCTGCATAAGCAAGCTGCATTACTCGCTGCAGAAGCAGGGAAGGCTGTTTTATGCACCAAACCACTGGCGACCAGTGCGGCAGAAGCTTTACAAATGCTTGAAGCCGTGGAAAAAGCTGGTGTGTTTCATGGCTATTTGGAAGATTTAGTTTATACACCCAAAACGCTCAAGGCACTGGATTCGGTGAAAAAGGGTGCCCTGGGGAAAATCCTCTGGGCAAGATCCAGAGAAACCCATGCCGGACCACACAGCGATTGGTTCTGGATGAAAGCCTATTCTGGGGGAGGTGCCATTGTCGATATGGGCTGCCATTGTATTGAAATTGCCCGCAATTTTATTGGAAAAGAATGCCGCCCCATCGAAGTCTCATGCTGGGCAGATACGCAAGTCCACCCAATTGAGACCGAAGACCATGCAGTAGGTTTAGTTCGCTATGATAGCGGTGCGATTGGACAGTTTGAGGTTAGCTGGACTTTTCGTGGTGGAATGGATTTGCGCGATGAAATCGCTGGCACCGAGGGTACGATTTGGCTCAATCATTGGCTGCGCACCGGTTTTGAAATGTTTACCAATGTTGGCGCAGCTGGCTATGTAGCCGAAAAAGCAGAAGGAGATACGGGTTGGTTATTCCCGGTAGGTGATGAGATTGGTTCACTTGGTTATGTGGAAATGTTTCTCGATATGTTCAATTCGATGGATGCCGGCAAAACCCCCATGGAGACTTTTTATGACGGTTACATTGTCAATGCAGTGATTGATGCATGTTATAAGGCAGCTGAAACGAAAAAATGGGAGCCGGTCGAATTGGCAACTTGGCGTGGGGAATGCTATACCCCAACTGAAGTCGCTCTCAAAGATTATGACGATCAGCATTTCTTGATAAAAGAAGAGCGAATGCCAAATGGTCGTCTGAAAATCATCCTTAAAAATAAGACCAGCGGTGAGATTTCGCAGATTATCAAAGAGGAATGACAACCGCAAGGATGACTTTGTCTATTAATTAGACGATGTTTTTATTTTTATATACGAACTAGGATATTGATTTTACAATCAATTTTTGATATAATAGAATATAATATTTTCTTATAGTTAATAAGTGAATAATTCAAATGAGATAGGACTGGCAATCTTCATCAGAGAGGACCATCCAAGGATGCCCCAAGTGGAAACGCAGCAAGCACGCGACAGAGTGAATATGCGCGCCCCGATTATGATCAAACCAGATGCGGCGCAACTCATTCGGGCATTACGCAAACAAGGTTGCCTGACCGCGCGTGATTTTTCCCAAATCACCGGCTGGTCAAAAGCGAAAACTTTTCAGGTCATTCACCAGCTCATTGACGAAGGAATATTAATCCAAACAGGCGAGGCTATGTCCATCGGTGGACGAAAGCCACGCCTGATTTGTTTAAACCAAAGCCTGGGTTATCTGGTTGGCGTCGATATTGGAGCAACCAGTGTTGATTTGGTCATTTCCGATTTGGTGGGACGCATTTTACAGCGCATCAGTGAAGCGGCAGACGTGCGCCTCAAACCGGAATCATTTCTTAACCGGGTTATTGAACTGATCCATCAGTTAGCCGCAACACAAGGCTGTCACCCGGATGAAATCTTAGCAATTGGAATGGGCGTTCCTGGTCCGGTTGATTTCGCCCGTGGCATCCTGGTAGCCCCACCCCTCATGCCAGAATGGGAGAATTTTCCTATCCGTGAATACATTCACCGCGCTTTTCCCCAAGCACTCATCGTGGTCGATAACGATGTCAATATCATGGCATTGGGTGAAAAATGGGCGGGGGATGGAATTAATATTGACCATTTTCTATACATAAAAATCGGCACCGGCATCGGCGCTGGGATTATTTCAAACGGGCGTATTCACCGCGGCAGCACTGGCTGTGCTGGGGATATCGGGCACATTTGTGTGGATAAGAATGGGCCAATATGCAAATGCGGAAATGTTGGCTGCCTCGAAGCAATGGCTGCAGCTCCTGCTATCGCNGAGAAAGGATTACAAGCAGCGCTTTCAGGCGCAAGCCCATTCCTCAAACAACTCATGGAAGCAAATGGTGGCATTATTCGCCCCGAAGATGTCAATGCAGCCTGCCGCGAAGGCGATCAAGCAGCTCTGGAAATCATTCGTGAGAGCGGACAGATGATCGGTGATGTACTGGCTAGCTTGGTCAATTTCTTCAATCCCAGCCATATTTTCATCGGTGGCGGAATTGCGAATTTTGGCAATCATTTACTGGTTGCCATTCGGTCCGTGGTCTTGCGGCGTTCCTTGCCCCTCGCGACAACCCATTTAGCGATTAACTATTCGCGAATAGCGGCGGATGCCGGGGTAATCGGTGCAATTGCGTTAGCAATGGAACACCTGTTTGTTGTACAAGACCACCCTCATCAATTGTTGCCAATCTAACTTTAGGAGTTTATAAAGGAGGTGCATCGCAAAAAATACTACTCATTTCCACATAATAACCAATCCATCTCTAATCTTAAAATCAGAAGGAGAAGATAACCATGTTTAAGAAAAGCCTTATGTATATTGGAATGCTGATCATCATTGTTTCAATGGTGCTATCAGCCTGTGCTGCTCCCACTGCAGCACCACAAGAAACAACCGCACCGGCTACCGAAGCGGTACAACCTACCCAAGCAGCGGCTACAGAAGCACCAGCAACCGAAGCTCCTCAACCCGCCACCAAGAAATTCACCATTGGTATTTCCAACCCGTTCATCAGCAGCGAATACCGCACCCAGATGATCGCCGAGCTGATTGAGACCAACAAGGAATACATGGACAAAGGCATCACCAATGAACTGGTGATCGAAAGCGCCGATACCGATGTCGCCGGCCAGATCCAGCAACTACAGAACCTGATGGCGAAGGGTGTCGATGCTATCCT
>JGI24721J26819_10007564_pt1 | contig 10258 bp, 6 predicted proteins | sample YelNatPaOPGAMG01_FD_26819 | JGI IMG/M metagenome (IMG submission 26819)
GGTTTGGACGGATACAATCTTATCGCATGGGTGATGGACGAGGCTGACGCATTCATGGATGAAGGAAGGCATAACAACGCCAATACGATTCATCAAATTCTCAGATCATCAAGCATATCCAGAATGCGAAATCGGTGGGTGGGAATAGTCATTTCATATCCGCGATCGCCTGACGGATTCATGATGAAACTTGTCAACACCGCCATGCAGGATATTGAAAAGTACGGTGAGAATGCGCATTACGTCGTTGACATAGGATCATCGTTTGATGTGAATCCGCGCATCAGCCGAAACGATCCGGGAATCATATCGGATTACGAAACCGACCCTCAGGCCGCGAAGGCCATGTATGAATGCGATCCGCAATCGGTGAAGGATGCGTTTTTTGAATATCAAAGTAAAATCGATATGGCCATCGACAAGAACAGACTGCCATGCGTTGACGTTGTAATTGACAATCCGATAATGAGAGAGAGCGGAAGCGGTGATTTAATGGAGTTCGTCGGCTGTCACATCGAAGCCATAAGACCGGAAAGAGGAAGAACGTACTTTATCGGAGTTGACGCCGGCGTCGTTGGCGACGCATACGCGATATCGATGTTCAGCACGGATGACATGGGTGATATTCCGGAATGGATATGCCCCGATTGCTATCGGATGGGCGAATTCAAAAGCGATTACGAACAGGCGATTTCAGTGGGATACGAAAGGCAACCGATATGCGGAATATGCCTGGAAACAGCCGGTGTGAGATCGAAAACATTCGGATCAAAATGGTGGAGACGAAAGTCCGGGAATGCGAAAACGGTTGTCATAGATGGAATATCCGTGGATGTGACACCAATACGAGAGGAGTGTCTGATACATATTCAACCGGTGAAAACAATGGGAAATAATCGATACGGGCGCCCTGTCGATCTCATATCCGTGCGCGCGCTGATAGCGAAGCTGATTCAAAATTTCAATCCCGCCGGCGTTATGTTTGACCCATGGCAGTCATATTCCATGATACAGGATTTGAGAAACGAATGCGGAGGCAATATCACCGACATATCATTCTCGCAAATGGAGCAATACAAACGCGCGCGTCTTGTTAAATCATTGCTGTACGGCGATTGCATTCGTCTTTTACCGAATGAGAGACGAGACAAGGAATGGAAAAATTTAATAAGAAACGGCTACAAGATTGACCATCCGATTGGCGGTTCAAAGGACCTGTACGATGCGGAGTCGATCGCCATTTATCAATGCGCGAAATGGAAGGGGCTTGAATCGATTGCAGGGAACATAATCATGGAAACGTCCTATGCAAGCGCGGGATATCAGATGAAAACGTATTAAAAGAAAAAGGTGTGAATGTTTTTAAAAGGAGTGGTGAAAAATGAGAAGTTTAAAAGTGTTTTTATCCATTATCGCATTCGCGACGCTTTCCATGATCGCCAACGCACAAATCAACGCTGTTCAGATTAAGAGCATAGTGGGGACCTCCAGCGGTTCCAATGTGATAGCGGGACCGGCCAAGCAGACATACGAGATCAATATCACTTATGTGACGGGCGTTGCGCCGCCATCCTGGTACGTTCAATCCGGACTTGCGTTATATGACGGACAGTATATGATGGATGGGAATTTCGTCTATGGCGACAGCGATGGAAATCAATGTGATTGCAGTGCATTGCGGATTACAAAATATTCGCAGACTGAAATTGACGCATTTACGAGGGTTGTATATTCATGCGCGTTAAGTCCTGGAGTTTTTGCATTCTATGACACCGCTTATTTTAAGATAACCAATCCGATTGTGAATGGTGTTGCGCGAACGCTTGTTGATTTCACAATAAAAAATTACAAAGGACAGGTGTGTTTGCATTCATCGGGGTATCTTGACGAATAACTGTTTTTAAGTTATGCAATAATATTTTGTGATATTCAAAATTAATTGGGAAAAGGAGATCGGATCCATCATCATTAATTTCGAATGATGATAACCGCCCAAAATCATGAAATTAACAGACGATGGAAAATTTGAATTTAATTTAATAGACAGATTGCGCATGGGTTCCAGTGGAATTGAAATAATCAAATCCATGGAAAAAATGTATCGCAATCTTTCCGAAAAGATAGGCGAGGCGAAAGAGGAAAATCCTCTTATCAACACCCATTTGGATTGGCAATCCAACAATAATGTGCAATCAGGCGTTGCGGGCAAGGTCGGGTTGTCTTTCGCCACATTGCGTGAAATGTCATATACGGTGGATCCAATCATAGCGATTATAAATGAGCGCATTAGGCAAGTTACATCATTCAGCAGACGAGTGGATGCTCGACGAGGTCGTGTCCAAACTCCGGGATTTAGAATCCGATTAAACTCCTTGGAAAACGAGGCTTCCGCTCATGACATGCATATCATAGATGAATTGGAGAGATATATCGAGGAAACGGGATTTGTAGAACCCCCGGAAAATGAAAAACCTGATTCATGGGTGCCCGGATTTGATTCCTTTTTATCTCAGATTGTACGGGATTCATTGACATTCGATTGGGTTTGCGTGCGAACATGGCCAGCAACCAAGAATCCGGAAAAATATCCCATAGTTGCATTTTGCGCGGAGGATGCCGGCTTGATAAGACGAACCATGTCGCGCGTTGTCGGTTTGAAACATGGGGTGCCGATGGTCGAGGAATATCAAAGAGAAAGAGGAAATACGAGCGATGATATAAAATATGTCATGTATTCCGATATTCAGGAAAGCGCGAAAATTGCGGAATTCACATCAAAGGAAATGTTTCACTGGATACGCAATCCACGAACGGATGTGACAAGTTACGGATATGGTTTCTCCGAAATGGATCAATGCTGGGTTCCCGCCACGATATGGCTGAACGCCAGAACTTATAACGCTGTAAGATTCCGCAAGGATTCAGTGCCAAAAGGTTTTATCACACTATTTTCAAATATGAACGAACAGCAATTCATGCAATTCAGGTTGGCGTGGAAGCAGATGTGCGAAGGTCCTGAAAAAGCGTGGTCCATTCCNATTATAAAAACTCCGCCCGCGCCTGGAAACGTTGTCCAATGGAATTCAATCGATCCNTCGCCAAGGGATATGGAATACCATCAATTCATGTTCATGGTGTCCATATGGATACATTCAATATTCGGCATTCATCCGGAGGAGACCGGATACGAGGCGTTGTCGCCATTCAAGCCTCCGTTATCCGAGGCGTCCCCGGAGGTTAAACTGAAAGCGTCCCAGGATAGCGGATTAACGCCTTTGTTGCGAAAAATCGAAGACATGATAAATCGTAATATCATATGGAAATTGTATCCCACCAAGAAATACAGATTTGAATTCGTTGGCATTGGCGATTACGATGAAATGCAGGATGTGCAAACTCGTTCCGCAAGGCTCGCCGCAGGATTAAGCACTCCGCGTCAGGAATGGGCGGAATTGGACCAAGCCATTCCCAAGGAGTTGGCGGATAGTCCGGCTTGGGATTTGCCCATGCCGATTATGCAGGGTCTGCAATATGTAACTCAGATGGAGGATCGGAAGGCGCAGGAGGAGATTTTGAAGCAAACCGAGAATAATGCGGCAAGTGACAATCAAATATCTCCTGCGGAAACCGCCGAATTGATGGGTGACGAGAACGCCATTCGAGCCCAGGATGAAGGCGAGGCCGCACCCGAAAATCCGTTAAGCGCGCTTATGGCGCAAATCAAATCCAATGGCGGGGGAAATCCGAATGGGGAAAATATGTCATCAACCCAAAAAGCGATGGATATCATAAATATTAAAAAGCTTGGTCGATTCTAAGGAGAATGTAAATGGCTCTGCAAACCAATAAGGTAGTTCAAGTATATCCAATGAATACGAGGGTGTCTCCGGATCCTCCCGTGACAATCGATAATGAAACCGGCAGAGGATGCATACTTCAAATCAATGTCACCGGCATCACCGGCACGGCGACGTTGACGGTGTCCATGAACGGACAAATATCGGATGAATCAACGCCGTATAATATTATTTCGTCTCCAACAATATCCGCTGTTGGCAGCGTGATATTAAGAGTTTATCCCGCGATCACTCCTGTTTCGAACGCCGCCGCCAGCGATATAATTCCGCGTTTTGTCAATGTATCGTGCGCTCATGGCGGATCAGGAACGATAACGTATTCAATATACGCCAGCATCGCATTATGAGAATAAACAGCTCGGATATTAATATTGAAGCTCTCAGGCATTTGTTATGCGTTGAACCGCAAGTTTTAATCAATGAGCGCGAGGAGGCGAGAGATCGCGCCGATGATTGGATGATATTTATTTTGATATTGTTAAATTATTTCGCTTCCATCATGGATATTAATTACAAGTTTCTGAATTCAAATCAGGAAGTTACGGATAACACGATATCCGTCGCTGACGGAATATTAAGTTACGGAATGATGCATTCATATATGTTGGGTCGAAAGTCAGCCGGAAATCTGACAAGCATGTCCGATCATGAAATGATGGAAATCGAACCAATGATTGATGACAATGTCGATTATTTCGATGCGTTTCTATTGGCCATTCTTGACGGAATGGATGAGGAGTCGCGAACAAAAAGGGTTGCCAAATATGAGGCGTCATTACGTAAAATATATTGGATTGGATTCGCGAAAGGTGATAAATCAAAACAAGAAGGATACAATGGATAATGGATCCTGCCAAGGAGCATTGCAGTGATTGCTTGCGATTTTCACAAAAAGGACCTATGACAATGGATGAATTTTACAATGAATGCTTGTCGAAGGATTTGGTGCCTCAATCATACAATTTGGAGTGTCGCGGATTTAACTGCGGCTGTTATTTAAAGGATATTTACGAGGAGGATAATGCAAATGGCTAACAAGGAACTGATAGGCGATCAATTGAGAATGATGGACAGACTTCTCAAGGATGAGCAGGATGCTATTCGCACATACAAGGAAGCCATGAATGTCATGCCTCCGAATACAAGAAGAGTTCTTTATGAAATATTGCGTGATGAGTTAAATCACAAGGAGAAACTTCGCCGTATCCAGGATCATAACTCGGATATGGTCAAGAGCATTGTGATTGTCCCCAATAAAAAAAAATAATATGCAAAGCTCAACCAAAATCAAGTAAACCGGATAATGATCCAAATGATAAATCAACCGTATCCAATATAACATTACTTAATACCAAAACGCCTGTCGATTTATCCGCGCTTGACCCCAATGCCCCCGCTTCAAATTCGACTAATAATAAACCGGCTCCCACTCCCTCAAACAAAGGAAAACGTAATCCGAGAACTAACAGGGAACAAACAAGCGGCGGTGCAAGTGGCGATTCCCCACTTGGCGCCGAAGTCACCATATTAAATCAGGGTTATGGAAAACCGACTAACCCTCGCTCAAACAAAGGAGGAAGTAATCCGAGAACTGAAAAGGGGAAAAATGTCACGGAAGCAAGTGGCGGTCAATCAAGTGGCAAAAGTGGCGGATCCGCTCTTGACTCCAATTTCACCATATTAAATCAGAAGGTGGCTGAAACACCTTCAAATGAAACACCTTCAAATAAAACACCTGAAACACCTTCAAATAAAACACCTGAAACACCCTCAAATGAGGAAGAATTTACTGATATAGATCCCAAAGATATTGAAAAGACTAATTATCAATATTTAAGCATAAAAAGCTCCAATAAGAATAAACCGGTAAATGATCTTATCGTACCATCATTTTCAAGAGATTGGATAAATTATATCGCAAAAAATGATAAATATTATAATAGGATTGAAGTGGATAAAGATGATCATATTTCGGAAAAGTATGGTGTTAAATCAACGCCCGATATGGATAAATGGATTAATTCAGTTAATAAATATAAAGTATTACAAGATTTCGTGAAATTGAATCTGAAAAAGGATTATTTATATTTAAATAAGGATGATGAATTAAGAAGAGATGCGTACTATGATAATCTTAAGACAAGCACACCTGTTGATAATATAAAAAACAATATCAAATGGGTTTCATTTGATCCTGAAAAATATGAAATCATTTTGGCGAAAGATGCGCCTGATCCATATAACATTTTAAAATATTCGGTGGATTATGTTAACGATATATTAAAAAATCAATATTATGAAGAAACGGTTGCGAAAAGACGCAAGTCCGAGTTTTCGAGAATTAATGAAGGTGTCAATCATGAGGGGAATGAAACTCAAAACATACCTCAGAAAAAAGAGGAGAATGTTAATAATGAATATATGATACATAGAATTGAAGAAATAAAAGAAACGAAAATATATAAAGAATTATATAACCTATATAAAATAAATGAGAATGATATAAAACAAAATGATATCAATAATATAAAAGATATAATAAGCGTATCATATCCTATTTCCGAATCATCCGATGATGCAAATTTATACATAGGAGATCAACATCCGATAGGTGAGAGCGGAAATAAGAAAACATTTGGTATTTTTATAAAATTGAATAGTGATAGTAAAAAGGGTATTCCTGAAAGATATTATAAAGTCGACATAAATGACAATCCGGCTAAAATCATACTGTCATATGTATTAAAGCCTATGTTTGAAGACATGGAATTGGGGATTAGTTATGATAAAAATGGTCCGATAACGGATCGTGAGAGAAATTTAAATAGTTCACTAAGAAATTTATTGAACTCCGATAATATACGTCCTTATTTGAATAACAAACAAGTATCATGGGATGAATATGTAAATCATATAAAAAAGATGGACAAAATTGTCACTCGGACTATGGAAATAAAGAATCAAGAATCAAAATGGAATCGCTTATTAAATATGGATATGAAAGAATTATGGATTAATTACGGCAGAAATCTTTTCCGAATTAAGTCGCGTTATGTAAAGACTGATAATAATGGCAATAATAACAATGCCGATAACAACGCGAATAAAATCGATGTTGACAACAATGCGAATAATAAAAATTCTTATGTTAAGGAGTATGTGGCAACATTATCCTTGCCGACAGGTAAAAATATAAAAATTCCATATGAAGATATAAGGACAGTAATTGATAATGCGAAAAATGAATATGCAAATGAATTTCCATTCGATCCTTTTAAATACAATGTTGTAGGAAATGATGAAACGGTTTATAATATTGTAAATAAAATAGGTGATTTAAATACGTTCGTGACGAATAAGATACGCGATTATATAATTGATAAATATCCATATACGGAAAAATTTATGTATACTCCGAAAATGAATAAAATATATAATTCAATATTCGAATTTGTAAAATCAAAACCAAGATATTTCAATGATGCATATTCAATAATTTATCATGGGAGTGCCTCTGATCCTATATATAATAACATAGTAATTGAAAAACGGATAAATCATGAAAATGGCAAGGAGACAATAAAGAAATATAATATATCTGTTAATGAATTACTGGATCATATAGATAAATATAGAAAATATAATCCAAATACAAAGAAATCAGATTATGATATTATCGATGATTATGTAAGATCATTTATCTANAACGAAGATCGAAAGAAATCGTATGATACTAAAAATTTGAACGACAAACCAAATTCGAAGGTTAATNATTTCACATTTGACAATATGGTAAAAAAAATACAAGATGCTCATNTTAAACCTGATGATTTAAAATCTTATCTGAAATATATTCATCCAAATAATTATATGCCATATACAAAGATACTGAAAACATTAGAGGATACATTAAAATATATAAATGAAAATTATAGAAACAAAAAAGATATCGATACAATAGATGAAATGATACTTGATCGATTAACTATGCGTGAAATAGATATGAATAATTATGAAAGCGATATCAAACCATCCGCCAATGATTTAAAATATATGATGGATAATCCCAAAATACCATTAGTCTATATAAAATCTTATTTGAATGATATAAATCCAANCAAGTATAAAAACGTATTGAATGAAGTATTAAATAATATTAAAAATAAAGAAAATAACAATGATATGGATATGATAACGAATATGATAAAGGAACGATTATCAAATAAGAAAATAATCATATCCGATAATGAAATAAACGAAGCCGTAAAAGATATCAATGAAATGATCAAAGATCCTAAAATATCATTGTCTGCAATCGCATCATATTTAAACTTGTTGGATACGGATGATGTCAATATATGGAATCATTTGCAAGACATACGTTTAAGTGAGTATCGTAATGATAAAAGATTAAGCGAGGAAATGAATGCGATACGCGATATTTTGAAGAAAAAATATGAAAGCGTTGTTGATGAATTTAAAAATGAAACGAGTGCGAATGGTGAAAATGCAAGTAATAACGATTATAATGTTGGTGAAGATGAAACTTCCGATGAGAAAAANAAGGAAAAGTATCAGGACCTATCCTTTAAATATGATCCTTTATCTGAAAAAAACGTATGGTTTAGGGTAAAAATCATTCGGAATTTGAAGCCAATATCGAGCATACCTATCAATAAACCTGTGGAGNCCATCATAAACATACCTAAATCATATATGTTAAGGGTGTATTCCACATATGACACCTTATCAAAATTCGCTAAAATGCATCCTATTCCGCAATTGGATAATCAAAGCAAGATTATGAGGATGGTGGCGAACAGTTTATCGTTCGATCCGACGAGAATAAAACATTATTGTAAAAGAGATGAAAATAATTTTACAATCCCCGATGACTTAATACAAACACAGGCGAAAAATACTGGGCTTCCAACCAAATATTACGAGGAATATGTGAAATATGCCTTGGGCGCATCCGATGATAATATTACAAAAGTATCGAAAATAAGAAGAAAAGAATTAAGAAGCATATCATTATGGACTGATGATGCAATAATGCATCGNGTAATGGGTATCTTACAACCAGAATTAATAGATATTACCCAAAAGGGTACTGAGGACTATTATTATAAAAAACTTCTTGGATCTTTGATTGATCAACCGGCCGGAAATTGGAAATTTATTTCGATGGTATTTGATTATGTATATGATAAATTAAAGGAAAATAAAGGAGAAAAACTTAATAACAATCAAAAAAAATATATTGTTAAAATGTACAAAACAAAACATCAGGAAAATGAATGGGGCGTGACAAATCCAACGGATGTTGTAAACTTTCTGCAGCAAATCATAATTTATGGTGGTAAAAAATTAGTTAATGATATCCTTAATATAATAAATGCCGACAAGGATGAAGAGATAAATATAAGTGAAAATGATGTAAATCCTTATATTGCGAAACGTTTGGCGGAAGCAATTCGCGAAGTGTCGGAAAGAAAGGATGAAAGCAATAAAAATTATGTATCGCCTCATATTATGGCGGCTTTGAAAAGAGAAATGAATTCCGTTGACACAAGCACCGAGGAAGGTAAAAGGAAATATCAATATTTGAGAAATGCGTTTACATATCTTGTATTTCCACTCACATTTGCAATTGCTGGAAAAATACGTCTTCCATCTGAAAAGTATACATATAGTCCAAACAAAGTCAATGAATATAAAAGGCAATTATTCCCGGATAAATTGGCTGCATCCATATATGGAACTCAGAGAGCGATAAAGGAATACGATCCGAACTCCTTTACGCCGTTTCAAGCCGTGGCAACAAAAATAATACGAAACTCGATTTTAAATGAGTCGGATATTCCCGTATCCATTCTTAACAAAATTAATACTGTGGATAATATAATGAAGGAAATGGAGAAAAATGGACGGAAGGAAGGTACGGAAGAGTATGAGAATGAGCTTAGACGATTAATTGAAGAGAAAGGACTTACATGGAACGTATTTAATTCATATCTTATGATAATGCGTGAGTATGAAAAACAACATCGAACCGAATCAAATGATGAGGATAAGAGAGATGATGAATTCCATTAACAATGGATCAATGTAAAATGGAATGCGATCAGGAAAATGGGGGAACTGATGAGCGATAAGGAATTTCACAAATATTCTGAAAATCACAGGGAAAAAATCATGGATAAAAAACAAAAGAAGATGTTTGGCGACATATTGCGCTACATACCTGGTGTCAAGTGGAACAGGAAGAAAGGCGTATGGGAGAAAAATGATATAAAGTCCCAAGCGCAACGTGATTACAAACGAAAATCATACGCCAACAAAACCCCCATGAATGATAATCCGACAAGCGAAATAACCGTGAAGGCTATTATCATAAT
>JGI24721J26819_10007568_pt1 | contig 10253 bp, 10 predicted proteins | sample YelNatPaOPGAMG01_FD_26819 | JGI IMG/M metagenome (IMG submission 26819)
GGCTCATGGCAGGTGGCGCGTATAAAAAACAGTGAATAGTGAGAAGTAAGCGGTAAATGGCAAATACTTATTTGCTGTCACGAAAGGCGAATGCCGGAGCCGACGATATTTCATATTTAAAGTTGATCGAGTATATCAAATCGAGTATATCATCTTTTTACACGATATTTGAATTTTAAAAATTGATCCCGGATATGAAGTTTTCTATCATCTTTTTCCCATATTCTGTCATTATCGATTCGGGATGAAATTGAAGACCATAAACGGGATATTTTTCATGACGTATACCCATGATGATCCCATCATCTGTTTGAGCAGTTATGATAAGTTCTTTTGGAATTGTGGATCGCTCAATGATCAGTGAATGATATCTCATCGCTGTGAACGGATTTTTCAAATTCTTGAAAATGTAACGATCTTCATGGATTATCTTTGATGTTTTCCCGTGTTTTATCTCTGGTGCATGCACTATATTCCCACCATAGGCATATCCTATTGCCTGATGTCCAAGGCATATACCAAGGAGTGGAATATCCTTTATTTCTCTGATGAGATCAACGCATATGCCGGCATTTTCAGGTCGGCCAGGTCCCGGAGATATGACTATTCTGTCTGGCCTCATTTCTTTTACCTCATCGACGGTTATCTTGTCGTTTCTGACGACTTTGATGTCCTTTTCTATTTCTCCTATGTATTGGTAAAGGTTATAGGTGAAAGAATCGTAATTGTCTATCAAGAGTATCATTCATATCGCCTCCTCGAGCGCTTTCAATTGTTCAAAGTTTCTATGTATTCTCTGTGAGGGTCGGAATCATACACTATGCCCGCCCCTGCCTGAATGTAAGATTTTTCACCCTTGAAAAGGATAGTTCTTATGGTTATGCACATGTCCATATTTCCGTTGTAAGAAAAGTAACCTGTTGATCCGGAATAAAAGGATCTTCTTGTCTTTTCAAGTTCGTCTATGATTTCCATTGCCCTCACCTTTGGGGCACCTGAAACAGTCCCTGCCGGTAGGCATGAAATAAGCGCATCAAAAGGGCCAAGACCTTTTTTAAGTTTTCCACTTACCTTTGAAACCATGTGCATAACGTGAGAATAAAAATCCACTTCCATGAACCTTTCCATCTTGACTGAGCCAAATTCGCTGATCTTTCCTATATCATTTCTTCCAAGATCGACAAGCATGAGATGTTCTGCACGCTCTTTTTCATCCTTTGTAAGTTCTTCTTTAAGTTTCGAATCTTCCAATTCGCTCTTTCCTCTCGGCCTTGTGCCTGCTATCGGGTTTGTGATGACCTTGTCTCCAAAGACATTCACAAGGCTTTCGGGAGAGGATCCAGCAAGTTGAAAATCTCCAAAGTCTATGTAAAACAGGTAAGGAGAAGGATTGAGAGATCTCAGTCTTCTGTAGACGTCAAAAGGATCGGAGTGATTTTCTATCTCAAGCCTTTGGGACAAGACCACCTGAAATATATCTCCGTTTTTGATGTATTCTTTGGCTTTATCCACTATTGAGCAAAATTGTGCTTCGGTGAAATTGGAAATAAATGCTTTTCCGTCGCGTGTATCCGGAAGTTCATGAATCCCATTCGGTTTAAGCAACTCAGATGAAAGCGTTGCGATCTCATCTGCGCTCTCTTGATAATCATCGTTTTCAAATATGTTTTTAACTATGAAAACTTTGTGTGTCAGATGATCGTAGCAGATGAATTTTTTGTAGAACATGAGGTATGCCTCCGGCACCTTCAATTCATCATCGTTTTTATCCGGTAAAATTTCGTACTGGCGTATCACGTCATAGCCAATATAACCGATGGCACCGCCGGTGAATGGAATTTTCATGTTAATCGGATCGTAATTGAAGTTCATCGCGTTTTTTACGATATCCAAAATTTTACCCCTTTGATGGATTTCAGATCCGTTTTCTATCGATATCTCATAAGAATAACTGCTTATCTTCATGTATGGATCCGATCCGATGAAAGAATATCTTCCCGTTCCTTTTTCATATTCGGCACTTTCGAGCAAAAATTTGTTTTTTCCGGATAAGTTGTAAAAAATGCTTATCGGTGTTATTTCATCACCGTTCATCTCAAGATAGAATGGAAAGACTCGCTTTGCTTTTTTGTATTTTTCAAAGACCTCTTTTGATAGGCTGAATTTCATATTCTCACCTCTGAAAGACCATTTTTCAACTCAGAGACGAACTTTTTGAGATTTTCAAGCATTTCATCTCTGTCTTCGAATTTCGTCATCACGTTGATTATGGCACTGCCGACTATCACACCGTCGCAGTAATCTTTCACCTCTCTTACCATGGCCGCACTTGATATGCCAAAACCGAGAGCACGCGGCACATCTGTGAATTGGGCGATGGTATTCATGTAAGATTTGAGATCTGTGCCTATTTTTTCTCTTGCACCGGTTACACCGTTGACGGAAACGCAATACACAAACCCATCTGCATGCTCAACGATGGCACGTATTCTTTCTCGGGAGGTCGGTGCCACAAGCGGTATAAGGATCATGCCTTTTTTACCCATTAAATCAGATATTCCTGCCCTTTCTTCTAATGGAAGATCGGGTATTATAATTCCACTTATGCCCGCTTTGCTTGATTCTTCGAGAAATTTCTCTATACCGTATTTGAAAATCGAATTGTAATAGACAAGAAAGACAAGTGGCACTTCGCTGATTTTTCTTGCCTTTTTGACCATGTCCATTATGATTGGGATTTTAATGCCGTTTTTCAACGCTCGCGTTGAAGAGGCTTGAATTGTTGGGCCGTCTGCAAGCGGATCAGAGTAAGGTATACCGATCTCGATTATGTCCAGCACCTGCCTCTTCCATACTTTTGATGGCTTTTACCGTCGTTTCGGCGTCGGGATCGCCTGCGGTTATGAAAGTTATGAGTGCTTTTTGTTTATTTCTTTTGAGACTTGAGAATTTTTCATTTATGGCATTCATAAATTCACCCCCATGAATTTGGAAACTATGTCCACATCCTTGTCGCCGCGACCTGAAAGGTTTACGATTATTATCTTGTCTTTGTCAAGGGTTGGTGCAAGTTTCATGGTATGGGCGACTGCGTGAGCACTTTCGAGGGCAGGAATTATTCCTTCGATCTTGGACAGAGTCATGAAAGCATCAAGTGCCGCTTTGTCAGTTGCGTAAACGTATTTTGCCCTTCCGCTTTCTTTNAGGTAGGCGTGTTCAGGNCCAACTCCGGGGTAATCAAGGCCGGCTGAAATCGAATATACCGGCAGGATTTGNCCTTCTTCGTCTTGAAGGATGTAAGTCATCATGCCATGAAGTACGCCTTGNGAGCCTCCNTAAAAGGTTGCCGCGTGCTTTCCACTTTCTATGCCCATTCCGCCCGCTTCAACGCCTATCAATTGAACGTCTTTATCTTCAATAAATGGATAAAAGATGCCCATAGAGTTACTTCCACCTCCGACACATGCCACTATGTAATCGGGCAGCCTTCCCGCTTTTTCAAGAATTTGAGCTCTTGCTTCGTCTCCTATCACCCTTTGAAAATCTCTTACCATAGTTGGATATGGATGTGGGCCTACAACGGATCCCATAACGTAAAAGGTGGTGTCTACATTTGAGACCCAGTTTCTTATCGCTTCATTTACGGCATCTTTCAGCGTTTTGGTGCCAGTTTTGACGGGCGTTACCTTCGCACCGAGCAATTTCATCTTGAAGACATTTAAAGATTGACGCTTTATATCTTCTTCTCCCATGAAAATTTCACATTCCATTCCAAACTTTGCCGCTCCCGTCGCGGTGGCGACACCATGCTGGCCTGCTCCCGTTTCGGCTATCACTCTTTTTTTGCCCATTCTCTTTGCAAGCAAAATCTGACCGAGCACGTTGTTTATCTTATGAGCACCGGTGTGGTTTAGATCTTCTCTTTTGAGGTATATCTTTGCGCCACCGAGTCTTTGTGTGAGATTTTCGGCGTAATAAAGCGGTGTGGGCCTTCCCGAATATTCTTTCAGATAATATCTGTACTCTTTCAAAAACTCTTCATCTTTCATGGCGCCTTCAAATTCATCTTCAAGTTCGATTAAAGCATTCATAAGTGTTTCCGGTACATACTGCCCTCCGAATTTTCCAAATCTTCCCTTCATAAACTTCTCACCTTCTCGATGAACTCTTTCATTTTTTCGAAATCTTTGTATCCATCAGTCTCAACACCACTTGAAACGTCCACAGCATAGGGTCTAACCCTTCTTATGCCTTCTTCGACGTTTAACGCGTTCAAACCGCCCGCAAGTACCAAAGGCTTTTTGAATTCAAAATTTTCGATTAACTTCCAATCGAAAGTTATTCCCGTCCCACCGTAGATGTCTTTTACAAAACCTTCGATTAAAATCTTATCGGCATTTGTTTCGAACAAAAGGTCTTGTGAATTTTTAACCCTTAAGGCCTTCCATATTTCAACGTTGAGAACTCTCTTTAAATTATCAACGTATGATGCATCTTCATCTCCGTGCAATTGAACAACGTCAAGATCGAGTGATTTCGCGATTTCACAAACGGTCTCTATATTTTCATTCACGAAAACGCCCACAGTCTTTATACCCGCATCGAGATTTGAAATGAGCACTTTTGCACTTTCTTTGGTTACGATCCTTCTGCTTTTCGAAAAGACAAAGCCAACGTAATCGGGCCTGAGTTTATTCACATATTCGATGTCTTCAATCCTTCTCAATCCACAGATCTTTACATTTGTCATTCATATCGACCTTACTTCACCGATGAATTTTAAAATCTCCTCTTTGCTCATTCTCATAAGTGTTTCACCTATAAGCACCGCATTCACACCGATTGAGGAGAGATATCTCACGTCTTCCACAGTTTTTATGCCACTTTCGGACACGACAGTAAGATGATCTGGTATATTTTGTATGAGACGTTCCGTTGTCTTAAGATCAACGGTGAAATCCTTTAAATTTCTGTTGTTTATGCCTATGATCTCGCATCCACAATCTAATGCCTTTTTGAGTTCTTCTTCGTCGTGCACTTCCACAAGGCAATCGAGTGCTAAAGATCTTGCAAGTTCATAGAATTTTTTGAGGTTATTTTGAAGAATTGCGACTATGAGTAAAATCGCATCGGCACCGAGAATTTTTGATTCCTTTATTTGATACTCATCGACGATGAAATCTTTACGTAAAACTGGCTTAATTGTTTCACCTTTGACCAATTTCAGGTATTCGTCCTTTCCTTCAAAATATCTGTCCTCGGTCAAGACTGAGATGGCATCGACATTTGCCAAATCGTAAATTTGCGCCTGTTTTTTGGGAGAGAAATCATTTTGTATTACACCTTTAGATGGGGAGGCCTTTTTTATTTCCGCAATTACGGCAATACGATCTTTTGAAATTGCACCTTTGAAATCTCTTTTTTCGCTCTTTGATGGCACCTTCATTTGATCGAGTGGCTTTTGTCTTTTTTGCAGTTCCACCTTTGAAAGTTTGTATCTTACTATTTCATCCAATATCATGATCTCACCTTTCCAAACCTTGCTATCTGTTCAAGCTTTTCAAGTGCCAATCCCGAATCTAAAATAGAATTTGCCGCCGAAATCCCCGCTTTCAAATTTTTGACAGCCTTTCCCACGTAAAGTGCCGCAGCGGCATTTAGAACGACGATGTCCCTTTTCGGCCCTTTTTTGCCTTCAAAGATCTCTCTTATTATTGTGGCGTTAAACTGCGGATCGCCGCCCGCTATTTCTTCTAAATTTGCGTAAGGAACGTCAAAATCATGGGGATCTAACACGTAATCGGTGATCTTTCCATCTTTGACTTCGCTGACAAAGGTGCGCGATGTCGTCGTTATCTCATCGAGGCCATCTTCTCCGTGAACTACCATCGCCCTTTCGCATCCGAGTTTCAAAAGTACCTCTGCAAGTGGATGAACAAGTTTTCCATCGTAAACACCCAAAAGTTGGCCCTTTACAAAGGCTGGATTTGTGATGGGACCAAGTACGTTGAAGACAGTTCTTGTACCGAGTTCTTTTCTTATGTCGGCAACGTATTTCATCGCCGTATGATACTTTTGTGCAAACAAAAATCCAAAACCCACACTTTCTATTTCCGCTTTCACCATTTGTGGATCCAATTCTATTTCAACGCCGAGCGCTCTTAAAACATCCGCACTGCCGCTTTTGCTTGACGCGGCTCTGTTTCCGTGCTTCGCGACCCTGACGTCACCTGCAGCGGCTATTATCGCGACGGCAGTTGAAATGTTGAAAGTTTTACCGCCGTCTCCGCCCGTTCCGCACGTATCTATGGCATATTCTGGTTCGATGTTTAACCTGTTTGCTTTTTCTCTCATGGATTGTGCAAAACCTGTTATTTCATCAACGGTTTCGCCCTTCATCCTGAGTGCCACGAGGAATGCACCTATCTGTGATGGTTTTGAGTTTCCACTCATTATCTCATCCATGCTTTGTTTTGCCTCGTTTTGATCGAGATCTTTTCCCAAGATGATTTTCGAAATTGCTTCCTGAATCATTATGATCCCTCCAATCTTGTTAAAATAAAAAATCGGGGATCTTTTTGTGTAAAGATCCCCGATGCCGGATACTTTTTTATGGCAAAAAAGTACCATCACCCTTCAGCATCGGGTGCGGTACCACCACCAATTGTTATTTTCAGAAATAACGTTTAAAAAAAAGAAGTCAATCATTTTACCACCTTGTGAGAAATATACCACAAAAAAATCAGAATGTCAACTCGGCGAATTGACTATCTCTTTTTTTGTGTGATATAATATTTTAAAATTCATTTCCACTTCTGTATAATCTTGGGAATATGGCTCAAGAGTTTCTACCAGATAACCTTAAATTGTCTGACTACAAGAAGTGATCTTGATTTATTAGATCACGAATGTAGGTGATCTTTTTTCATTTTATCTTATCTTAAGGAGGTTTTTTTATGAGTGAAGAAAAAGTAAATCCGTCCGAGATTTACACGTTGGACTGGAATCCGGGGAAGATAACCACAACGAAGTACGTGCTTTATGCCGTGCAAATTGCCGTTGTCATTCTGCTCTCGTGGCTTGGTGCCGTGGCCACCCCTGTTGTCGGACCTGGCATAGGATTTCTTTACTGGGCTTACCCATTTTTCGTCGTTTTCACACTCTGGTGGGGCTTCTGGGGCATTTTAGGAGCGTGGATAGGAAGTGTTGTTGGTGCAGGATTGCTAACGGGATTACCGATCATCCCATCTTTGTTTTTCAGTGTCGGAGATTTCATTCCCGCACTTTTGATTTTCCTGATTTACAGGGGATATCTTGCAAAACATGGAATTGACCCATTTGGCCGCGACATATTTGTTAAGACCGGTGCAACTATTTGGTTTGTGGTCTGGGTTATGGGCATCACGAACATATTCGGTGGAATGTGGGGCGTATGGGTGCTGACAGAACTTGGATTTGTGCCCATTAAAGCGTACTGGCTTGGCGCTGCTTTGTGGATAATCGGAGATGCGATAGTGCTTATTTTGATGCCGTTTTTAAGCAGATATCTCACACCAATAGTGGAAAGGTATGGCCTTTTAAACAAGGGATGGATTTCGTGATGGCCGAAGATATTCAAGTGGTAAGGGTAAACAGGAGCGGTGAGAAGAAGTACATAAAGACGTTGCTTTTTTCGGCAAGACGTGGTTCGATTTTCACAAGGCTCAACGCGATAATAAAGTTTTCAATTCTCATAATTGTTTCCCTTGCCGTTATAAGATTTATGACTGAGCCTACGCCAGATTTGCTTTCTGCTGGGGTGATCCTTTTCATAGTCTTAGCCTTCATGGAAGATGCGAGAGTTTTGAAATTCCTTGTCAGAACGTATCTTGTCATACTTCCGATCGCACTGTTGATAATGCTTTTGTGGTGGCTTGTGTTCAATCAGGTTGGAAGTGACGTGCTTTTCTCGCTTGTGCCTTATGGAATTCCATTTAAGATAACGACACTTTCGTTGGAAGTTGGCATCACTAAGATCGTTGGGTATGCCGCGATGGCCTTCCTTACCTTACTCGTCATAATGACCACAAGGGATTCAGACATAATAGAGTCCATGAGTGCACTTAAATCTCCATTCAAAATAGCCTTCTTTACCTCCATGATATTGAGAAGTTTTCATGTCATGCAAAGCGATTTTGATTCCATACGCCATGCACAATTCGCGAGGGGTGCAAGTATAAGTTCAGGAAAAAGCATAATCAAAAATGCAAAAAATTTCATATCACTTTCGATACCGTTGACGGCAGCCATGATAAAAAGATCCGTCGACATGGCATCTGCTCTTGAAGCTCGCGGTTTTAGCAAGGCAAATCACATAACACCTGTTAAAGCAAGTGATACGCTGCATTCGAGAGATTTCATATTGCTTGGTTTCTCTGTCATCATATTGATAACATCTTACTTCATCAATTTGATGATAATACTTGGGATCATGAGGTGATCAAGATGGATGCCGTCAACATCAAAAACTTTTATTGGAAATATCCGAATTTCATAGGAGTTGTAAGTGATTTTGCCCTTAAAAACATAAATTTGACCGTAAAGCCAGGCGAATTTTTTGGCATAACGGGTCCAAGCGGAGCCGGGAAAACCTCTCTTTGTTTCTCCATCGCCGGTCTCATACCTCATCAGATGCAACTTAACGAAAGAGATCCTCGCCAATATGTGAGCGGAACGGTTCAGGTTTTTGGTGAGGTTGTAAGCGCAGTTGAAGAAAAAGATGGCAAGCATGTGATAACCGGAAAGGGTGTTATGGCTCCGGATGTAGGACTTGTGATGCAAGATCCAGAAAGTCAGTTCTTGACGATGAGCGTCAGACAAGAACTCTCACTTGGCCTTCAATTTTTAGGCCTTCCCAAAGCGGAAATAGATCTTAGAATAAAAGAGGCGATTGAACGTGTTGGAATGGTTGATATATATGATATTTCAGATAAAATTCATCCAACCGAACTTTCCGGCGGTCAAAAACAGAGGCTTATAATAGCGGGATTCATCGCGATGCGTCCGAAAATACTGATACTTGACGAACCAACCTCCGATCTCGATCCTGCCGGAAAGATAGAGATCATAGAGGCTATACAAAAATTAAAGAAAGATGGAGAACTAACTGTTATACTCGTCGAGCATAATCCCGAGTTGATGCAGGAATTCGCAGATAGAATGATAGTTTTAAATGAAGGTGCGATAGTAGCCATGGGAAAACCGAATGACATATATTCAGACATCGAATTAATCAACAAATACAACATATATGCTCCTGAAATCGCAGAATTGAACTGCGGTTATGACTCAAAACGGTACACGACGATCGACGAATTTATAAAAAGCATCCCTCAGAACGCGAAATTAGGTAAAACGCCGCATGTAATGCCAGATGAAAGTGGTAATCCACTTGTGGAGGTTAAAGACCTTAAATTTGCTTATGAAGATGGAACACAGGCTCTTAAAGGACTTTCCTTTGAAATTAAACAGAATGAACTCGTCGCGCTTATAGGTCAAAACGGATCTGGCAAAAGCACGCTATCAAAGATATTGTCGGGCATAGAGGGAAATTTCAGCGGAACGGTTAAAGTTGCGGATCTTGATCTCCATGACGTAAAAAACAGAAGAAACATGCCACGCCATGTGGGATATGTGTTTCAAAATCCAGATCATCAGATATTCAACAGAAACGTGTACGCTGAAGTTGCTTACGGCCTTAAAAACATGGGAGTTCCTCAATCCGTTATAGAAGAAAGGATCAACGCCGTTTTGAAAAGTGTTAATTTGATTGACAAAATAAAAGAAGATCCGCTTTTCCTCGGAAGAGGGCAGAAAAGAAGACTTGGAGTTGCAAGTGTGCTTGCAATGCATCCTGAGATAATAATAGTTGATGAACCAACAACTGGTCAGGATTACAAGATGTCAAAAGAAATAATGCAATTGCTTAAAAAATTGAATGAAGATGGTACGACGATAATAGTCATAACACATGATATGCGTCTTGTTGCCGAATTCTGCCCGAGATCCATTGTCATGAATCAGGGAAAGATCGTCTACGATGGAAGTACTTTCGATCTTTTCAAAAACGACGAAGTACTTGAAACGGCCTCTTTGAGGGCTCCTCAGATAGTCAGACTGTCAAAAGAAATGATTAAACTTGGGATGTTAGATGATATTTTGCTGACATCGACAGATATGAATATGATTTACGGCAAAATATCTGTAACGCGTGA